>Ga0207421_10005866_pt1 | contig 13575 bp, 11 predicted proteins | sample SodLakKL_010_SED_4_FD_187542 | JGI IMG/M metagenome (GOLD analysis project Ga0207421, IMG submission 187542) | Alkaline sediment microbial communities from Lake Tanatar, Kulunda Steppe, Russia - 8KL_010_SED (SPAdes) (version 2) | ecosystem: Environmental > Aquatic > Non-marine Saline and...
CTGCCTCTCTCTTTCTCAGCACGATTACTATTCTACCAGCTATTCACGCCGCTGTCAACAGCCAATCCCTTTTTCCTAACTGCTTTAATTGTGTGCAAAATTTTCTCGCCTATTACAGATATTCACAGCTTATTATCTCTTCGTGCAGATATTCTTCCAGCTCCGCAGCTTTACTCTCGGCCTCCTCCAGACAGCTTTTGGCCCGGCTCACTTTCTCTTCATTGAATTCACCGTCATCGATATTGCAGGCATTTATGAGCGTATTATAATAGGAAGCCCTGACGGCAGCATGGGCTAAAAGCCCGGCGATGCCTGTCTCGGTCCAGGCATTCTCATTGCCCTTTCTGACCACGATATGTGCTATCTTAAGAACTTCCAGCGAAATCTCCATCAACTCAGCCGGGGGCAGGCTGGCCTTCTTGAAGGCTTTTTCCACCTGCAGCCTCTTCTTATTTCGATCTGCATCGCTCTCAGCTGACAATCCCCAGGCCTCAATCACACCTTCAAAACCCTCACAATCAGCATCCATCAGCTCATAGGACCTCTCCAGGCACTCTGTCAGCTTTTCCTCCAGCCGCTTAAGCTCCGGTTTCTCCCCGCTCAGATTTACCACCATCAGCAGCAGGGCGGCGCTTATACTGCTTACAGCACCGGCCGCAGCCCCACCTCCCGGTGTGGGTTGATCAGAACCCAGCGCCCGATTAAATTCCTTTAATGATCTGTGGTTCCATTCTTTCATCTTCGTTCACCTCTTATTCTCTCTTTCCTCGGTTATTATAGTATCAGCAGCTGCAGGGCAAATACAGCTGAGATGGCCGCCAGCACAGTCAAAAGCAGATTAACCTTAAACCAGGCAGATATCAGGGCAACCAGCCCCCCGGCCAGGGCGATCGCACTCGATTCGGTGGCCGTCATAATAGAGGGGAATGTGAGCGCGGTCAATGCCGCCGGTGGTATAAAATGCAGAAAGCGGCGCCAGAAGGGAGATAACTCCAGATCGGACAGCAGCACCAGAGGCAGCATGCGCGGCAGATATGTGACCAGCGCCATACCAGCTATGATCAGCATATATTCAGCACCCGTCATCTTCATCACCCTCTTCCCCGACCTGGTCATTAAAGAGAGCTGCTCCGGCCAGGGCCGATATGAGTGTGACCAGGGTTATGATCCAGCCCTCGGAAAGTTCCATTCCCGGCAGCCAGTGCAGCAGGGAGCTGAGAAAAAGAGCCAGCAGTGCCACATATAGTTTAGGAACAGCAGAGCTTACCTCAGGATAGAGCAGTCCGATAAACATGGCATAGAGGGCAATCTCCATGCTCGACTCCAGCAAAGATGGTATCTGGCCTCCCAGGATAGCCCCGGCGGCAGTACCCCCCACCCAGGCCAGATAGGGTACGGTGATCAAACCCAGCACATAGGTGCGGGGCAGCCTCTTTCTCCGATCGGTCGAGAGCAGTGAGAAGCTCTCATCTGTGATCCCGAAGGCCATAACCGCCAGCCAGCCCTTATTCTCATGCTTTAATTTCTCCGAGGTGGTGGCCGAGAGCAGTATATGCCTGAGATTGACAAAAAAGGTGGTCACAATGACACCGGCCACACCGGCCCCTCCTGCCAGCAGATTGACCGCCACAAACTGGCTTGCCCCGGCAAATACCAGCACCGACATCATGATGATAGAAGCCGGAGGCATACCGGCAGAGCGGGCCAGAACTCCAAAGGTAACAGCTATGGGCAGATAGCCCACAGCCACCGGCAGTGAAACTCTTATCCCCGATATTATTCTGCTGTAATTTTCACTTCTCTGCCCGGATCTCTCCATATCTGAGCTGCTCTCCTTCGCCTTTTTACCTGGCATTTCCCTATCAACCACCGCTGATCTCCCCGAAATGGGCCATACCCCTCACCACACCGCGAAACTCACAGTTCTCCAGATCACCGCGGTTGCTGCCGGCAATCCCGCCCACATATCTTCTGGCCCGAATATCTCCTTCACCTCTACAATCGGATATCCGGCCCTCGTTGACACCGGCGAGACCTCCCACTCTATTTCTACCTATTATATCGACATTCTCCAGCTCGATGTTTTTCAGCAGAGAATCGCCGGAGGTGGCGCCAAAAAGCCCCAGACAGTCGCTGTCTGGTGCCTCTATGCGCAGATTTTTAATCAGATGACCCTGGCCGTCGTAACTGCCCCTGAATTTGCTGTCCTCATTGCCCAGGGGCTGACATCCACCGCTGAAACCGCGCAGTCTGCAGTAATTTTTCAGATCGATATCGGCTGTCTGTTTAAAATGCCGGTCCAGGTGGTACCTGACATTATGCAGATGTTCCTGTGAGCTGATAAGATAGGGATCCCCCCTGGTACCTTTACCACCGGCAAAATCCTTTTCGCTTGTCAGGCTGTTCATCAGATCACCCATCTCCACTACGATAAAGATCAGTATAACAAGCATCATAAGCAGAAGAAATAGCACAAAATCAAGCATCACTTCTCACCCTTACTCTTTATAGTGGCAAATTCAGTCCTTATGCTGTATCGACTGCCGCACTCATCCATGATTTTCTGGCGGTAGCGTTCAAGCTGTGCTTCCTCTCTAATCTCTCCGCTCTTGTAGTCGACTATTAGAATCTCCTCCTGCTCGCGATCGAGCAGAAGCCTGTCTATTCTGGAGCTCTCCTCACCGTCCTCGGCGGAGTTTATGGCATATTCGGTAAATACCTCCCATCTGCGGGAGAAATAGTCCGGATTTTCCGCTATAAAGCTCTCTGCCCTCTCCAGGGCCTCAGCCGTGAGTTCATCACCCAGTATGTTGCCATATTTAGCCGAGACCAGCTTCCGGGCTGTCCTCTTTTCATCGGATAGACCATACTTTATCTGCTCCAGATAATAGTGCAGGGCCAGCCCCATTATCCGCTCCTTCTCCCGGTTTAGATCCAGAGATATATCACGCTTTCTGGCCATCTGCCGGCTCCGCTCCTCCTGGCTGAGATCATCCGGCTGCAGATAAACTGCCACATCCTCGAATTCGGCCTCATCAGCAGGGGCCGAACCGCGGGGAGTTTCAAACACACCCCAGCTCTTACCGGAGATAAGCTCTGTCAGGCTCTTAACATTGCAGGCCTGCTGCAGTGCCGGCTCATAAAAATTATATCTGTCGCTGTTATGCTTCCAGCCCTCCTCCTCTCCGGGCAAAATCTGGGCCGGAGATTCGATCCACAGCAGAAGGTTGCGGCTGGCCCGGGTCATGGCCACATATATATTGTTGATCTCCTCCATCAGATGCTCCTGCCCGGCTTCAGTCTCAAATTCATAATCGAGCCAGTGGAGGACATCGCTGTAATGATCGGTTGTGAGCAGATAGCTCTCTATATGGCTGTAATCACCCGCAAACTCCAGATGCAGCTCAAGCTCCTCCGTGCGGGAGCCCCCCCGGGGACCTCCGGGCTTCCAGTAAAATAACTCGCTGTGAAAGGAAAGCCCCTTGGCTTTATGTATTGTGAGAAGATCGACGGCATCATCCACCTGGACCGCAGCCTCCTGAAATTTCGTTGTGTCACCTTCCTGGCGGGCGGCCTCCATAAACTCCGGCAGGGAATCATGCTCACCCAGCAGCCGGTAAAACCGGTAAATGTTCTTCAGGGCGGAGAGATCCTCCTGCCACATTGTTACCGCCCCGCTTTCGGCTATCAGCTTGTAGGACATCTCGGTGAAATCAGAGCCGATTAAGGATATAACCCATTCCAGAACCTCACACAGCTCACCCCTTCCGGTTAGAAGCTCGCTCCCGGCCAGGATGGTCTCATCCTCCTCCTGACGGGCCCGGGAGAGTATCTGCTGCAGCTCCTCCCGCAGAACCAGCATAAATTTCAGCTGCTCCTGGGGCAGGCGGATAAGATCGCTGCGCAGAAAGTTGAGCAGGTGATGAAAATCATTCTGCCAGATGAAGTTGAGCAGCTGGTAAAGGGGCCAGACAGCTTTATTCTGCAGCAGATCGCGCTGCTGGTGCAGGACATAGGGCAGGGAGAATTCATCCAGATACCCGGCAATCTCCCTGAGCTGATCGTTCTTTCTGGCCAGCACGGCCACCCCCTCAAGGCTGTCGAAATCCTGGCTTATCCTGCGGGCTATCTCCCGGGGGAGATCTTCGCTGAGAAGCTCATTCTGCTCCCTTATCCTCTCCTGCTTCTCCTGACCATAGCTGGCAAACTTTTTGGTGTCCTCATTTATTCTGGCCCCGCTGCCGCCCAGTCTTACCTCGACATAGCCCCTGTCAGCTTCCTCCCGAGGCAGAACCGGTTCATAATCCCAGTCCCGGCTGAGATCTGAGAAAAAATCGTTGACAAAACGCAGAATCTCCCTGTCACTGCGATAGCAGATGGAGAGGTTCTCCTCCGGACTCGATATGAGGCCGGGCAGCCTGTGGAAGAGCTCCTTCTCACCGCCGCGCCACTGATAGATGGACTGCTTGGCATCCCCCACGGCGATGAAATCACGCTCACCTTCCACAAAAGGCTCCAGTATCTTCCACTGCAGCACACTGGTATCCTGAAATTCATCTATGAAGAGCGATCTTATCTCCTCACCCGTTATCCGGCTGAAATAGCGATCCAGCTCTCCAACAGGTATCTCCAGATCGCCCCTGATCATATATTTATAGACATAGTTACTGATATCGCTGTAGGTGAACTTCTGCTGACGCAGTTTGAGTTTGTCGTATTCGGCAAAGATGATATCGGTCAGCTGGAAAAGGCCGGATTCCAGCGGTATGATCTCCTCATTGAATATATCTGCGGCCAGGGCCCGGCGGAACTCATCGTATCTCATCTCCATCTCCTCCACCAGAGGTTCGTAATCCCTGCCCCTGGTTTTGGTGCCATTCCAGAAAGTTTTGTTCCGTTTGAGAAAATCTGAGCGGTATTTGTATATGAATTCCCGGCGCTCTTCGGGCGATACACCGCCCTCCTTCATCTTTTCATATTCCAGAATTATGTCGGTGAAATCGGATATGAGCCAGTCCCCGTCGAAGGTTTTTCCCTTCTCGCGGGCAATCTGCCGCAAAAGCCCCACCGCCTCCTCCAGCGGCGGAAGAAATTTTTCCCGGGTCAGAGGTTCCCTCTCCTCATGTTCGATGAGCAGATATTTCCAGCGCTCGGCCAGCACACTGCGGACGAAATTCAGTGGTTTTTGGTGATTTCGGGTCACCCTTAATTGCAGTATATCCTCCAGCCTGGTGAAGTATTCCCGGCGCTGCAGAAGGCGGCGGAAGACCTCCTCGCTCACCGGCTCATTCTGCTCCGGCTCTATGATCTCATAATCATATACTCCCATACAGGGGGCGACGATATCGCCGAAGAGCTGGTTGATAAAGCTGTCTATGGTATAGATGTGGATCGAATCCTTCTCCAGCAGCATCCGGCGGCGGCAGGAGGAGATGACCTCCGGCCTCAGCCTGAGATCGGGATATATCTTTTTTATCTCCTGCCAGACGAGCGATCTCTCCCCATCGGCTTCCAGCGAGGACAGATGTTCAAGTATCCTCTCCCTGGCCTCGGCCGTGGCCTTTCGGGTAAAGGTCAGCACAACTATCTCCCGGAAATCCTGGCCCGAAAGCAGTGCCGCTATGTATTCCAGTGAAAGCCGGAAGGTTTTGCCCGTGCCGGCACTTGCTTTTAACACCCTTTTCACAGCTCGCTCACCACCCTGCATATCTTTTTATAAGGACAGTTTTTACAGCGCGATTGGTATTCCCTCTCGTATCTCTCCAGCTCTACGAATTCCCGCAGGGCAGACTCGATATCGACGGCAAATTCTGCCTCGGTCCCCCGGGGTTCCTGCAGAAACTTTCTCTCCATAATCTGGTATATATATTTGGCGGGAGGCCCTTTCTCCCGGCCGGGCTCTGCAGGATCATCTCTTCTCCCCCCAAGTAGCAGGGCGTAGAAGTTGAGCTGATCTCCGCTGCCGCCCCCGCTCTTAAAGTCTATTATAACATCATTATCTTCATTTGAAAGGAGCAGATCGATGCGGCCGCTCAGATAAAAATCGGCCAGCCCGCTTTTGAGAAAGGGCGGCACATCTCTGTGATCCGGAGAGTGTTCTATCCTCAGATCCTCCAGTTCCTCACAGCTATCGGGCCAGGGCGAATCCGGACCGGCAAAAAACTCCCACAGCGATTCGACCAGATCCTCCCTGATCACAATACTGTAATACTCCTGGAATCGGTGGTCTATCTTGAGCTGGAATTCCTCCAGAACCCCATCGACAGCTTTTTCGATATCATCCCTGGCCACCTCAATATTCTCACCGCTCATATCCTGCAGTATCCTCTCGGCCATTCTGTGCACCATGCTGCCAAAAGTTATGGGTTTTAGAGGCGCTCTGATCTCCTCAATCGTATCAGGGAGCTGCATGAGCTGTTCCAGGAAAAAGCGGTAATAGCAGTCCTCCAGCCTACGGTATTTATAATAACCCAGGCCAAAATAGCCACCGGGCCGGGGAAAATCTTTCGCTTCAAGCCGGGGAGGGCTCTCGTTTTCCACATCGTCCGGGCCGGTTGAGAAGATCATCCCCTCATCGGCTGTTTCACTCCCGGCGCTGAAGACAGAGGTGTAGAAGCGATCGTAATCGCTGCAGCCCAGAGGCAGATCCCCCCAGCAGAGATCATATTTAAAGCGCAGCTCCTCCAGAAATGCACCAGGACTTATATTCGCCTCAATGTCCTCCACCGCCAGCACATCGGCCCGGCCGGAGGTGAGCAGATGGCGCATAAAATAATAACGCTGCTTCTTCCTCTCATCTTCAGCTGTGGGCAGACCCAGACGGCGGCGCTGGGGCTCTGTCAGCAGAAAATCCCGCCCCCGGGGTGAGGGCAGCCAGTTCTGACAGGCGTTTAGAACCAGGACATGTCGGCGCGGGATATGGGGTGCGGCGAAGAGCTCCTCAAGCTCCAGCCCGGCCTCCTTTTCGACCGTAAGGGGCTCTATCTTCTTGAACTCGATATACTGCAGAAAGCGATCGAGAAGTCCCAGAGCAGGATTTTTGTAATAGGAAGCCCAGGAGCTGACAAGCTCCATATCCTCCAGGGCCGTAAGCTCCAGCAGGGCATCGTAAAACTGTTCCACATCATTCCAGAACCGGGGGCTGGAGAGGCAGTCGAGATCGAGTCCGTCCAGATATTCCACCAGCTCCGGCATCTCCTCCAGGCCATGCAGATGCTCCACTTCGGAAAAGACTCCCTCAAGCGAGGGCATTATCTCCGCAGCCAGCTCTTTGTCCAGATAGAGATAGTTATCGCGCAGAAGCCGGCGGCAGTCCTCCAGTATATCGGGAGAGAGGGAAAAATAGCTGCGGAAAAAATCCCTGCTCAGAGCCTGGAAGAGCTCGGGCAGTGCCAGCTCCCCCTCTGGAAGGGGGGAGGCGGCCATGAGCTTATATATAAGCTCCAGAAAGCGGTAGATGCGGCTGCGGCTGAATTTCTGGCGCCGGTCCATCTTAACCAGACCGGATGAGAGCATCCGGGCATAATCTGTATCCTCCAGGCGAGGTGTGAGAAGAGTACTCACTCCAGGCTCGGCCATCATCAGGGCCGAGGCCAGCTGCATCGTTCCCTCATCCGCCCGGTAAATATTGAGCTCACCGGGCCAGCTCTCGGGCAGTGTCAGGCCCCGAAACTGAAGGTTTTCCCGGCTGTAATCATCCTCAGGCATCTGCAGATATATCTCCACAGAAAAATCCCGATCAAGCCTCTGCACCAGATACTTTTCCAGGGGAGTAAGATCAAGAGGGTTTATAAATACAATATATTCAAAGTCAGCCAACGCATTCGGGGAATAATGAGCCGGGGATCGGGAGAGGGAGGGACTGGTATAACCCTCGCGTTCCAGCCTCTCACAGTATCTCTGGTGCAGCTTCTCCACCAGCTCGTATCTATCCTGCTGCCACCCCTCAAGACCCGTAATTTCTTCCACCCTGTACTCGTTCAGCTCCCGGTAAAAGCGGTGAAAGCGGGCTGAAAACTCTATAATATCGTTGTAATCCTCTATACCTAGCTTCTGCTTCTCCCCGGGCTTGAGCAGCTCAAATAGCACCACGGAGAGCTTCTCCTCGCGCAGAACTATGCTCTCCCGGGCAAAGAGCCTCTCCTTGAGCTCACTGAAGTTAATGAACTGGCTCTGAGCTGTCAGAGGCTCGCGGATCTCCTCATATCGCCTGCGGGCCAGCTGCAGATTGGCCGCCACCTCAGTTTCACACACATAGAGGGCCGGATCCTCCCTCACAGCCCGGGAGAATATATCCTCGCTGAAATCCACATATTCTATCTGCAAAATCTGACATTCCCCTTTCTGCTTTCCATGATTCATTTCTGTTCTCTATTTAAACTTCTGCGCATACCGCCCTTATTCCTGCCCGGGTAAACTGGAGGGAGACCTGCCCGACAGCTGCAGCAGTTTGCAGAAGGAGAGTTTATATGCTATTATACTTTAAAGATTTATGCCCGTGAAATATGTTTTCACCCGAACGATTAAAGTTATTGGGGGGATTAATGATGATCGATATCAACAGTGCCAACAGCGAAGAGCTGACTCAGATTAAGGGAATCGGCAGCTGGACAGCTGAATGCATAGTTGAATACCGTCAGGAGAATGACGGCTTTGAGGAGCTGGAGGAGCTTAAAAAAGTGCGGGGAATCGGAGAAATCAAGTTTGAAAAAATAAAATCGGAGCTCACAGCAGAAGAGAGAAGAGAAGAAGTCACCGTGGAATTTGACCCCGATCTTATGGGTGTTGAGGAGCCGGAAGAGGTGCACCTGGTAGGGGAGATGAATGACTGGGATCCTGCCGACAGATCCTACAGATTAAAAAAAGATGAAGACGGCACCTGGAAAAACACCTTCCACCTTAAGCCCGGCACGGAGTACAAGATAATGTATGATTCCAGCAGCTGGGAGGAGGAAAAACACATAGGATATCATGGAGAAAATTTTGTGGTCTGAGCGGCAAAGTTCAGCTGCGCCAGTCTATCTCCTTGATACCTGAAATATGGAGGAGATCGCTGTTGATCTCTTCCATCTGAACCCCGGCGGGGATATTCAGCCGGAAAACTGCCATGGTTTCAGCGCTGAATTTATCCTGATCTATATTGATATTTTCTATCATCACACCTCGTTCATCAAGAATTGCGGCTATCTCACCCAGCACCTTAGAGCTGCCATCTGTGCGGCAGAAAAGCCTGTCATCTCCGCCGGTCCTTATCTTCTTCTCCCAGCGGTTGAAATAGTTAAGGGTTATGAAGACCAGAAAGGTGCCGAAGGCGGCCATTAAATAAAAGCCCACTCCTACGGCAAGCCCCACAGCAGCCGTCACCCACAGGCTGGCTGCAGTGGTGAGGCCCCGGACCGAAAAGCCCTCCCTTATTATGGTGCCGGCGCCCAGAAAACCTATTCCGCTCACAACCTGGGCTGCTATTCTGCCTACATCTGGCAACAGATCAGGGTAGAGATAGCCCATGGAAAAAGAAACTATCATTATCATTGTGGAGCCCACACCCACCAGGATATGGGTTCTGAAACCCGCCGGCTTATCGAGCCTCTCCCGCTCCCAGCCAATAAATCCAGACAACAGCAAAATTACAACCAGACGCAGAATAATTGTCCCTTCCCCTATCATACCTCGTTCAGCTCCTCATAGATGACAGGTATATCCCAGGGGGTAATGATACCCAGAAGCTCCTGTCCGGAATCCCTTTTGTCCGCTATGAGCAGGGCATCAAGCCTCTGTCCCCGGCGCTGTGCCCGATTAAATTTATCCAGCACAGCCGCCAGATTCACATCAGGGCCGATAATATCGTAGATATGATCCTCTTTGGTATAGGCCAGCACCTCTTCTACCGAGGTGTCGGGCAGAATCAAATTTTTCTCCTCCTCAAACTCCAGATCACCCAGCCAGCGCGAGACCGTCTTATCGGTTAGAAGCCCCATAACCTCTTTACTCTCATCCAGAACCGGAACCTGTGTATATGAATGCCTGTTCATAGATTTGACCGTGCGAACCACCGACCTCGTATACTCAACCACCAGCACATCCTTCTCAAAGAGTGGATAGACCGTTGGTGGGTCTAAAAGCTTATCCCTGATCTTCTTGAGAAGATTTAATGTCCTCTCATTGGGCACGGCATAGTATTCATGATTGTGCACGATCAGATTCCTTATATTTTTGATATGCTGGAGCTCATCATAGTAGAATTTGATGGTGCTGTCCTTATCCTTGAAAATATTAAGCAGGTTTCCAAAAGGCTGAAAACCTCCGGCTTCACTGCGATCCTGCAGGTGTTCCTCTATCTCGCTAAAATACTTCATAAATTTCTCGCTGTTTTCCTCTGTCAGCAATGGGCTCCCCCCCTGATCTGATATATAACCTTTCCTTAAGTCTTTACGGCTGTCCTACAACTACTGTTCGTGATTGAAGTCATAATTCCTGTAGGATGATCGAGGAGGAGAAGAATTACGACCCACTATGCGGGATTTAAATGATCTGTCTCCGGCAAAATAACTGTCAACTCTGTTTATGATAATCCAGGACAGAAGAAAAAGCAGCGCTGAACCAAAAATGCCCACAGGCTCAACACTGGCAATATCAGCTACACCGGCCAGCCAGCTGAAGATGAAATAACCCAACAGCATTGCCATGATGGGGAACAAGTAAAGCATGAAGCTGGCAAAGCGCAGACGGTTGGCCTCCATCTCCACCGTCACCTCATCACCGGGACTGGTCCCGATAGGGTCAATGACCTCCACCTCCATCTGTTCAGATTCATGGCCGTTTTTGGAAAGCCCGCAATCTCTATCGCATTTATTGCAGGCCGAATGTCTGGTGATGACAACCACGGCTTCACCATCAGAAGTTGTCTGAACAATACCTTTTTCTTTCATTGCTTTACCTCCTCTGCTGCCAGCGTAAATTTTCGGAAAATATCGAGCCAGATATACTCTTCTTCCAGCACATTTAGACCGGCTTTTCTTATATTCTCCCCGGTTTTGCGGTTTATATTGGCTCCCCAGAGATATCTGGGGATAAAATTGAAAATATCCATCAGATTTTTCAAGAAAATTTTGCGGCTGAGCATATGCTCCAGCATGAATATTCTGCCTCCGGGCTTCAAAACCCGTTTTAACTCCTCCAGCCCCCTGACGGGATCTGGGACAGAACAGAAAACACAGGTGGTCACTATATAATCGAAACTTCCCTCCTCAAATTCCAGATTTTCAATATCCATTACCTTCAGATCAATCAGATCAATATCGATATCACGAGCAGACTCCAGCTTTCTCTTCTTCCTTTCTGCCCTCTCTATCATGCGGGGGCTGAAATCTATAGCGGTTATTTCAGCCCGGGAGGGATAATAGGGCATATTTTTGCCCGTACCCACACCGGCTTCCAGAATTCTGGCACCGGGCTCAGCCTCCTTTTCTATCTCCCGCCAGAATTTTCGGCGCCAGCGGGAAAAGGCGATCTTCTCCATTATTCCCTCCAGCAGATCATAAACAGGTGCTATTCTATCATAGCGTTTTTTTACTTTTTCAGAGCTGTCTTTTCCTCCCAAATATATCACTTCCTTCTCATAGAACAACTTCCGGGCCCAGGATACTCAAGGGGGGTATATTTCTTCTGTCTTTATTATAAGTAATTTAAGTGATTAAATCAAGTATAATTTTTTGTCCAGGGGAAATTGCTGGATCTTTTTTGTTATAGAAACACATATTATAGATTTATGCCCTTGCAGCCAACAGGGTTGTTATTAATCCCGGAACGATAGATAAAAAATCTATTGTTATTGTTGTTGAAAGTGATTATGCTTTCTCAAAACTATCATAAAGGCTGAACAGCCTTATGTTTTCAGAAAGGTATTTAATCCTGGCCTCTTCATTTTCCTTCTCTTCTGCGGCAGTGGAATGTCCTGTAGCCCGAGAATTTTTTCCCATTCCTGCTGATTTCTCCAGCGGTATCACTCTCCTTTCACCACCGGCCAGATGGAAATAGTTATCAGCAGGCTGATAATCTTCGGTGGGCAGCTCAATTTTTATATACTTGGCCAGATTTTCAGCTGTGATCTCCAGTTTAAATTTTTCTCTTTCAGAGCCTCCGGTCAGCAATTTGCAGGAGAGACCGGGAGGTAATAGCTTGAAATGTTTGGGTCTGACAAAAAGCTGATAGGCGGTGGATCCGGCATTTTCAATCCCGGGATTCTGGCTTTTAAGATTTTGATTAAAGGGCCGGGGACCCATATCTTGCCGGTTAAATTCTGCCCGAAGATAAATTTCCCGCTGTTTTGCTCGATAATCAGAAAAGTCCAGACATTTTATCTGCTGAGCTTTTCTTTGCGGCAGTTCCACGTTAAATTGACCTTTTTCCAGTGTCTCCCCGGTCGAAGTTTCCAGAAACCAGTTTATCTCTCCCCGAACCGTTGAGAGAGTATCGTTTGCTAAGTGCAGATTGAAAGCCATACTGCTGTAATAACTATTGTCCTCTATTTTTGACGCCATCTTCTCCTCCCGGCTGTCCGGGGCACTGGCTTCCTCAGCTGTAAGCAAAATCGCAGAATAAAAACGACGGGCAAAATAGTGGAGAGCTTTCCATCTCCCAAAATAATCCCGGCTGGACCATGAAGCTCCCGGCCAGCAGTCATTTAGCTGCCAGTAAATTGTTCCCATGCAGCGGCCCCTCAGCCGGCGGAAATGTTCTATACCGGTTTTTAAACCTTCGGCCTGAATCAGCTGAGAAAGATAGAGCAGTGAGGCAAAATCGTCGGGAAACTTGAAATACTCACCAAGATAGTGAACAATTCTGGAGTTGCCGCCGGGATTTCGCTGATGATGCTCCATGATCCGGGAGAAGATATTGCGGTCTTCAGCCTCTGTAAAACTTTTCACCGTCCTGAATTCGGGAAATGACTGCAAACCAAATTCGGTGATAAAGCGGGGCTGGATATTCCGGTACTGATCAAAAGGTTTGAGCCCATGCCATACTTCCCAGTAATGAACATTTCCTTTATCCTGGCTGTTGGGTTCAATATACCCGCCCCCGGAGGAGGGTGAGGAAGGCCAGAAAAAGTTTTGCGGATCGAGTTCATGAACCAGAGCAGGTATCAGGGTTTCAAACTGTTTGACATAATCAACCCTGTGCTCGGGATATTCCTCTTCGATTCCCCATTCTTTCATGCCCCACTCAATTTCATTGTTTCCGCACCAGATAGCCAGTGAAGGATGATGGCGAATACGACAAACATTATCCCTTATCTCTGCTGTAATGCTGGCAGCAAAACTGTCGCTTAAACGATAGCCCGAACAGGCAAACATCAAATCCTGCCAGACCAGCATCCCCTCTTCATCACATATGTCATAAAAATAATCTGGTGGATATATGCCTCCACCCCAGACCCGTATCATGTTAAAGTTTGCTCTGAGGCAGTCCCGGATGAGAGCAGCAGTCTCTTTTTTCGTGGTACGGGAAAGAAGATTATCCTCGGGAATGTAATTAGCTCCCCGGATAAATATGTCCCTGTCATTAATTTTAAAATAA
>Ga0207421_10005867_pt1 | contig 13571 bp, 15 predicted proteins | sample SodLakKL_010_SED_4_FD_187542 | JGI IMG/M metagenome (GOLD analysis project Ga0207421, IMG submission 187542) | Alkaline sediment microbial communities from Lake Tanatar, Kulunda Steppe, Russia - 8KL_010_SED (SPAdes) (version 2) | ecosystem: Environmental > Aquatic > Non-marine Saline and...
CGTCCCACCGGTGGATCTGGTAGAGATCGATCGTCTCCATCCCCAGCCGCTCCAGCGAGTTCCCCAGCTCCCCCTCGATCGCCTTCCGCGACAGCCCCTGTGCGTTGGGGTTCTGGGGGTCCATCTCGAAGAACACCTTGGTGGCGACGACGGGCCAGTCCCGGTCGTATCCGGCGAGCGCGTCGCCCAGAATCTCCTCGCTCTCCCCGCCGGCGTACGTGTTGGCGGTGTCGAAGAAGTTCACCCCGAGGTCGATCGCCCGGTCGACGACCTCCCGTGCGGCGTCGTCCGCGAGCTTCGTCTCGTCGTTGCGCCCGAAGCGGCCACAGCCGAGACCGATCCGGCTCACCGTCGTCCCTGTGCTGCCCAGCGTGGTGTACTCCATGGGTCGGGGCTGTGTCCGCTCGAACAAGAAGCTGTCCGTCGCGACGGTCTCACGCCCAGCGACTGTCCGATCTTTTCACAGATCGCTCGCTCGAACTGCGGGCCATGGATACGAAGCCGCCCTCAAGCGACGCCGAGGCCCCGAGCGTGCTCCGCCAGGCGAGCGTCTTCTACGTCTGGTCGCTGATCGCGAGTCTGGTCAGCTTCCCGATCGCCGCCCTCCTCGCCGGGGTGCTCGACGCGGCCGTGGCGGTCCCGTTCTTCTGGGGGCTGATCGCACCGTTTTTTGTCACGCTGCTCCTGTTCGTCCAGATCGATCGGCTGGTCGACCGACGGATCCAGCTCCACCACGCCGGACCGTCCGAGGGCGGCGAACCCTCGCCGGATCGAGGGACGTGCGAGGGCGAAGAAGACGCTGTGCGATGACGGCCGTCAGGCCCGGCCGGGGTCGGTGCGACCACAACCGTGTTCGACCGCCGAGACGCTGTTCGAGGGGTGAGACCGCCTGTCACGCTGTCGATCACTTCCACCGTACTCTCCGAACTCCTAAAGGGAGGGCACGCATAGCCAGAAGCGATGACGACGGTGCTCCACACCGGAGACACACACCTGGGCTACCAGCAGTACCACCGGCCCGAGCGCCGAGAGGACTTCCGTGTGGCGTTCGAGCGGGTCGCAGCGGACGCTGTCGCAGACGGCGTCGACGCGGTCGTCCACGCCGGTGATCTCTTCCACGACCGGACGCCCGCCCTCTCGGACATCATGGGCGCGCTGTCCGTCCTCAGGCACCTCGACGACGCTGGCGTGCCGTTTCTCGCGGTCGTCGGCAACCACGAGTCAAAGCGCGACACCCAGTGGCTCGACCTCTTCGAGTCGATGGGGCTGGCGACGCGCCTCGGTCCCGAGCCCGTCGTACTCGGCGACGTCGCGTTCTACGGGCTCGATTTCGTCCCGCGGTCCCAGCGCGAGTCGTTCGAGTACGCGTTCGAGCCCCACGACGTCGAACACGCCGCGCTCGTCTCGCACGGGCTGTTCGAGCCGTTCGACCACGGCGACTGGGATGCGAGAGCGATCCTCCGCGAGTCAGCCGTCGAGTTCGACGTCCTGTTGCTCGGCGACGACCACACCCCACAGACGAAACGGATCGAGGAGCCGACGGAGACGTGGCTCACCTACTGCGGCTCGACCGAGCGCGCGAGTGCGAGCGAGCGGGCCGACCGCGGCTACAACCTCGTGGGCTTCGACGACGGCGTCGACATCCGCCGCCGCGGGCTCGAAACCCGCGAGTTCGTCTTCGTCGACGTCGAGCTTGCCCCCGGCGAGGGAAGCGACGTGGTCAGACAGCGAATCGGCGAGTACGACGTCGACGGCGCGGTCGTCATCGTCACCCTCGAGGGAGATGGTGAGCAGGTGATGCCCGCGGGAGTCGAGGAGTTCGCCGAGGAGCGGGGGGCGCTCGTCGCCCGCGTCAACGACAGGCGCGAGCTCTCCGAGGAGGACGAGCTCGAGGTGAGCTTCGCCGACCCCGACGAGGCCGTCCGCGAACGGATCCGCGACCTGGGGCTGAGCCCCCTCGCTCGCGAGGTCGACGAGACGATCCGCGCGAGCAAGGTCGCCGACTCGAACGTCGCAGACGCAGTCGAGCGCCACGTCGGCGAGGCCGTCGAGGAGGCCGACCCTGCGCGGTTCGAGGCGGCTGCTGACGCAGACGACACCGCTGAGGGCGGCGGTGACGAATCCGGGAGCGACGCCGACGGCGACCGGGAACAGTCAGACGACGGGGATGACTCCGATAGCAAGCACGGCTCAGACGACAAGCACGGCCCCGACGACGAGGACGGCCCCGACGACGAGGACGGCGACGACCAGGTCACAATGGGGGAGTATCTGTGAGAATCGACCGTGTTCGCCTCGAGAACTTCAAATGCTACGAGGACGCAGATGTCCGTCTGAACCGGGGGGTGACGGTCATCCACGGGCTGAACGGCAGCGGCAAGTCGTCGCTGCTCGAGGCCTGTTTTTTCGCGCTCTACGGGGCGAACGCCCTCGAGTCGACGCTCGACGAGATCGTCACCATCGGAGCCGAGGAGACGGTCGTCGAGCTCTGGTTCACACACGCCGGGGAGTCCTACCACGTCCGGCGACGGATCCGGGTCAGCAACGGCGACGCCCGGACCGCAGCGTGCGTGCTCGAGGGGCCAGACGGCACAACCGAGGGTGCTACCGACGTCCGCGCCCGGATCGCGTCGATGCTGCGGATGGATAGCGAGGCGTTCGTCAACTGCGCCTACGTCAGACAGGGCGAGGTGAACAAGCTGATCAACGCCTCGCCCGCGACCCGCCAGGATACGCTCGACGACCTCCTCCAGCTCGGCACGCTCGAGGCCTACCGCGAGCGCGCCAGCGACGCCCGCGTCGGGATCGGCCGCGTCCGCGACGACAAGCGGGGCGCGCTCTCGGAGGTCGACGAACAGCTCGCCGAGAGAGAAGCGAAGGGGCTCCACGAGCGCCGGAACACGCTCGAGACGTCGCTCAGCGAGGTGGCGACAAAACGCGAGCGCTACGAGGACAACCGCGACGAGGCCGAGCGAACACGCACCGAGGCGGAGGCGGTCATCGAGCAGTTCGAGCAGAAGCGCGAGGAGCTGCAGACGGTCGAGACGGAGATCGAGACGCTCGGCGACCGGATTCGCGAGACAGAACGCGAGCGTGACGAACTCGCGGACCGGGCGAGCGAGTGCCAGGAGCGTCTCGAGGAGGCTCGCGAGCGACGCGGCGAGCTTCTCGGGGCGGTCGAACTCGAGGAGGACGGACAGGAGGCAGTCAGCGACCGCATCGAGAGCCTCCGCGGGCGGATCGACGACGTCACCGAGGAGATCAGAGAGCTCAGCGTCGAGAAGACCGAACACGACAACGAGGCCGAACGCCTTGCCGAGGAGGCTGCCGAGCTCGAGTCGACCGCCGAGAAGAAGCGCGAGGAGGCGGCCGAGCTCGAAGCCGAACTCGCCGAGACGCGAGAGCGACTCGACGACCGACGGGAGCGGATCGAGGAGATGGGGCGAGAGATCGAACAGAAACGGGAGGCGTTCGCGGACGCGCCGGTCGCGCTGGGCGAGGCGGCCGACCACCGGGAGAGCGTCGCGGAGGAGCTCGCCGGGGCACGGGAGCGCCGAACCGGGATCGCGGCCGACCTGGAGAACGAACGCGAGCGTCTCGAGGAGGCGCGCGCGCTGCTGGCGGAGGGGAGCTGTCCGGAGTGTGGCCAGCCGGTCGAGGAGTCGCCACACGTCCACGCCATCGACGAGTACGAGAAGCGGGTCACAGAGCTCGAGTCCGAGCTCGAGTCGGTCGGCGAGCGCGTCGAGGAGCGCGAAGCGGCGCTCGAGCAGGCGAGAGCGCTCGTCGAGCTGGAGTCGGCAGTCGAGCGCCTCGAGACGGAGCGCAAGAACGTAGCGCAGTTACTCGAGCAGCGCGAGGCGGCCACCGAGGAGAAACGCACTCGGGTCGAGCGGCTCCAGGAGGAGGCCGACGATCACGAGCGCGAGGCCGAGACGAAGCGAGAGGCCGCCGATGACGCACGCGACGGCGCGGCCGAACGGCAGGCCGCCATCGCCGAGTGTAACCGCCGACAGGCCGAGTACAGGACCCAGCTGGAGACGCTCGAGACGCTCGCAGAGCTGCTCGATCGGATCGAGTCCCTCGAGAGGGAGCGCGAACGGATCCGCAGCCAGCGGGCCGAAAAGGAGGAGCTGAACGACGAGCGACGAGAGCGCCTCGCCGAGAAGCGCGAGCGACGGGCGGAGCTGCGTGAGACGTTCGACGAGGAGCGGATCGAGCAGGCCCGGACGCAGAAGCAGAACGCCGAGGAGTACCTCGAGCGGGTCGCGGAGGCGCTGTCAGAGCTCGAGACGAAGCGTGCGGACCTGCAGGGACAGCTGGGTGCGGTCGAGAACGAGATTGCGGCGATGGCGGAGTTGCGCGAGCGGCACGAAGCGCTCGCCGGAGCCGTCGAGCGCCTCGAGTCGCTGTACTCGGAGGCCGAACAGCTCGAGCAGCTGTACGGGACGCTCCGGGCGGAGCTGCGCCAGCGAAACATCGAGAGCCTAGAGCGGATGCTCAACGAGACGTTCGCGCTGGTCTACGAGAACGACACCTACTCGCAGATCGAGATCGACGGCGAGTACCGCCTGACTGTGTACCAGAAAGACGGTGAGACGCTCGATCCCGAACAGCTTTCCGGCGGCGAGCGGGCGCTGTTCAACCTCAGCCTGCGGTGTGCCATCTACCAGCTGCTGGCCGAGGGGATCGAAGGGGCCGCGCCGATGCCGCCGCTCATCCTCGACGAGCCGACGGTGTTTCTCGACGCCGGCCACGTCTCCCGGCTGGTCGAGCTCGTCGGCGCAATGTACGACCTCGGCGTCGAGCAGATCCTTGTGGTGAGCCACGACGACGAACTGGTCGCGGCGGCAGACGAGCTCGTGACGGTGAGAAAGGATCCGACGACGAACCGATCGACCGTCGAGCGCGCCGACGCGCTCGAGCGACTCGCCGCCGATGACTGATCCGAGCCAGCGGACGGGGCAGAGCCGGTGGCTGTCCCAAGCCAGCGGACGGGGCAGAGCCGATGAGTGATCCGAGGTGACGTTCCGAGCAGCGCCGGTGACGAACGGAGTCGGCGGTCCAGACAGAGCGGTCGACTGAGCCGGTGGCTTATCAGCGCTCACCCCGGAGGCGATCGAGCGCGTCGCTCGCCGTCGCCGTGGCGTCGTAGCCGCGCTCGCCTGCGACTGTCCGCTCCTGGATCAGCCCGGCGACGGTCAGCTCCATCAGCAGGCCGTGGAGATCGCTCTCACAGAAATCGTACGACTCGAGCAGCGTTCGGACGCTCATCGGCCCGCCAGCATCGAGCTCCGCGAGCAACGCGAGCGCGCGCTCGTCATGGACGGCCGTCACGAGCGTGACGAGCTCGGACGGGAACGCAGACAGCACCGTCTCGACAGTCGAAGCCTCCTCGAGGAGCTCGAGCGTCTCGTTCGCAAGGTGGCGTCGCTCGCCAGTCTCGGGGTCGCGGACGAGACTCGACTCCGAAGAGCGCTTGAGCAAGAGATAACGGTGGCCGTCGGCGTCGACGACCGTGCGCCGCCTCGTCACGGCTCCTCCCCGGACGCGCCGCTCTGTTCGGTCTCCTCGCTCGCCTCTACCACGCCGCTCGGCTCGAGATCGTACTCGCCGGCGTCGAGGCGGGCTTTGCCGCGGCTGGTAAGATAGAGCGCGTAGACGAGGAGGACGGTCCCGCCGGCGGCGAGTGGCGTTCCGTACGAGGCGTAGGTATCGAACACGAGCAGCAACACCCCGAGCGTGAGGGCGATCACGGCGAGCTTGTACAGCAACACCAGCTTCCAGAACAGCGCCTTGAACGCGGGGTCGACGGTCTCGGCGCGGGCGCTGAGCGCCTCGGGGTTCGAGGAGGGCGCCTCTGTGGAGGGAATCTCAGCGGAGGGAACCTCGGTACTCGGCACCTCCGGTCTGGGAACCTCGACGCCGGGGCCGCCACCCTCCGCCGTCCCCGGGCGGCGCTGGCCATCCTCGCGAAAGGGCTCGTCGAACTCCCCGAACGGATCGTCGGTCACGAGCAGCCGTACGGCCCCGGGGAAAAAATCGGTTCCGGCTTCAGTTCATCTCGTCGAGCCTGACGGCGTTGTCGCCCTGCACCCAGGCCAGCGGGTCCTCGGTGTCGTAGAGGACGACCGCGGTCGCCGTCTCGTAGGCTCCTGTCGCCTCGAGCGCCCCACCGTCGGTCTCGTCAGTTCCGGCACGGGACACCGTCGTCGAGGACTCTTCGAGGTCGTCCATGGTTCGTGTTGGTGAATGGCATACCCCGAGATATACTTTCCGGACAGGGCCATATTCGCACGGCGGGTGTACAGTTGTCCAGTTCGTCACTCGGGTGAGGCTTCCCATCGGTCGTCAAACATCTTCGGGGTGCGGTTCGTGTTGTACGGATCGAACGTCTGTGGGGCGTTCGCCGTCGTAACTGGCGTGTTCGTGGGCTGGTGCTCGGGTCGGGCCGTGCTGTGGGAGGGGTGTGTGCTCATCTGGATCGGATCGGGAAGTCAGTCGCAAGCGGTGCGGTCGGCTACAGGAACAAAGGGTGTACACGTACCCCGATCGTCAGCATCGTATACACCGTCAGCACCCAACCCTAATAAAAGTTCATGATAGACTGGCGCACGACCGGTGCCGACGCTCGTCGCGGGGACGCTCGCAAGCGTCACGGGAGAGGAACCCACAGCCCACGAAGCGAGCCGCCCACAGGTTACGGAAGAGCCACTCGCAGATCACGAGTCAGCGCGACAGATCAGGGTTCGTGACCCATCGTGATATCGCCGAGACTCCGGTGACAGGCACAACACCGGTACGCTCTGACGAGCCCGTCCGGGCGGACCTCGACGTGATCGCCTCCGCAGGGACAGGCGTGCAACTGGGCTGGCGGCGTGACGCGCTTCCACTCCATCGAACGCAACGCCGGACCGCACGCAAAAAAATATATCTCTAGCTGTCACACGGACTGTTCAACTGTCGTGCCTGTTTCCGGGCGAGTCGGTCGGCTCTCAGAGCCGGTCAGCGTCTACGTCGTCGACGAGCGCCGAGCCGGCGGCCCGCCAGTCGTCGGCGGCGTCCTCGAACAGCTCACGGGCACGCTCGTTCCCTCGGCGGGCGAGCGCGTCGACGTCGGTGGTCAGAAACTCGCCGTCGCGGACCAGCACCGTCCCGTCGACGAGCACTGCGTCGACTGCCGTCCCGACGGCGGCGTAAACGAGATTCGGGACGGCGGTCCGAAACGGCGAGTCGACCGTCGGCACCATGGGGAGTGCGTCGAGATCGATCACCGCCAGATCGGCGCGCTTGCCCTCCTCGATCGTGCCGACCCGGTCGTCGATGCCGAGCGCGCGTGCACCCTCGACGGTCGCCAGCCGGAGCGCCTGCCAGGCAGGGAGCGCCCGCGGATCGCCCCGCTCACACTTCGTCAGCATGGCGAGCGTTCGGGCCTCTTCGAGCACGTCGTGTCGGCCGGAGCCGGGGGCCTGGTCGGTGCCGAGACCGACCTGGCCACCGTGCTCTGTGTACTCGAGTACGGGCGGGACGATGCCGTCGATCGCGCCGATCGAGCTCGGACAGCCGACCATCCGCACGCCGGTGTCGGCCAGACGCGCCCGCTCTTTGGGGGTCGCGTCATGGAGATGTGCGGCGACGAGGCGCTCGTTCGCCAGCCCAACTTCCTCGAGGACATCGACCGACCGTGCGCCGTAGCGTTCTTCGACCTGAAGACGCTCGCGCCTGCCCTGTGCGACGTGGACGTGGACATCCCGGTCGTGCTCGGCCGACTGCCTCGCGACGGTTTCGAGCGTTTCGCGCGAGACCATGTCGACCGCCTGGGGGCCGTAGGCCGCCGAGACGAGCTCGTGGTCGGCGTAGCGCTCGAACAGCCGTTCGGTACGCTCGAGCGCCGCCTCGCCGAGGCTGCGGTCGAAGCGCGGGAGATCGCGGGGACCGAGGTCGTCGCGCTCGTCGGCAATCTCGTTGATCGTCTCGGTAGCCACGACGCGAACGCCGAGCGGGTCGTACACCTCCTCGACGAGCGTCTCGACGTCAGCGGTGTACTCACAGACAGACGTCACGCCCGCCATCACGGCCTCGACCACCCCCACCCGTGCGCCCAGCACCTGATCGTCCGCCCTGAGCTGGCGGGCCAGCGGTGCGAGTGCGCGGTTCATCCACTCGATCTCGGGAACATCCTGTGCGCCGCCGCGCAGCAGCGTCAGGCGCATGTGGGCGTGGGCGTCGACGAGCCCCGGGATGACGAGCCGGTTCGCGCCGTCGATGACCGTCTCCGCCAACGAAGCGTCGAACCCTCTGTCGGGGCCGACGTAGACGAGTTCGCCGTCGTCGATTCCGACAGCGGCGTCCTCGAGCGGGCCGACGCCGTCGCCGGTCATCGTCAACAGTCGTGTGCCGGTGATCGCAAGATCCATGACCGGGGGTCGAAGCCATGGCAGGTAAAGCCCGGGTGTCCACCACAGACGGTCCACTATTATCGTTCACCACCGACGGCTCACTACTATAGGCCCCGGGCGCATGTCGTCACACGTATGCGCGCAGTCAGACTCAGCGAACACGGTGGTCCAGAGGTACTGGAGACAGTCGAAACCGACCGGCCGGAGCCCGGCGGGCACGAGCTGCTCGTCGAGGTCCACGCAGCGGGCGTCAATCCCGTTGACACCTACTTCCGCGACGGCTCGTACCCCCCGGTTGCGCTCCCGTTCACGCCCGGGGTCGACGTCGCCGGCGAGGTCGCCGAAGTCGGCGAGTTCGTCGAGGGCTTCGAGGTCGGCGACCGCGTCTTCGGCACCGGCATCGGCAACGCCACACACCAGGGCGCCTACGCCGAGTACGCCGCAGTACCCGAAGACCGGGTCGTCGGTCTCCCGGACGGCGTTGACACCGTCGAGGCGGGTGCCGCGGGCGTCGCGGCGGGGACGGCCTGGCGGGCGCTCGTCGACCACGCCTCCCTCGACCCGGCCGAGAGCTGTCTCGTCCACGGCGGCTCCGGGGGCGTCGGCCACGCTGCCGTCCAGCTCGCCGCCGCAGTCAACGCCCGCGTCGTCGCGACCGCCGCCCCCGAGTACCACGACGCCGTCGAAGCACTCGGCGCGGAGACGGTTCTCGATTATGCGCGTGAGGACCTCGCAGAGGCGATCACCGAGGCGACCGGCGGCGTCGATGTCGTGCTCGATCACCGCCTCGACGACTACCTCCAGCTCGACGCCGAGGTCGCCGCCGAGGGCGCTCGCGTCGTCGGCATCGGTGAGAACGACGCTGGCCCGGGCTTCGAGAACGTCGGCGCTGCGCGGTCGAAAGACCTCTCCTACCAGTTCATGATCCTGTTCAACACGCCCGACCTGCGCGTTCCGCTCGAGGGAGTCGCACACCTCATGGACGCGGGCGCGCTGTCGATCGAGATCGCACGGGCGTACGACCTCGAGGAGGCCGGCGCCGCCCAGCGCGACGTGATGGCGGAGTCGTTTTTCGGGAAGCTCGTCATCGAGCCCTAACGCCTTTGTGCCGGGCGGCCGTCACCGGCGGTCATGCGAACCGTGGAGGTCTCGCGGGTCGTCGACGCGCCGCCGTCGCACGTCGCCGAGGCGCTCGATCCGACCTCGGTCATCGAGTACGAGGGGAGCTTCAGCGTCTTCGACGTCGAGCGGCGCGAGAACGACTGGCTCGTCGTCGCCGGCGGGACCGGCCTGCGCCTCGTCCTCCGGTTCGAGCGCTACGACAACGGCATCTTCTACGAGCAGGAGGAAGCCGAGGGCCAGCCCCTCGAGACGATGACGACGACGATCACCTATCTGCCGGCGGGCGGTAACACCGAAGTCACGGCGGTGTCGGAAGTCAGCATGGGAGTCCGCCCACGAGCGCTGACAGACCGGCTCGCCGCCTGGAAACGCAGAGGCGAGCTGAAGCGGGCGTTGCGGGCGCTCGAGGCCGACCTCAGCCGAGACTGACCCACTCTGTCCCGATGGCGGTCAGCGCTGCTCGGTCACCAGCGGCTCCCCGCAGTGTGCACACTCGATGTTCTCGACCGGGTTGGGGGCACCACAGTCGTGACAGTTCGTCCGCTGTGGTCGACGTTTTTCGTTCCCGTCTCGCTGCCACGAGCTGTACCCCCGCGTGAGCACGACCGCCAGCCCCGCGAGCAGCAGCCAGCCGAGTGGGCCCGCGAGGATCAACACTAACGCGACGACGAAACCGAGGAGGGCCAGGGTGGCTTTCAGCAGCTCTTTTCCGAGCGCCGAGTGCCGGAGGGATTTCATACACTCGAATGACACGTCACCGAAAAGTATCTTGTGGACTCACTCCGAGCGTGAGAACTCCGGGTGTGTCGGGTGAATGCACGACCACCGAGAGCTTTTACACGGTTGGTGTCGAACTGCTTTCCATGGGCATCGTCAACACAGTTCGCGAGATTCTCGAGGCCTCGAGTCAGTCCACGAACCGCGGCCCCGGGACGGAGGGGCCGAAGGGGGCCTACTGGTGTAACGACTGCACCGAGCGGATCCCGGCCGCCGACGCCGAATCGGAGCCACCGTCGTGCCCCGAGTGCGGTGAGGAGATGGAGTTCGAGCGCTCGCCGGGATCAACCAGCTGCGCCTGCTGACGGCCATCCGGCGCGAGAGACGCGGAACGTTCATAGGCGAGCCAGCCGATTCGAGCCGCGTGTCCGATCAGCTCACCTTCGAAGACGTACTCGACATCGACTATCCCGGCGAGCCGGCGTGGGGACCTGCAGGGCGGTTCGTCGCCGCGCCCGTCTACGAGGACGACGGGCAGGCCCTGCTGTTCGCGACGGTCGACGGCGAGCGCTGGCGCTTTTGCCCCGACGATGAGTTTGTGACAGCGTTTGCGTGGGCCGACAGCCCCGACCAGCCCGCAGCAGCCGTTACCACCGACGCGGGAGCGCTCTTGCTCGTCGACCCCGAAACCCACAAGACGAGTCGGTTGCTGTCCGACCCCGCCGGGATCACAGGCATCACGTGGTCGAACGCGGGCGACCGCATCGCGTGTTATCGCGACGGCCGCCCGACCGTCGTCGATGTCGACGGAGCGACTGTCGGGCTCGACGCCCCGGATCGGGGACCGTTTCTCGGGGAGGGGCGACCGTTCGCCTGGCGTGACGACGACGAACTGCTCGCGTACCGCTTCGCCGACGGCGACGCGAAAGACGTCGGCGTCGTGGCGCTCGAAGACGGAGCGCTCGTCTGGCGAACCGAAGGCCCCGAGTCGAACCACAGTCCGGCGTGGCTCGGCGATCGGCTGCTGTACGACCAGCAGGCCGAGACCGGCACTGTGAGGCGGTTCATGCTCACAGCGCTCGACGGGGCGAGCGAGGTGCTGTTCGAGGAACGCGACGCGGACCATGGCACCATCTCGCGGGGGACACCACAGCCCTCGCCAGACGGAAGCCGGGTGGCGGCCGCACTCCCGCTCGACGGCTGGGAGCACGTCCACGTCTTCGACGCCGACGGCGGGCACAGACAGCTCACCGAGGGAGCGTTCGAGGACAAAGGGCTCGCGAGCTCGAGCCCGCAGTGGATCGACGACCGGACGCTCGCGTTCGCCTCGAACCGCCGCGACCTCGGCCAGCGGCAGCTGTTCGCAGTCGACACCGACGGGGAGACGTGGCCGCTCGTCGAGTCGCCGGGGACGAACGTCCATCCCCGTCCCTCCCCCGACGGGAGCCACCTCGCGTACGTCCACGCCGACAGAACCCGATCCCCGGAGCTCCGCGTGTGCGAACTGCGTGATTCGGAGGCAGATGCCGACGACGCTTCCCGGCGGCTCACCCGAGCGGTCACCGAGGAGTGGCCGGTCGAGCCGATCGCTCCCCGCGAACTGACCGTCGAGAGCGTCGGCGGTCTCGACGTTCACGCCTACCTGCTCGATCCCAGAGAGAGCGACGCCGTCGACGACGACGGGCCGTTTCCGGGGGTGGTCTACGTCCACGGCGGGCCGATGCGCCAGATGCGTGATGGCTTTCACCCCGCTCGCTCGTACGGGCTGGCCTACGCCGTCATGCAGTACTTCGCTACACAGGGCTACGCGGGGCTGCTGGTGAACTACCGCGGCGGGGTCGGATACGGAGCGGCGTTCCAGCGGGCACTCGCACCGCGAGGGCGCGACGAGATGGAAGATATCGCCATCCTGACGGAGGCGTTCGCCGAGTGCGACTTCGTCGACGGCGAGCGCGTCGGCGTGTGGGGGCTCTCCTACGGCGGCTACGCCACGCTGCAGATGCTCGGCACCCACGACTGTTTCGCCGTGGGCGTCAACCTCGCCGGGCTCGCAGACGTCGAGCTGTACCGCGAGTGGGCCCACGAGACCAAGTTTCCGGCGGTCGCCTCCGCCACGCCGGTTCGCATGGGCGGCTACCCGCACGAAGCCCGCGAGAACTGGGAGTACGCCAGTCCAGTCACCCACTTCGAGGCGTACGACGCCCCGCTGTACTCGTTTCACGGCACCGACGACGACTACGTGAACGTCGCCCAGCTCGACCTGGTGGTCGACCGCCTGCTCGACCTCGACGCCGACTTCGAGGCCGAGTACTACCCCGACGAGAACCACGTCTTCGCCCGCCGTGCTGTCTGGGAGCGCACGCTCACAAAGATCGAAGACGCGTTCGAGAGGCACCTGACAGGAACGGCTCGCCCGTGACCCGGCCAGATCCACCGCGAGCCGCCCGGCTTCGCCGTCACTCCCGCGAACGGGGGAGGAGCTGTCCCCAGACGTGTTTTTCCAGCAGCCGGACGGTCATCGGCTCCTCCACCGGGATGCAACAGGACAGCCGAGGGTAGCCAAAGCGCTGTGCTGCGCGGTCGTGCCAGTGAGTCGGCTCCGGGGCCGGCGCGATGCCGACGCCGCAGGTGCCACAGAGCCCGCGACCGCCGCAGTTAGCCCGCCTCGAGACCGTCCCGTAGAGGTCGAAGCCCGCCTCGAGCAGCGCCTCGCGCAGGACAGTTCCGCGCTCGACTTCGATCGTCGCCTCCCGGTCGCCGTCGACGACAGTCAGGTGAACCGTCTCGGTCATGTCCGTCCTACGGACCGCGGCCGAATCAATCCAGTGTCGAGCGGAGCCACGAGCGTGAGCACGTGTCTGGTTGAATCGATGTCGAAGTGCAGTAGAAGTGTGGAGGTTCAGTAGAGACCGCTTGATGCAGTAGAAGTGCCGGGGGCAGTGTCCACCGTCAAAGTCTCCCTGGAAGCGACGCTCTCGTTGGGCAAAATGTACCAGAAGTTCAGCAGTTACTCACGTTGTGACACAGTGTGTCGACCGGTGAGATATTCCCACTGTCAGTCGTCAACCGGATAATGTCCGAACGGGAACGTGACTTGGGTGGAGCAGGCGGCTCCGACCGGCCGGCTCGGCCGACAGTCGTTGTGGGCGTCGTGGCAGTCATTGCGGTGATTGGGTTGCTGCTCGCGCTCGTCGCCAGCGGTGCAGTAGTGAGCGCAGGTCAGGCAGCCGCGTCGAACACTGACGCATCACCGGCCGCAACCGGCTCGACCGGAATCGATTCGTGTACGACCATCAACAGCTCCGGCGCGTATCATTTGATGGGTGATATCGA
>Ga0207421_10005868_pt1 | contig 13570 bp, 11 predicted proteins | sample SodLakKL_010_SED_4_FD_187542 | JGI IMG/M metagenome (GOLD analysis project Ga0207421, IMG submission 187542) | Alkaline sediment microbial communities from Lake Tanatar, Kulunda Steppe, Russia - 8KL_010_SED (SPAdes) (version 2) | ecosystem: Environmental > Aquatic > Non-marine Saline and...
CTATTTCTCAATTACCAGCTACACAACCTTGGGCGTTGGGGATGCCTATCCGAAAGGGCCACTGCGGGTGCTTGCGGGCGTTGAAGCGTTGAACGGCTTTCTTCTAATCACTTGGTCGGCGTCATTCACATATCTTATGATGCAGCGCCACTGGCATCCGGAACGCGACAAGTAAGCAGCAGACTGCTAAGATACGGCTTCAGGATTGTGAGTGGAGACTGGAAGATGCCAAAACGAGAGGCGCGCGGAACAGTTTGGGCAGAAGAGCGCTTGTGTAAGGACTGGGAATCAGGCTTCGATCCGGACCACCCCGCCCTTGTAGAGGCTACCGCGTTTGAGCGACGCAATGCACAGATCTTCGAAGATGCGCGCCGAAGAACTGGGCAGGCTCAGGCGGCCCTAAACTCCCATAAAGATCAAAATCCCGCTTCTGACGATTGATATCAGTCTTCCAGTGCCTGGGATGGCGTGATGTCAAGATCAACGGCACGGGCGGCGTGATCGGCCAGGCCGACACCGGCTTGGTTCATCGTCAGATAGGTGTGGGTTGCTCCTGCTGATTTGAGGCGCTCTATGTGCTCCTCGAAGAGGGCATGAGAGACGATCGGGCCCGTGAACCCGTTGCGTCTCAGCGCACTTGCCGCGCACTCTTTCGCTTCAATTCCATCCATCGCCAATATAACCGCTTCAAGATGCGCTACATTTAACCCACGCCAGAAGCCTGCATCCTCAACATCCGCGAAAAGCACGTTCCGACCCGCTTCGCGATGCCCCTCTACCTTGTATGTGTCGGCATCAATCGCCACAATCCTATCCGATGAAGGGGTCAGATGCTCGTAGGCCGCGGTCCCGGTCCTCCCCATTCCAAGGATAAGGATACGAGCGTTTCCCAAATCAGTAGGCAATTCATCACGATGGACGCGTGAGGGTTCGAACCGTTGCAGCCGCTCTTCAAGACGCTCGAAGACACGCTGTGCTATCCGGTTGATCGGCGCTGCGATTACAAAGGATAGGCTGACCGCAACCGCGAGTGGAACAAGCCACTCAGGCAGAACACCGGCTGCCACGATCAAGCCAAATTCGCTATAAGCAGTCAGGCTGGCTGCGGCCATGAATGCTGTGCGTGATCTGAGCCTGAAAAGGATCAGCAGGAAGAAGAACAATACCCCCTTCAGCGGCAATATCAGGGCAAAGACCAGCGCGAAGGCCAGATCGCCCCAGTCTGGCAGACCAGACATGCCGATTTGCAAGAAAAATCCGACGAGAAATATTTCCTTCAGCGCCCAGAGTGCTTCTGAGAGCTCCTTTGCGCGCTTGTGCGTGGACAGCATCAAGCCCATCACAAGTGCCCCGATCTCGGAGCTCAGACCGACACTTTCGAAGCCCATGCCACCAACCACCAGTGCCAACAGCATTCCCATCAGAACAAGAAGTTCATCGTGCCCAGTAAAGTCCAGCAGCCAGTGCAGCGCTGGTCGAAGAAGAGGGATTGCAAAAACACCCAGCGCCCAGATGGTCGGCGTCTGGCCACCCCAGATACCCAGCACGACAAGTGCAATTATGTCCTGCACAATCAGGATGCCGATGGCCGTCCGGCCATAAAAGGCACCTATATCGCGCTTGGATTCAAGTATTTTTGCCGAGAATACTGTCGACGAAAACGACAACGCAATCGCCAGCAGAAGGGCTGTATTCCAGTCAAGCCGCATGAACATTGCCAGGCCTAAGGTAAAGACCGTCGTCGTGATCGCGAAATGGATCAGTGATCCGCCCAGCACTTGTGGCTGCGCGATCTGTCCAAGGCGCAGCTTCAAACCCACAGCAAAAAGTAGCAACAGCACGCCCAGATGCGAGACGTATTTGAGGATCTCTCCGGTCTCTTCGGGTAAGCCAAGGCCAGGCCCAAAGGCATTGATCGCAAAACCTGCCGCCAGGAAGCCAACCAGTGGCGGCAGGCCGACCTGTCGCACTGCCAATCCAAAGAAAAAGGCAAAGGTTATACAGATAACTTCGAACATGCTCGCACCGTTGAACCCGGACTTCCGAAAGCTTTATGGATCAGGGTAGTAGAGCGCAACAGACTCTTCGGGTCGATTTGGGTATTCTTGATCAACGTGTCCTCAGGAATGCTTTGTTCAGTGCGAACATCAACACGAGCGTGTCATTGAAGCATACAATATCATTCGAACCCTACTGACTGCCGAGGTTACAAATATCACATACTGTCCCCGACTGCATGAAATGGTGGTTATGACGATAGGCCGCTTTACCCAAATGCTGCGGATGCGATGCCGCTACTTCACAGTCGGCAATCCGCCCTCTGCGAAGGTGACGGCAGGACCGACGTGCTCGGCCCGAAGCGGACAGTTGGCCACGCGCCCGGCATTTTTCAAAGCGGCCAGTCAGGCTGGGCGGAAGGCGGTGATGACAACGGTGCGGTCAGGATCCGGAAGGTCCACTAAAGAAGTAGGTTGGCCCACCGATGCGACAGCTTGTTCGAGTGGTAGAGAGTGACTGCTGTTGCCATGCGATTCAGTCCCGCAGCCATGATCAGGCCGAAAGCTACGCAATAGGGAAACCGCGTTGGGCGGGACATGTCATTTGTCAGAATTCGAATGATCCCGCATCAAGTGGGCCACAAGCGGTGCGCCAAGGATCACTAGTATGATCCGCGCCAGATGATGGGTGATGACGAAGGCCAGATCGGCCCCTGCGACAAGCGTCAATACCACCATTTCGGCCTGACCGCCGGGGGCAAAGGCCAGAAATGATTCGAGTGATGGAGCAAGACCCGCCAGCGCAACACCTTCAGCGAATATGAGGGTCATTACGGCCAGGACGACCATGAACTTTGCGCCCGCAAGCACGTCGCGGCGTAACTCTGGCCATGTCACACCGACATATTGCGCCCCTATCCCAAGGCCGATGAAGAATTGCGCGGCGATGATTGCCTCGGCGGGCGGGCGCGTTGTCAGAAGACCACTCATGGACAAAATCCCCGCAAGGATCAAAGGCCCGAGAATGGGTGCGCCAAACAGGCCGATGCGTTTGGCGATGACCCAACCCGCAATTGCAGCAACGACCATTAGGGCAAACTGGTCAAGGGCCATGTCGGCGGCAGGCTCGCCCGGGGCGTTGGTCAGCGGCACTCCCCACAGCCCGGTAATAAGGAACGGGGCCACAGAGACAATCATCGCAACGCGGGTGGCATGGACCAGTGCCAGTGTACGGATATTTGCGCCCGCTTCCTGACCGAACAACACCATATCCTGAAAGCCGCCGGGCATGGCGCAGTAGTAGGCTGTGGCGGGGTCATAGCCGCAGTATTTGCGGAAGAACATGTATCCGATCGTTCCGATCAGCCCCACGAACAGGGGCACCAGTGCGAGCGATAGCGCCATTGCGGGCAGTCGGCCCAGCAGTTCGGGCGTGATGGACGCGCCGACGGCTACCCCGAGTATCGCACGCATTCCAATGCCAAGGCGTCCGGCATCCTGCATGCGCAGGCCCGCAAGCGCCGCCAACAGACAGGCTGCCAGCGGGCCAAGCAGGAAAGGCAGGGGCAAGCCTAGTAGCCAGAAGACCGCTACCCCCAAGGCAGAGACACCCAATGCCCGCATTCTCGCCCATGTCAGCATCATTCACCACGCTGCGCACTGTTAGATCTTGCCGTCCCGCAGTGTCATCCGTCTTTCTTCTCGTCAGCATGTCCGATCTTCGCCAGCTTGCTGCCGACATTCATCTTGAAGGTGATCAGCAGCACCAGCACGGCGAAGCCCGCAAGCCCGATGCCCAGGGCCGAGCCGAACAACGCGCCGCCCCAGTCGCCGCGATTGATCAGCAGCGCACGGCGCAGGTTTTCTTCGAGGAGCGGCGCAATAAGGAAGGTGATGACCAGCGGTGCCTCTGGAATGCCGACCCTGCGCATAAGAAAGCCGACAAACCCCAGTCCAAGCATCATATAGACATCGGCTGGATCGCCGCGCGCGGCAAACGCTCCGATTACGGCCATGATCATAATGATTGGAACCAGCACCTCGCCTGGCACTTGCCCCAGACGTGCATAAAGAAACGAAAAGGCCCGCCCGATCCCCAAATTGGCGATATTCCCAAGGATCAGGATGATAAACAGGGCATAGATCACATCAGCATGCAGCGAGAACATTCGCGGCGAGGGCGTGATACCCTGCAGGATCAGCGCCGCCCCGATCAGCGCTGCCGTAGCACTGCCGGGAATACCAAAGGCCAGCAGCGGCACCAGTGTCGGCCCGACAGTGGCGTTATTCCCAGCTTCAGCAGCCGCGATGCCATGGATCGACCCTTCGCCGATCTTCTTTTCTGGGAAAGCCTGCTTCGCAATTCCGTAAGACATGAAGGACGCCACCGTCGCCCCCAGCCCCGGCAATGCGCCGATAAAGGTGCCAACCCCGATGCCAATGCCCATTTCGCGCCAGCATGAGAGGTATTCGCGAAAGGTCAGCCCCTCGGATTTGGTGCCGAACAAGTCTTTCGCGGATTGCGCCACCTGCTGGCCCTTGCGCGATTTGCGCAAAAGGTCCAACCCCTGATCTAGCATCTGGCTCATGGCGAAGATGCCGATCACCAGCGGCACAAGATGGATACCGTCGCGCAGCCAGCTCTGCCCGAAGGTGTTGCGCGCGACATTGCTGACCGGGTCGGCGCCAATGGTACCCAGAAACAGCCCGATCCCGGCGCTAAGCATCCCCTTGGCCAGATGGCGGCCCGACAGTGTGCCCAGAAGCGTGATCGCCACGACCATCAGCCACAGCCGTTCCGTGGGGCCGAATTGCAGCGCCATGAGCGCGATGGACGGTGCAACAAGGATCACGACGATATCGCTGGCCGTATCCGCCGTGACCGATGAATATAGTGCGGTCAGGATCGCCTTGCGGCCCTTGCCCTGCTTGGTCAGCTTGTAGCCGTCATAGACGGTCGCGGCACTGTCCGGTGCGCCGGGCGTCGCAAAACTGATGGCCGAAATCGACCCGCCGAACACCGCCCCCTTATAAAGCCCTATGAGCAACCCCAGCGCCCCGGTGATATCCAGCGTAAAGCTGAGCGGTAGCATCAGTGCGATCCCGGTCGAGGCCGTCAGCCCCGGAATGGCCCCCAGCCCGACCCCCAGAAACACACCGATCACCAGCCAGAACAGCGTCTTGACCGTAAAGACCAGCGCCAGCGCGTCATAAAAGGCATCAATCTGCATCCGCAGGGCCCCGCAATTTAAACGTCAGAAAAAGCCCGCGAGGATCCCGCGCGGCAGGCGGACACCCAGCAGGGTGAAGAAGGTATACACGACGGCAGGCACAACCACGGCCAGGATTATGGCAAGCCGCACGGGGCGCAAGCCGAACCACAGCATGAAGACCAGCAGGAAAGGCGGTGCGGCCAGAACAAAGCCCAGCCGCGACATGGCCCAGAAGCACAGCGCTATGCCCCCAAGCATGACCACCGGCAACCACGCATCACTCGCGCGGGCATCGTGCAGTGTTTCGGGTATTTCACGACGCAGCGGATCGACCAGCATGGCCGCGGCGCAAAGCAGCATCAGCCCCACGCCCATCATCGGCATCATGCCCAGCAAAAAACCGTCGCGCATGACCCGATGCGCCCAGGGTTGCCACCAGATATAGGCGAAGAGCGCTCCGATTATAACCAGCAGATACAGACCGATTGCCTGATTGCTGCGCCACCAGTTGCTCATGCCTACCATCCCCTTTGTCAGACGCAGGGGCAGTGGCAAAAGTCCACTGCCCCGCACGGATTACTGCAACAGGCCGATGGCGTTGCGCATCGTATTGACCATCGCCTCGTAATCGGCAGCGGCGGCTTCGCGATCAAGGAAGATGATCGGCTCGCCCGCAGCCTCGAAGACGGCCTGAACTTCGGGATCAGTAGCTGCGGCTTCGAACATTTCGGCAAAGCGCGCCTTGATCTCTTCAGGCGTGTCGGGGTGCATGCCGACCCAGCGCGGGAAGGCAAGGCCGGAATAGCCAAGATCAGTGACCATGGGCGGATTGCCCAACGCCTCGTTCACGTCATCCGGCAGGGCGATGCTGGATGTGTTCATCAGCGCGATGCCGTTTTCCGGCACGATGGTCAGGGCAGTCGATTCTGTCACCGCCGCCACGTCGATGTGCCCGCCCAGGAAATCAGTGACGGACTCGCCCGTGCTGCCATAGGGGACATAAATCGCTTCGGCCCCGGCCTGATCAATCGCGTTCGCAGCCCCAAGAAGCAGCGCATTAGTGCCACCAATGGTAATGGGACGCTCGTTCAGAGCGGCGACGAAGCTGTCCCAGTCGGGAAACTCATCTTCGCGCACCACCAGCACCGAGGCGAAAGCAGCCAGATAGCCGAGAATGTCGATTTCAGACGGGTCAACGGGTGCATCCTCTTCGCTGAGCAGCGTGATGATGGGTGTGGGAGTTGCGTTAAACACCGTGTAGCCGTCAGCGGGTTGCGCAAGCACATGCGTCCAGCCGGTTACAGCCCCAGCGCCAGGATGGTTTTCGACATTAAGCGAGGCACCGCCGAAATGATGCTCTGCCTCAGATGCGAACATTCGCGACAGACGGTCGGAACCGCCACCCGCACCGAAGGGAATGACCCAGTTAATCGTGCCCGTCGGGTAGTCGCTGGCGACAGCCGACGATCCCAGCCCAAATGTCAGTGCCGCAGCAATACAGGTCGCTGTCGTTGTCTTGAAACTCATCTTGTCTTTCCTCCCGTTTGTATTCTTGATGTCGTCGCACGCCTGTCCCCCTCGATGATCTTTCCAGTAATGGCAGCGCAAACGAAGCCGAAGTGTTGCCCCCACACCACCGGCTGTCAACCCCTTGCTGGCCAGAGCATTTTGCTGATACTCTTCCCAAAAGGGGGATCCATGACGACAACTGTTCTCGTTCCATCCGGCGTGCTGGGTCTTGGGTTTTCGCAGGCCGCACTTGAGCGTGGCATCGCGCAAGGGTGCGATGTGATCGCCATTGACGGTGGCTCGACCGATAGTGGGCCGCATTCGTTGGGCACTGGGCTGTCGAAATACTCGCGCGCGGTGTGCAAGGCCGAGTGGTGCGCGCTCATGCAGGCGCGGGCCAAGCTCGGCGTGCCCTTGATCATCGGAACAGCAGGTACAAGCGGCACTGACAGCACTGTCGATTGGATGTACGAGATCACGTGCGAACTGGCGGCGGAGCTGGCTCAGACCCTACGCGTCGCGCGGCTTTATTCCGGTCAGGATGCGGGGTTTGTTATCTCGAAGCTCGCGGCAGGTCAGGTCACGCCACTATCGCCTGCGCCAGAAATCGATGCAGAGCGCCTGCGCGCCATGACTAACATCGTGGCGCTGGCCGGGGCCGAACAGGTGCAGGCTGCGCTGGAAACAGGTGCAGATATCATCATTGCCGGGCGTACTACAGATACCGCGATCATTGCGGCTCTGCCGCTGGCGCGTGGCGAACATCCCGGCGCCTGCTGGCACGGGGCCAAGATTGCCGAATGTGGCGCCCTGTGTTCCACCCATCCCGGCACGGGCGTGATCCGCGTCACCTTTGACAAGACAGGTTTCGAGGTTGAACCCATGGCCCCAGAGGCAGCCTGCACACCACATTCCGTATCCGCTCATATGCTCTACGAAAACAGCGACCCGTTCCGACTGTATGAACCGGGCGGCTATCTTGATGTCAGACAGGCGCACTATTCTGCGCTGGACGCGCGCCGCGTCCGCGTGGAGGGTTCGGAGTGGGTCGCCGGCCCTTACACGGTGAAGCTGGAAGGGGCGCGGCTTGCCGGGTATCAGACCATGTTGCTGGCCATTCTACGCGAGGCACATTACATCGCCAACGCGCAGGTCTGGGCAGGCAAGCTTGTGTCTGTCCTCAGCGCGCGGGTGGCAGAACAAATCGGGCTTGCGATCGGGGATTTCAGCATCGAACTGCGCCTGATCGGGGTGAATGCCGCCATGGGGGCGCTGGAAACCCGCAAAAGCCTGCCTTCAGAAGTGGGCGCACTTTGCCTGATCACTGCCGGGACACAAGCCATGGCGGATGAGATCGGTCGTCTGGCCAATCCGTTTCTGTTGCACATGCCCCTGACCGATGACGAACCGCTGCCCACCTTCGCTTTCCCCTATTCACCCGCGCAAACCAGTCGCGGGGCTGTTTACGAATTCGCCCTTAACCATCTGATGGCACTCGATAGTCCAATGGAGGCATTCCGCCTGGAACTCAACGAGGTTGGCTCCCGTGCCGATGTTGCGTGATCTGGTCCGCAAGGTCGCGGCAAAGAATGCCGGGCCATTTCAGGTAACGGTTGATGTGTTCTGCGGCTCGGCCGAGGCTTATACCCGTGTCGCGCCTGCGCTGTCGGACAGCGCAGTGGCTGATCTGTTCGGGGTGGAGCCGCAGTTGCTGCGTCGGTTCGACATTCCCGACTTGCATGTCATCAAATTCTCGATGCCACGGCCTGTGGTGCAGGGAAGCCGCCTTGACCGGGACATGCACGGGGCGCAGTTCGCGAGCCTCCTGGAAGAATTGGTGATCTGAGGCCTGTCGGATTGCCATTTTGACTATCAAAAACGGATGTCATGTCACTTGAGCCCTGCGGATCACGGTCACTTGGAAAACCCGCTTACTCGGCATCGCCGCCGAGCGAAAGTGACATACCGACTGACCGCTTCCGCTAGATGATGCGGAAGCATTGCAGCATCGCCGACTGTCAGCAAACCGCCCTCTACGTCGGTGTTGCTGCGACTGAGAGCGAAAACTGAACACCCACAGCGAAGGTCCTCAAGGTCCAGATCAACGACATTGACCCTGCTCTATGCCTGCCTGATCGAACAGATACCCGAGGATTTGCTCCAATCTTCACAGGTGTGCATCAAATACTGCAAGCTCAGGCGGTGCGCCTTCAAAGATGTAGGGGTTCAAGAAGGCGCGCGTGGCAAGCCTGTCCTGCTCAGTCGCATCCAACCCTGCTGCTGCGCCTTCGGTGCGGAAGTTCCAGTGAATCATCTCGAGTTGCCGGCGCGCGATCACGATCGCCTCATCCCGCCGCAATCCGAACTCGCCCGCGGCATCGAGAGCCGTGGTGATCAGCGCACGGCGATCATTCCCGTTGACCGCCATCGCCTGGTTGGCTTCACGGCCAAGCCGGGGGCGCGGGTCGATATCATAGGCGGGGGTCAGCCGGACCTGATGGCCGTCCCAGAAGGCCGCATGGTTGCGGGCATGGTCGTCGGTGTTGCCGACCAGAATGTTGAAGAGCATGCGTGACCAGAGTTCCTTCATGTCGGCAGCTGGGTCGGCAGATCGATGTCGCAGGACCTCGGCGAAGGCGGGGTAGCTGGTGTAGCGCGCGCCCAGCTCGTCCAAACCTTGAATCGTCAGCGCGGAGACCATTGCTTTGCGCAGCCATCCGTCGCCACGACGCAGTCGATCGAAGCGTTCGACCAGCAGCACATCCTTGCACGCGACGCGCGCGATTTCGACATTGGCGACGTCGAGCCCGACGATCCGCGCCAGACGCATGGCGAGGAATTCCCCGCGCACCACGTTATGCGTGTCATTCGAAGCGGAGAATTTGGCGATGAGCTTGCGGTCCCCATCGACAAGGTGGGCCTTGGGCCGGGCTCCACCGATAGCTGCGCAATGGCGCAGCGCCTCATCGAGTTCCGGGGAGAGTGGTACACCCCGCTCAACCGCGTCTGCAGCATTGACCAGATCCTCAAGGGTCGCCTCCGGATTGTCGCGGGGCACGTAGTCGCGCGGTGACGCCTGGAAGTCGAGCGCCCCGATCCGGTCAGAGCCAGACATCAGCATGAAGGTCAGCTCATCGAGGTCTCCGGTGTCGACCTCTTTGCCGCGTATGCCGAACTGGCTGTTCAGCACCACGCGGCGGCCCCACTGATCTGGCGCCGCATCGCGCAAGGATCCGGCGACTGTCGCTGGGGTCTGTGGAACAATGACCCGGTCTTCAAGCGGAAGCTCCGGTAGCCAGATCGGTATGGCGTCCTTCCGCGCGAGATAGCTGGGGGCATAGCTGAAGTGATACCGCTCGCCGACAAGATCGATGCGACCGCACACGATTGGCTCGGTGACGTCCGGCAACCAGATCCAGACAAAGGCCTCGGTGGCGGGTGTCGCAAGGGCTGATGTCATAGCTGGCCTTTCTAGAAATCTGCGCGATGCCTCAGTGGTCGACTTCCGGCTTTCGCTGTGACGCTCGAAAGGTGCTGCGGCGCGGCAGCGCACCCCGCCGTTTCGGGGGGCGAGTCAAACGCTGGAATGTCCAGTCCCTCCGACCGTGGCGATTGCGGCAGCATGGGACCTGCGTCGCTGAACAGACGTCCGAACAACCAGCCAGACTTTGGCGAATGTCACTTCAGGTTCGCCATCAACCGCGCCAGAAACTCCCTTGCGGTCTCCATATCCTCCGGCGCTGTTCCGGCGAGGGCGCGGGCTTCGACTTCCTGCACAGCCACACGAGCATCGACGAGAACGGTTTTCCCTTTCTCGGAAAGCGAAATGAGGACCATCCTGCTGTTGTTGGGCTCGGTTTGTCGATCGATGAAACCATCCCGTTCAGTGCGCTGAAGAGTGTTTGTCGTGGTCGAGGTCTCCAGGTCGAGGCGGCGGGCGATCATGGCCGGGCGCATATCTCCGTGCCGCCCGATCATATCGAGGATCGCATACTGGGCAGGCGCGAGGCGAAGCGGGGCGAGCGCCGCCGCTATTTCGCGTGACGCGATACGCGCCGCTGGAAGCACCAAATCCGTAAGAATTCGTCGTTCGTCGGTCATGTCAGTGTTCCTCGTCAGCCCCAAGACATCGGTGCAGACCCGTCGTTGTGCAAGGGGCAATTCATCCGCGCCCTCGATATACTAGCATGCTCCTATTATCAAACGCCATTCCATTTGCTAGCTAACTAGGAAGTTCAAGTGCATCGACTTGGACGCGCCTCCCAGTTCTTCTGTCGAGGGGCTATCACCAGACGTACCGCTCGTGACGACTGTTCAGATCGCGCGCTCTCGAAGTCTCGCGCGTCGCACGGCGAGGACCATTTCAGAATACTCCGCCCAGCCGTGGTTGAGATGGTTCGACGCTGCCCCCTGGAGGCGGAAGTACGTCCCACTTCACGGGCCTCGGAACATTTCTTCATAAAGTTACTAGCATGCTATTGTAATCAGAGCTTCTCATGCATATACTTGTATCGTAGCCCATATGGAGTAAATGACATGATCCACCAGCGCCCTTCACAGCTCACCCTTCCGCTGCACATGCCGCGCGACCCCGTCAGCCATATCACGCCGCCGCGGGGCAAGCCCGCCCTTGCGGATGTGCTTGGCAAGGACTTCAACAATCTCGCGCACTTTCCGGCCATCAGCCCTGCTGAGGCATCGCGCCATGCGCCCCAGATCGGTCTGGCTGGTGAAAGTCTGGTGACTTCGTGGGCGGCGCGGCGCGGGCTTGCCCCCGTCTCGATGCCTGCTGGCGCGCCGTTCGATCACATCTTCACGGTTGGTCCGCATCTGGTTCGCGCGCAGACGAAGACAACGACCGGTCCGAGGCGGGATGGTCGGTACAGTTTCAACATGAGCAGGGGGAATTCTGGCGACCCCAATGGAACCTCCGCTTATGCGTCGAATGCATTCGATCTCGCAGCATTGGTCTTCCTTGATCTCGGAGTGATTTACTTCACGACAGAGAAGAAATCACGCTTCCGCTTCACGACTGAGGAGGCGCTGTTGCTGGCGCATATCGAGTTCGAATGCTTCTGCGACTGCCTTCTGCAGCTGGCGCTGATCGACCGCAGGGCTTTCGACATCCTGACCAATGAACCGGATTGCGAAGCCAACTGCTGACCGAGGTCTACCAAGCCTGACAGCCCGCACGGGCCACACTATCCATCCACTTTCGCCAAAGTCATTGATCCGCCCGCCGGCGGACTGTCCCTTCTATTGCCCTGGAGCCCCCCATGACCGATCTCGCCACCTCCTCTAAGACGACGAACATCATCCCTGATTGCAGTGCGGCAACGCCGACGGATTGGCGCGGCCTCGCCGCCGGGATCCTCAGCACTCTGGCGGAGCCGGAGCACCGGATCTGGGCACATGCCGCGTGGCACGGAAGTTCTGAGGTAGCGCAGCAGGATCACACCCCCGATGCAGCGCCGCCGCGCGAAGATGAGGCGGCTGTTGATCCTTGGGCCGAAGATTATGAGGCGAGCGGCATTCTCGGCCTTGCCTATTATGGGAATGACGCCACTGACACGTCACGACCTGACACTGACACGCCTGAAGACGGTGAGACAGGCCGTCCGCGCGCATCAGTCTTGATGGCAGTGATGCGGCTCGCGCGGCAGTTCACCACGCTGCAGAATCTTCTGGGAACTCTTGGGGCGCCGGGCGCGATCACTTTCCTGTCCTCTGGAACGCCCGACCTCGACAGTATCATCGAGCAGATCCTGAACGCGATCACTGTATCGGATCAGCGCGTACCGGGCGTGCCGAAACTGGCGGCATGTACGGACGGGGACGTATTCATGATCGGGGACCGCAAACGAGTGGGTCCCTTCGGCGCTTTCAGCGTCACCGTGAAAAGGTGGGTCGAAGACGGACATCCGATCGTCATCGTTGGTGCCGGGTCCGCAGGGATGCGTCCGGACCTGCGGGCCATGGTCAACAATCTGATCGATCTGGTGCCCTTCGACCGCGAGATGCTGTGTGAGGTGCTCAACAGCCTCTATCCAAGTGCCGCCGTGCGGGCTGACGACCTTCCGGATGGCTTGGGTGCGGAAGCGCTCGCGCGCCTCACGCCCGAAGCGCTGACCATCGCCACACGTTCCGCGACGCCTGCGGATGCAATCGGGCGGCTTGTCGCGGACCTTCCGTCGCCCACCGAGCATGGACCGGGACTGGGCGAATTCCCGCTGCAGCCTGCGGTTCGCGAACCCGTTCAACAGCTGCTTGCGGATATGCGGGCCTGGCGGAACGGGGACATTCCCTGGTCAGATGTATCGCGCGGCATCCTGCTGGTTGGGCCGCCCGGCTGTGGCAAGACCGAGCTCCCGCGTCTCATCGCGAAAGAAGCCGGGATTACGGTCCATCCGGCCTCGATGGCCAAGTGGCAGTCAGGCGGGGCGCGGTCGTCCGACATCTGCCGCGAAATGCGCGCATTCTTCACCAAAGCGGCGGCGGCGGCACCCTGCATTGTCTTCATCGATGAGCTGGACACCTTCGGTGATCGCGGACGGCCCCATGATCATAACTCGTCCTGGACCGACATGGTGGTCGGGGCGCTGCTCGAATGTCTTGACGGATACGAAACCGGCGAAGGCGTCGTGGTGATGGCCGCGACGAATCTCGTTCACAAGATCGACGCCGCCTTACGCCGGCCCGGCCGTTTCGACCGTGTCGTGACCGTTGACCACCCCACGCCGGATCTGATGCCGGCGGCTTTCCGGTGGCACCTGCGCGGTGAAATGGAGGGTGACGCCCTGTCGGCCATCGCTGCAGCGGCGACCGGCATGACCGGAGCCGAGGTCGCTGACA
>Ga0207421_10005869_pt1 | contig 13568 bp, 11 predicted proteins | sample SodLakKL_010_SED_4_FD_187542 | JGI IMG/M metagenome (GOLD analysis project Ga0207421, IMG submission 187542) | Alkaline sediment microbial communities from Lake Tanatar, Kulunda Steppe, Russia - 8KL_010_SED (SPAdes) (version 2) | ecosystem: Environmental > Aquatic > Non-marine Saline and...
CTGGTAGCCGCCCAGGAGGTGGGCGCCACGCGCATACACAAAGTGGGCAGCGCCTGGGGCATCGGAGCCCTGGCTTACGGAACGTCTTCCATCAAAAGTGTGGATGTGGTGGTTGGACCCGGAAACATTTATGTGGCCCTCGCCAAAAGGCTGGTATCGGGAGAGGTGGGCATCGACCTGCTCGCCGGCCCCAGTGAAATCCTCATCATCGCCGACCAAAGCGCCAAACCGGCACACATCGCAGCGGACCTGCTGAGCCAGGCGGAACACGACTCCATGTCAAGCGCGGTTCTGATCACCACAGACGGAAAAGTTGCCGCCGAAACTGTTCTGGAGCTGGAAAAACAGCTGGAGAACCTCCCGCGGCGGGACACGGCCCGGCAAGCCCTTCAAAACTTCGGAGCCATTTTCATGGTGCACGATCTCGATGCGGCTTTTGCCCTGTCCAACAACCTCGCTCCCGAGCACCTGGAACTGCAGGTGAAAGACCCCTGGTCCTGCCTGGGAAAGGTGGAAAACGCGGGAGCCGTCTTCCTCGGAGACTGGACGCCCGAAGCGGTGGGGGACTATTTTGCAGGCCCCAACCACGTCCTGCCCACGGCGGGCACGGCCCGGTTCGCATCCGCTCTCAGTGTGGAAAGCTTCATGAAGCGCACCAGCGTCATTTCTTATTCCCGTGAAACCCTCGAACAGGATGGACGCGCCATCATGCAGCTGGCCCGCCTGGAGGGACTGGAGGGACATGCAGCCTCCGTGGGAATCAGACTGAAGGGAGACGGAGCATGAGCTTCCGTGAAGGCATGGGAAGGCGCCGTCCTTGAAATGATGCCCCCCCAGCGCACCCTGTCCGGAGAGCTAGCCTTTGGCCTCCGTGCTTTCCACCACCCACTGAAGGTACTGGGGAAGCCCCTGGGAAACAGGAAAAGCGATGATTTCCGGAACTTCATAGCTGTGGATTTCTTTCACTCTCTTTTGAAGGGAAGGGAAAAGGGACGTGGGCGTTTTCATGATCATGAGAACTTCAGGCTCACGGCACACCTCCCCTTTCCACAAGAAGACGGAGCGGATTTGAGGAACGACATTGACGCAGGCCACAAGCTTCTCCTCCACAAGCTTTTCCGCAATGGCCAACGCATCTTTTTCATTGCCCGCCGTCACGAAAACCAATGACACTTCACTCATGAATATGTCCTCCATGCTCTTCGATTCATCCATTCAACTGCCGCAATCCTTTTTTGACGTCATCATTCATGACATTTCACCTGCTTCATGGTCCCGCTTTTTGCAGCACAACCCTAACTTAAGAAACCAGGTTTTGGAAGGCTTTTCAGGCCGCCCCAGCAGGCTCCCCAAAGTGATCCACCAACCGCAGATCACCACGCGGCTGCGCAGAATCCTCGAGCAGGACTCCTCGTTGCTCGAGGAAACCCTGCAGGCATGGGGTCAGGAAAATCTCTCCCTCATGGCCTTCCTGGAAATGCTTCAACGGGAATTCATTCTGGAAAATTTTGTGCACCTCAAAAACCTGCTGAAACCCGAAAGGCTCCTGGCAGGATTGCACCTCCTGGGCTGTGTGAATGATGAAATACGCTCCCGCATCACCGAAGGTGATTTCTGGAAAAGGGATCTGGATCTGGAAGTGCTGGAGCCCCTGGTCCCTGTGTTCGATCTATGGCTTGAAATCATTAAGGAAACCCCCGAACTGGCCCCATGGATGGAAGAGCTTACGGGTCCCTGGCTGTCGGGCCGAGAAGTGAGAAGGGAGCCCCCTTCTTCCCCAGGCGGAAAGGAATCCAAGGGTCACAGGGACAATGAAGCCCGAAAACGGCTGGAAAAGAAGCTGTCCAGCGCTCATGAAGAAGTGCGGGCCCTCCGGGAACAGGGACAGCGGTACAGGCTCGAAGCGGAAGAGTCCCGGAACAGCCTGGCAGAGCTTCAAAAAAACTTTCAAAAGGAACTGGAAGAAGCCCTGAGAAAACAGCACGAAGCCTGGTATGGACGGTTTCAAAAAACCGACCTGCCAGTCCTGGAGGAGGCAGGAAACCGGCTGGACCAGGTTCTGGCCCGCGCACACCGTGCCCTCAAGCTTCAAAGGGAAGCGGACGACAAATACGGCCTGGTGGCCCATGTGCGCCAAAAGCTCCTGAAAGTGAACAGCTTGCTCGAGGAGATGGAAAACATTCATGACCAGTCCATGTTTGTGCACCAGGAGCTGGTCAAAGCCAAAGGAGAGCTGGAGAGAGAAAAAAAAAGCCTGCTGGAAACACCGGGAGTGGAGAAGATTTTGCGAGATCTGCCATCCAGCATCTCCTCTCAGTCGCTCGAACAGCACATTCGCCTTCTGAATGCATCCCTCGAAAGCGTGCCCAGGCTCTCCAGGCTGACAGAAGTGGTGAATCGCCTGGAAAGTGAAGGTTTTCTGGACAATCCCGAAAACCTTCGAGAAACCATTCGGGCAAAAAAATATCAGATTTTTGCCCCCCTATACGGACAGTTTCCACCATCGCGCAGCGATTCAGCGCAACGGAAAACCCTTCTGGAGTTTGAAGACTTCGTGCGCAGTGGCCGAAGCAAAAACCACGACTTGTACGTGGACGGATACAACATAATTCTGAATGCTCAGGGAGCGGGTCAACTGCCTTCTTCTTCCCTTGCGGAATTGCGGGAGGAGTTCATTCAGAAAGTGCACAGAAAAAGCCACTTCTTCAAGAGAGTGCAATTGGTTTTTGATGGCGTGGAACACGACCGGAACCCTATGGAAAATATGGAAATCATTTATACGGACAAGGTCCGGGGAGTGGATGCGGACAATTTCATCATCCAGGCCATCAGAAGAAGGAAGGATCGCAATGCCCTCCTCGTGACCGGCGACCAGGAAATCATCGAGGCCACGGAACACAAGGTCTACGCTTTCATGGAACCCTTTCACTTTTACCTGTTCGTGTTCGAGGTGGACTTTCCTTTTTTTCCACAATGAGGAGGTGAGGAAGGGTCATGCAGAAAAACAGGAGATGGCAGAGGAGAGAAAGGCCCAGGGGGATCAGTTCCTACAACCTGGACCAGTGGACGAGCTTCAGGGCCATCCTGGAAGCCATGGGGGCCATGGATGCAGCAGAGCTGCAGCGCCTCAGAGAAACCGCCCGCCCATACCTTCGCTTCAGGGAAGAGCTGGATCTTTTTCACAAACGCCATGTGGATGGCCACTGCACCACGGCCTGCTTTGAAAAAGGCATCAGTGCCTGCTGCGGTTTCGAGAGCATCTTCACCTTCTTTGGTGACCAGGTGATCACGGTCCTATTTTCCGATGAAGAAGATATGGATTCCCTGCTCAGCCCCCTGACCATGCCCAACACCACGGGAAAATGCGTCTATGCGGGACCCGCCGGATGCCTTTGGAAAGTGAGGCCCATCTCCTGCGCCATGTTTTTCTGCGACGATGTGAAAAAAAACATTCTGCAGAACACTGAAGGGATCGAAGGGGAATGGAAGGAAATGCAGAAACGGGAAAAGGAGTTCACATGGCCCGACAGGCAGGTGCTCTTTGACGACCTGGAAAAGTGCTTCATGGCCTGCAACGTGGATTCACCCTTCATGTATTTTCACAAGAGTCCCGGACTGTTGCGAATCAAGAAGCAGGGGCGCCGAAATCACGGCGGGAAAGAGGCTTTCCCGGAGGAGGCCATTTCCACCAGCACCGCGAAATAATCCTGGATGAACCGGCCCGAAACCACATGGGGCATGGGAAAAACAAAACTCCTTCCTTCCAGAAAAGTTCCGTTGAGGGCAAAAAAGAGGCGGCGGGATATCTCGTAAAGGGCCAGGTTGATCTCCTGCCTGTGGTGGCCGAAGGCCGCCGTTCCCTTTTCCTGCACCCCAAAGAGACGGCACGCAACAGGGCGACGGGAATAGAGAATGCACTTTTGGTCCACATTGAGAGGGCACAGGTACTCATCCGCTTCACCCGAGCCCGAAAGGACTTCCCCTTCGAAAGGGGTTTCTTCTGTGGACTCAGTGAGTTCCCCGGTGGGAACCTGAGCCATGCCGCGAAGACGCCGCCCCATTTCCCCGCCCCGGTGAATGGCCTTTTCGCGGTCTTCACTGGAAAGGGCTCGATTGAGGTGATGGTTGAGGTACGCTGCCTCAATAAACTGCAGGCTCAAGTGCTTTCGGCAGCAGGCGTCCGTCTCCAGGCCGCAGCTCCGAAGTTCGGGGGAGTGAGCAGAAGCCTCACGGAATGCTTCATCAGCTTTTTCCGCGAGTGCTTCATATTCGCCAAAATAGGTGCTCAGATCCACAAGCCGGGCCCCTTCGAGAGAGGGTTCCCGAATGGCCAGCTTTCCGGATCGCTTTCCATACCTGAAAAGAAACCACCACTGGGAAAAACTGCTCGGGGTTGAACGCAGCTTTTTCAGCCTTTTCTCGGCAAGTCTCAGGCCAAATCCCCGGCGAAGGAGGTATGAGGTGATGAAAGTCCCTGTTCTCCCGATGCCCAGCCGGCAGTGAACGAGGACTTTTTTGCCCAGGTAAATGGCCTCGTCCAGCCAGTCCAGGGCCTTCTCCAATGCTTCCAGTTCAGGGGCCCGATCGTCTTCCACGGGAAGGTAGAAAACTTCAAAGCCATAATCCATTTCAATCTGGTGCAGGTCGCAGTATTCGCCGCACAGGTTCACAATGGCATGGATTCCCTGGTCGCGCAGGGAATCGAGTTCCGCATAAGACATGGGGGCGTGCCCGACAGCCAGCTGTTCCGTGACCCAGGTCAGGTGATACATGATCCATCATCCCAAAAAAGTTGCGGCCAGTTCTTCCACTTCCTCTTGGTCATGAAGACGAATGTCCAGCAGGCGCGTGACCCCCAGCAAACGCCCCATCATGGCCATTTTGTCCAAAAGAGGTTCCGAAGGCAAGTGCTTCAGGCTCGCATGAAGGAGGTCTCCGTGAGACTTCACCTGAAATCCGTGATGCACCAGGACCTGTTCCATGAACTTTATGCGCAGCCGGCGTCCTTCGTACCCTCCCCCTCCCCCCTCGAACTGGAGGGCCAGGTGATTTTCCCTGGGTTCGTCTCCGCAGTGGCAATCCAAAAGCACAAAATGGTAACCGAAACGGATGTTCGCGTTGAGGTAATCCTTCGAAATGATGGCAAAACTAGCGAGCAGCCGGGAATCTTTTGAAAAGATTCCCCCGCTGATACGATCCATTTCTTCCCAGTCCACATGTTCAAGGTCCCAAGACCATTCCACACCGGGATGGGTCAGTCCCTTCCAGAGTTGTTTCACAGGTTCACACCGGATCTGGTGCAGTTGAATGATTTTATGGTTCACGGCCTTTGGATCAAGCCCGCCGCCGAGGTCCAGCACGTACAGGCTTATGGGAATGTGGCTTTCAAGTTTTTTGGCCCCGCGAACACGCCCCGCGCCTTCCCCGGCCAGAACGAACATCTCCTGCACCGCCTTTTCATGAACGAACCGCAGAACGTCGTGGAAAGTCCGGCAATTTTCAGGCAAGAAATCGGGAGATCCGGGATCGGTGAGGTTCAGGGAAGACACCCTTTCGAGCAGGGTTTTCAGGCGCGATCGAAAGGGTGAAAGGGCAAAGGAATCTTGAACGGGTTGGGCCTTTCCCCTCTGTTCCACAATTCCCGCATAGATCTTTCCCTCGTCGGCATTCACAGTGATCTCCGCATCCGTGGCGAGCTTTTCAAGGGCCTGCTCCACATTGACCAGCATGGGAATGTTTTTCTCCCGTGCCACGGACGCGAGGTGCCCGGCCACAGACCCCACCTGTGCCACCACTGCGCTGACCTGCGGCATGAGACGCGCCAGATCGGGAGAAGAGGTTCCCACCACCAGGACACATCCCTCTGGCGCCTGCACCGGTTCCTGGTATGCCTGCAGCTTGAACACCCTTCCGCCCGCCGTTCCCGGGGAGGCCGTTTCTCCTCCCGAGAGAAGCACTTCAAGGGGCGTGTCCAGGGGCCGATCCTGCGAGAAACCCGAATCCTCTTCATGATGAGCCCCCTTCTGCCTCTCATGTGCAGCAGGCGATTCATCGGGTGGTTTCAACCGCTGCAACACTCCCAAGGGACGCGATTGAATGAGGAAAACTCTCCCCTGGTTATCAGCGCACCACTCCATGTCCTGGGGAGCCTCCAAAAAAGTCTCCAATTGCACCCCCCAGGAGGCCACCTTCCGGGCCATGGAGAAATCCATGGGGAATTCCATCTCCTCCCCGGCAGAAAATTCCGCCGTTTCAGCCACAGGGGAAAGGGCAGTCCCTTCCCTGCATTTTAAAACAGCCTTCCCCTTTTCTTTGGAAAAGACCAGCCGGTGAGGAGCCTCTTCCCCTGAAACGAGGCGCTCGCCTTCACCTTGCACCCAGTACAGGACCATGGTGTCCCGTTCCCTGGACAAAGGATCTTCCGTGTAAAAGACACCGCTCATCCGGGCGTCCACCATTTCCAGAACGAGCACCCCCATGGGAGTTTCCGTCTCCAGAAGCCCATGCCTGATGCGGTAGACCAGGGCTTGCGGTGAATACTTGCTCGCCAGGACCTGGCGGTAGGCCTGAGCCAAGTCGGCCGGGGACACATGAAGGAGGGATTTGTACTGTCCCGCGAAGGACAAGCCCGTGTCCTCTCCCACGCAACTGCTCCTCACGGCGAGAAGCTTTTCCTCACGGGATCCCGACTGGATTTTTTCCAGAGCCTTTGCAAAGCTTTCGGCCAGAGGGGGAGGAATGCTCGCCCCGAGGACCATGGACTGAAGCTGTGAGGAAGCTTCGTGCAGGGAAGCAGGGGACGAAATGTCCAGCCGCGAGAGCACTTCGCCCAACTGGGGCAGAAGGTCGTTGTGCACCATGAAGTGATGAAAGGCGGACGTGGTGACCGCGAACCCTTGGGGAAGATTCAAGGAGAGGCTTTGGCCGATGCGTGCGAGGTTTGCTGCCTTACCCCCCACGCGCCTCGCTTCCACTGCGAGGGCATCGTCCAGAAAGAGGACATAGGGTGGAGAAGTGTCGAGTGTTTCATGGGCGAGGACAGAATCCCGAACGGACTGGTCGATTGTGGACAGGATGAGGGGAAGGGATGCATAAGCCACCGGATTCATTGCAGCCAGGTGCTGCACCATGCCTCCAAGAGCCCTGGCGAAGCTTTCGTAGTGCCTGTGAACGGCAAAAAAGTCCCCCTGTTTTCCACTGTAATAGAGTTCCTCCAGACGAGCCATTCGATGGTGACAGACGCGGTCGCACTCCAGGACGACCTTGAAGGCCTCGTATTTGCGCCGAATGAATGTCCCCGGGAAGAAGGTCCGCTCGATGAGCCTTCGAAGCTGACTCAGTCTGGCCATCAGGTGCCCTTTGCCGTTCTCCTGGAAAGCATTGCCGCCACTTTCTCTTCCAGTTCATGCTTTTCGATGGGTTTCACACAATATTCATCGGCACCGAGGTCGATAGACTTCCGGGCCGTTTCAAGGGTTGGATAACCCGAAAGCATCATGACGGAAATGCTGTCATCGATTTTTTTCAATTCTTCCAGGACCTCGACGCCGCTCATCTTTTTGAGCTTGATGTCGAGGATGGCCAATTCCACCGAGTGGTTCCTGGCGTATTCAATGGCGTCCTCTTCCTCCGTGAAAACGGAAACGTTGTGCCCTCCCCGCTCAAGGATCCGCCGTATGAGAACCACTGCATCCAGCACATCATCCAAAACCAATATTTCCGCCATGGGATGTTTTCCCTTCCTTTTGTCATGTCACTGTTTCAGCCTTTCACTTGCAGCCCCGCAAGCCTCGCCTTCAAAAGGGAGTACCATGGGAAACGGTTCATGAACCTGGAATAGACCACTCGAACAGCAATGTAGAGCACCAGGAAAAAGGGGAAGTAATGAACGGATTCCCCGAAAACGGGCAGATTTACAGGAAGATCCAAACCCACATGGGCAAAACGGAGGTCCATCCAGGCCAGGGCGAAGGCCACGGGCCAGAGAGTCACGCAGAAGATGGCCGCCCCCAGGGAGAAAGAATGCCCAAAGGCGTCCAGGGCCTGACGGTTGACCGCTTTGTAGCTCTCCTTGTCCCCCCTTTTGAGAGCCGTTTCGGACAAACCCTGGTGCTTGTCCATGTCCCTGCGAATCTGGCGCAAACGCTTTTTGTTGAGGGCCATGACTCCCGCAGAGGAAATGTCTCCAAGAACCGTGCATTGCAAGCAGAGAAAAGCCGTTCCCAGCACGTAGCCCATCAGGGGTGAAGAAGGCCATCGGTAGGGAGCGATGAGCCACGGATCAATCGCCAGGAGAAGCCACGTGATGGAATCCATAAAAAAGACTCCCGCTGGAGGGCATGAGGCTTTTCAAAAGAACCCCCGGCCCTCTGCTTGGTTCAGCCAAAAATCCTCATGCCGAGAAAACCTCTCAGGACATAATCCACGCCCACGTAGAGAGCGAGCACGATGAAGAGCCTTTTGAGCCAGATGTCGGAAAAGTACTTGGAGGTCCTGGGACCGATGACGGACCCCAACGCAACTCCCAGGAGCTGTATGCCGATGAGTGCCCAGTCGAACTGCACTCCTCTGGAGATCAGCGTGATGATACTGGTGACCATGCTGATGAGAACTGCGAGAGCGGAAGTGCCTGCAGCCAGATACATGGGAAGCTGTGACACACTCGTGAGAAAGGGCACCAAAAGGAAGCCGCCGCCCACACCGAGGAAAGCCGCAACCGCGGAAATGACGACACCGCCCAGGAAGGGAATGAGTGGGTTGAAAGTGAACTCCACGCCGTAGAAAGTGAAGGTCACCCGGGTCAAGCCAAATTTGGTCACTTTCACACCCAGTGCGGCCGTGTCCACTTTCTCCCCGCTTTTTTCCTTTTTGAGACTTGCTTCAAAAGCCTGCGCCGCAGCCTTGGCTTTCTTTTTGCTCGCCTGCCCCCTCGGGGACGTCTCCCACAAAAGGTATAAACCAAGAAGCAGGACAAAAAGCCCGAAATATCCCTGGTACTGGGCAAAGGAGATTCTGCCCGCCGAAAGCGTCACCGATGCCCAGGCACCGAGGATGGAGCCAACTCCCAAAGAAACTGCCAGCGGCACCACCAGGCGACCCATGCGATAATAGTTGAAAGATGATATGAGAGCTGAAAAACCCACCAGGTACTGGTTGGAACCTCGAATGGAGTCCGTGATGGACTTGTTCAGATCGGGAGCGGTGGTCCTGAACTCATTGGCATAGGAGCCCAGTCCATAGATGGTCATGTGGCCCACGCCGGCCATGACCCCTCCAAAGGCTCCCACCGTGGAAAAGATCCAGCCCACCCAGACGGCCCAGAAAAAGGCCCCGAACAAATTCACCTGCGGGGCGCCCGGAATGCCCAGGAACCCCCGGGGCTGACTGGGATCGATCTCACCCGGACCCGTCCCCGCCGGCGCCGAAGCGATGGCTTCCTGCAGCCGGCTGGCCCATGCCGGATCCAGCCAAAGGGCAATGCTCAGAAGCCCCAGGGCTCCAACAACCAGCACTTTCACATTCTTGGTCATGGCGTCTCTCCTTAAAGTTTGATAGTTGAAAAGCGGCTTTCGCTTCCTTCGTTCTCCCTTTGCATGGTCAATGACCGGCAAATGTCCCTTGGATCAAATGAGCAAGCCCTGTGCCAGGAGCTTTTCAACTCCGCGGGGAAGGAAGGGGAAGTGAGTCCTTTTGTGCAAATGCCCCTTTCCATGCCTTTCAAGGGCTGTCATTTTCCATGAAATAAGGAAACGAATCCCTGCCCAACCGATGGAGCCGTCCTGAAACCCCTTCAAAGTGCGATAAAAATTTTGCACAAAACATGCGCCTTCTTCTTGTGCGTGGTGGAAAAACGGGCAAGGCGATCGATTGCTATTTTTTTATTGCACCGCAATAAACCAAGAGCACCCCATGGAAAGGTCCATGACGGATCTTCCCGGAAACACTTTTGCGGAACTGAAAACAGCCTCTGAAACAAGCCTTTTCAAAAATCTTGATGAGAAGTTTGATGGGAAGCCGAATCCCCCGTGTTTCCCCTCAACCCACGTGAAAAGAGGGGAGACAAATCCGAGGCGCCGAAGCAAATTTCTCTCGGTGGCATGGAAACTGCCAACTAAAAAAAGTTCCAAGAGTTTTCAGGCCATGAAAACGGACCGCATCACTGGCAGGTGAAACCCTTTCCTTGTGCTACAGAGCGGGTGAACGGCCATCGCACCGATGCATCGCCTGCGATGCATGCGCCATTGCCTGTTCCACGGGCGCCACAGATGTTCCTGAAGTACAAGGACGCCCCTGAAATCCGCCTTTGCGGCACCGTGTTCAACAGGCTGGAAGTGTCCCTCTGCCCGCATCGTAACGGCGGTATGTGCGGGAACGGAAATCCGGCATGGGAAAAATCCGTGAAAGAAGATTTCCGGCCTCAATGCACCTGGAAAAAGGGAGCGGAAGACTTTGCAAAGCCCTGAGGATTCAGGGGAGCTTCAGGCGTTCACTGGTTGGCGCGGAGGAAACCGGCAAGACTTTCCGTATCCTCCACATTGAGAACCTTCACGCTTCGGTCGATGCGGCGCATGAGACCACGCAGGACCTTCTTGGGGCCCACTTCCACAAAATGCTTGTGCCCCTGCTGCACCAGTTTCTCCATGGACTGACGCCACAAGACGGACCCGCAAATCTGGCCGATGAGTTTCCCGGGCACTTCACCCGCACGTTCAAGAACCATGGCGTCCACATTGTTGATCACCGCGATTTGGGGATCGTGAAAGGCAGCAGCCCTCACGTGAGGTTCAAACTTTTTCTGCGCACTTTCCATGCAACTGCTGTGCCAGGGGCCGCTCACATTGAGCATCATGCATTTTTTCGCACCCGCTTCGTCACTGAGGGCCACAGCACGCTCCACCATTTCTGAACGGCCGGTGATGATGATCTGTTCGGCACAATTGACGTTGGCGATCTCGGCGCCACAGGTGCGGCAGATTTCCTGGATTTTCTCCTCTCCCAGATCCATGATGGCCGCCATGGCTCCCGGGGAGTGGACAGCCGCCTCCTGCATGAGACGGCCCCTCCAGAGAACGAGGTTCAAAAGATCCTTGAGACTCATCACGCCCGCAACGTAAAGAGCGCTGTATTCGCCGAGGCTGTGTCCCGCCGCCGCCACAGGGTGGATTTCATGCAATTGCAGGACAACGTGGCAGGCCACATTGACCACAGTGATGGCCGGCTGGACATTTTCTGTCTGAACCAGAACTTCCTCCGGTCCTTCGAAGCAAAGTTTGGCCATGTCCATGTGGAGGATGTCGCTCGCCTGGGAGAACAGTTCACGAACCTCGCTGTAATTTTCATAAAAATCCCGACCCATTCCCACATACTGAGAACCCTGGCCAGGAAAGAGAAACACCCAATTGGTCATTGTCCTGCTCCTTTCAAAAAGCAAAAACACAGAGCCCCCTTCCGAACTTTCTGGATTCAGTGCTCGCTTTTTATAAACATCGAAGGTACTTGTCAATGCGATAGTGTGCTATCACGACAAAGGGATGGAGCGATCCCATATCTTTTTACCGCTCAGGAAAGAGGACGGAAGGCCATGCAGGCCGCCGTTCAATCCAGAAAGAACCTTCGGAGGCGGGGCCGACCATTTTTTCATGGTTTCAATCAACACATCCCCTTTGAAAACAGTCTCGCACAAAGAAATTTCCTCAGGGGAGTGGAAAAAGCTTGTGAAAATCACCTTGACGACCGAATAGGACTCCCAGCATTACCCGGAAGGTCCCAAAATGAGAAAAGCCTGGCCCTCACCTCCATGAACTCTTTTCCACGGAGCACAATTCCTTTATGGGAAAGAGGTTTTTTCTGCGCGTTATGATTAAAATGTTGATTGCATCTGGTTTGAGCAGTCAACTCAAAAAGGAATTTTCCGGAAGCATTTTTTCTCGTCAGCAGGAGCAAAGTCCATGAAACAAAAAAGGTTAAGGTTTCCCATACGATCGGGAGTTGTTCTGTTCCTTCTGCTTTTTGCCTCCACTTCCTGGGCCGGTGCAGATCGAAGTCCCCTGGAGGTCATTCAGTCGGGCACGGACAGGGCCATCGAAATCCTTCGAAGCGCTCAAACGGGTAAAGCGCCCACCCTGCGCGAAAGAAGGGCTGAAATACTCTCCGTGGTGGACGAGTACTTCAATTTCAATGAAATGGCCATGAGAGCTCTCGGGCGCCCATGGAGGGAACAGTCCCTCTCCAACCGGGAGGAATTCGTGGCGCTCTTCAAGCGCCTTCTGTTCAACACCTACGTGGACAGGGTGCAAACTTACACCATGGGAGACGAAGAGGTGGTGTACGACAGCGAAGAGATTCGAGGAAGACACGCTCTGGTGAGAACGAGAATCCTCAATTACCGGAGCAGCACCGTGGATGTGAACTATCTTCTCCGCCTGGATGACACGGGATGGAGAGTCTATGACGTCAACGTGGAAGGCATAAGTCTGGTGAACAACTACCGAAGCCAGTTCGCCTCCATCCTGGCCAACAGATCCTTTGAGCAGCTGCTTCAAATGATGAGAGAGAGGGTTGAAAGGGGCACCGCCTGATTTTGAGCGCCATCTCACCACAAAAAACCAAGGAGAGGGGCAAATGACCGATGGCGCTGCAGGGCATCGGCAAAGATTGCGAGAACGTTTTGAAAAAGCCCATCTGGAAGGCTTCCATGATCATGAGGTGCTCGAACTGATTCTCACATACGCCATTCCAAGGCGCGATGTGAAGCCCCTGGCCAAGAATCTTCTGGCGCACTTCGGAAGTTTTTCGGCTGTCCTGGATGCCCCTCTGGAAGACCTGAAGCTGATTCCGGGAATAGGAGCCCACGCGGCCATCCTCGTGCACCTGGTTCCAAGGCTGCTGGAGCGCTATCAGCAGGACAGGTGGCGTCAAGGACTCACCATAGATTCCACCCGGGCGGCGGTCTCGTTCCTGTCAGCCAGACTGGGAGGGCAGCGCAATGAGGTCTTCTGCCTGCTGGCTCTGAACAGTCGAAACGACCTCATTGCCGCAGAAGAAATTCAGAAGGGAAGCGTCAACAGAACGGCCGTGTTTCCCAGGCTTGTGGTGGAGGCGAGTGTCAAGCATCGAGCCACTGCAGTCATCCTGGCTCACAATCACCCCAGCGGGGACCCTCAGCCCTCCGCGGCGGACCGCCAAATCACCACCAGGCTGAAAAAGCTTTTGACCGAACTGGACATTGTGGTGCACGATCACATCATCATCGCCGGGCCCAACTACTTCTCATTTGCAGAAAACGGAGGACTTGCATGAAAGAGAACATGATGCAGGCGGTCCTGCTGCAGGAGCCAGCCGTCAGGGGCCAGTGGAACAGTCTGAGCACGGAAATGGTTCCACGCCCCCTCATGAAGGAAGGAGAGGTGCTGGTCCAGGTGGAAGCCTGTTCCGTCAACCGTGCAGACCTGCTTCAAAGAAGAGGGCTTTATCCTCCGCCCCCGGGAGAATCGGAAATTCTGGGACTCGATTTCGCCGGCTTCATCGTCCAAAAAGCCGAGGATGTGGAGAACTGGGCAGTGACGGAT
>Ga0207421_10005870_pt1 | contig 13568 bp, 13 predicted proteins | sample SodLakKL_010_SED_4_FD_187542 | JGI IMG/M metagenome (GOLD analysis project Ga0207421, IMG submission 187542) | Alkaline sediment microbial communities from Lake Tanatar, Kulunda Steppe, Russia - 8KL_010_SED (SPAdes) (version 2) | ecosystem: Environmental > Aquatic > Non-marine Saline and...
TGTCGATGGTTTTTGTGAGTTTGTCCATCTTTGTTTGGTGGATGATCCTCATCTATTCCTTCAGTAAATCTGTAAGTTATGACTTTTTGTTTTTTCTCATGTTCATGCAAGGGGTCTTTTTAGCATTACTGCAGACCAATGACTTGTTCAATATGTTTGTGTTCATCGAACTGACCACCATCCTCGTTACCATTGTCATTGCGTTTAATAAAGCGGGATACGCGTTTCGTGCAGCGCTTTATTATTTGTTGTTAAACACAAGTGGTGTATTATTGTTCCTTATTGGCATCATCTTTATATACTTCACCTTTGGCACCATTAACATTAACTATGTTTCAGACAATATGGCACTTCATGCTGATAATACCATTGTGCATATGGCGTATGTCCTCATGATGGCCGGCATCAGTGTGAAAGCGGCTTTATTTCCAGTGTTTACATGGCTCCCCAAAGCGCACGGTGCGGCTAAAAGTGCGGTCAGTGCGCTTTTGAGCGGTCTCATTGTTAAAGCCGGCATCTATTTATTTTTGCGCATTAATGAAATGTATGCGGCCGCTGAGTTTCCTTATCACACCTTCTTTTTTGTGATTGGCGCATTAACCGGAATCATCGGGATTGTGTTCGCAATCTCACAATATGACATTAAACAAATGCTTGCTTACTCCACCGTTTCACAGATAGGCCTAATCATGATGGCACTTTCGAGTCCTGATGCGTCGATTAGTGCTGGTGGAATCTTGCATGTTGTCAATCACGGCTTATTCAAGATGCTTTTATTCCTGATTGCAGGAATGATTGTCAAAGTGTATTTATCCAAAAAGATTACTGATGTGCGCGGCATGTTTAAAAGCATGCCTGTTGTGAGCGCGACCATGGTCATTGCCATGCTTGCGATTACCGGGATGCCGTTTTTAAATGGGTATGTGACAAAGTCCATGATTATGTATGGCTATGGCAGTGATTCCATCCAGTACTGGGTGATATTCATCATGAATATCGGGACCGCCACATTATTCATTAAAATGAGCCAGATCTTTTTTGGCCCCAAACAGCTGTCTTACCCAATGACGCATATAAGACAAAACACAGTACTTGTGATCATTTCTGTTGTAATCATCATCATGGGGAACTGGTTTTTCTTCATGGATACATCAATACTGGGCATCGACTCTTCAGTGCTTAATCCCTTAAGCTTTTCGGCGTTTTTTGATTACGCTTTAACGCTGGGCCTCGCGGGACTTGCCTATATTTTCCTCGTTAAACGGGAAAACCTTGTGATTCGAAGACTAAAAGATTTCTCGCTTTCATTTGAACACGCCAATTACATATTTGTCTCATATACAGTATTGTTGACCATTGTATTTATCTTCTTATTCACATAACCCCATTCATTTAAAAACGCAGCGTATTTGATAGTCTCAAATACGCTGCGTTTTATATTTTTTTGCACCTAACATTGGAAATCATCAAGGCGCTCAGACTAAGTGTTATTAAGGGAACGGTGAATGCGGCGTTACCGGATAAGAGCGCCGTAGAGATAACAACCACGCTGCCTGCAAGTGTGGTGGGAATCCCTTTAAAAACAGGGCTCGCCTTGTTGATATGATAACGGTGCAACCTATATAGTCCCGCACTGATAAACATGATCGCAATTAGGATGTTTCTTGTCAAAGGCCCATGGCCTATGAGAACAAACATCACCATTGGTGCGAGTAGGAAACTGACGATATCATTGACATAATCGAGTTGTTCACCGAGTACACTGGTTAACCGAAATCTTCGTGCCATACGTCCGTCATAACGGTCGATGATTGCGCTTAGAAGAATCAGTGTCACAGGGTATATAAGAGGGAAATCGAGAACTATTAAGCCAATACTTACGATTCCGAAAATAATCCCCAAAATGGTAAAAAGGGTTAAAAAAGTTTTATGCATAAACGGTGCCTCGCTTTTTATAGATCATAAACCAAAGGGTACTTAGAAGCAGTGAAAACCAAAAAGTCACAATGCGAAGTGTTAGCACAACGCTTAATGCCGTCGTAATACTTACACCGCCAAGGCCAATGATTTGTGTGAAAGTTGTTTCAAACGTCCCCAGCCCCCCAGGCGTAATCGGCACCATTCCTACAATATAGGCACTATAGGTCGCAATCGGCGCAAAGATTAAGGAAACATCCACATTCATAATTATCAGTAATACCACAACTTTAAACGCATATAACCCCCAGATCAATATCCCGAGCAATGCGTGCAAAAGATAAAGCGGTCGTTGTTGTTTTAAAGGCGAAAGGGACGCACCGATATCTTTAAAAAACTGAATGATGCGCCCTTGGCGCGTGGATTTTTGTGCAATGACAAATATTACTGCGAGCACGCCAATGATACTAACCATGACCATTATCGCCCAGGTAACCATGTTTTGTAGTTGCGCGATATGGTCACCATTAACAACGCTGAATAAAGTAAGCGACGCTGTAAGCACTAAAACAAAAAACAAAAAAGAAAGTACTTTTTGTGTAATCACCAAAGCACTGGCGCGGGATGCTTGAAGGCCATGATGCTTTAAGAAAAGCACCTTGGCAGTTTCACCACCACTTTTAACCGCCGGTGTCACACTTTCAATGAACGTGCCCGCCATATTCATGCTCACAAGCAAACGATATGACGTATTTATTGACATATGACGCGCAATAATACGCCACTGAAGGGCAATGAGCAAAATTGTGATGATTTGAAGCGTCATGAGTACGGCAATATGCCAATATGTAAGAGTGCTTAGCAGGTTTAAAAGCTCAGTGACATCACTGCGGACAATCAACCAACCAAGTAATAGTCCCCCTAACGCATAGAGCAAACGCTTTTTATGTTTCATGTGACTATATAGCGGTATGTTTGCGACGTTTGGCGCTTGCGATGCTTAATGGTTTTAATGGGTGAATGCGTGAGCTGTTCCGTTTTATTGATGCGTACAAGCACATCAGTGCCTGCATCTGCGTTACTGAGGATATGATTAAGGACACGACATTTCGGGTTCACTTGTTTAGCGACGACAATCAAATCATAGCCATCTACATTGACGCTCGTCCCATCATGACAAAGCATGTTGAGGTTAATGTTCTGTTTTGTTAAAAAGTTTTCACCATGTATTTTACGAAGTTTACAGTTGTCAATCACGGTGATGTCCGCGCGTGTTTTTGAATATAAAAGCCATGGTGAATAGGGCGCAGCGCCCCCACCGATAAACAAAATCCGTGAAGGAAGATGGTCTAGAAGCGCTAATTCATTTTTAATAATGGGCGTATAATACGCCAAGTGAAAGCGGTCAATCCAGAGGATTTTACCAGAAATGGCTTCTAAACTGTGTGTCAATGTTTTAATCATCATAACACCAACTTGTCATAATGGAATAATTAAGGTAGAATTATTAGGCGAGTTATTAAATGTAAAAATTATAAAATATCAAGCCTTTTACATTATATCGTAAAATATGATTTAAAACAAAGTGAACCATAAACTTTTTGGGGGGGATTGGGTGAAGACATGGATTAGACATCTTGAAAAAGTGTTAAGCAAAACCAAAGCAGGCATTTGGGCATACAGTACGCCATACCGCAATATTGTTCAGCGTGAAATTGATCTTGCCGGTATTAATGCTTCAGATACCGTGCTTTTTATTGGTGCGGGCAGTATTCCCTTTACCCCGATTTTATTGGTAAGACTCACCGGCGCACGGGTGATTACCATTGAACGCGACGTTGATGCCTACGAAAATGCGCTTAAAGTGATAAAAAAAGCGGACATGACCCATGAAATTACTGTCTTACACGATGATGGCTCTGCGCCCCTTGATGTTGACTACCAAGTGCTTATCTTTGCCCTTCAAGCCAGCCCGATGGCCAAACTTCTTCGGACGCATTCACGCAAGCATGCACGCACAATTATACGCAGAGCCAGTGAAGCGTATCAACAAGAATATGATCAACCGCCCGACGCCATAATGATTATTGATGAAGCAACGCACGGCATGCGTGCGTTTGAAAAAAGCCAGCTGATCACATATACCCCTGAACAATAGGGGGCATTGTAAATTTTACAGTCTTAATTGACCATTGAACGTCACCGCGTTATACTATATTTGTAGTACAAACATTCTTTATAAAAATTACAAACAAGCACATGAGGAGGGATTCAATGACGCTTAACAATAAAATGATTAACCCAATGGAAGAAGCATCGGTATCCCTTTCCAATTTGGATCAGTTAAATGCAGGTGACGGCGGGGTTGTCTATGATGTTCCCGATATTCGTTTGCTTGCATCACTGGGAATACGCATTGGAAAACATATTAAAGTGTTAACGAAAAGTGTTGCGAGCGGACCGTTCATTGTAGCGGTAAGCCACCGTTCTATCGTTATTGACCGACATATTGCAAAGAATATTACTATAAAACGCTAGAGGGTCGTCCTATGTCACATAAAAACAAAGCACATCAAGATCAAAGTAAAACCATCCTGCTCATGGGCATGCCCAACGTTGGAAAAAGTGCCATTTTTAACCGTTATACCGGCATGGATGTCATGGTTTCCAATTATTCGGGAACAACGGTGGAATATACCGAAGGCATCATGGATGTTGAGGGCACACTTTTTACCCTTAAAGATGTGCCCGGTGTTTATGATATTGAAAAAAGCGTGGATGAAGCGGAACAAGTTGCGATCAACATGCTTAATGATAACCCTGATGGGATCATCTTTGTCATGGATGCAATGAATCTTGAAAGTTCATTGCATCTTTTAATGCAGGTGCTCACCTACAATATTCCGACTGTGGTTGCCCTCAACAGAAGCGATTTATCTGAAAATAAAGGCATGCGTATTGACCACCGAGTGATTGCTTCACGGCTCAATGTCACCGTGGTACCCACCGTTGCGCTTGGGGGAGAGACCCTTGATGTTTTAAAATCAACATTAAATGATGTCATGGATCAACCACCCAAACATAACGTACAAGTGAGCGGTGAAGCACGATGGAAAGATGTTGAGCGCATCGTGAAATTTGCAGTAAAACAAGAAGTGCGCGCTGAAAATGTCACTGATCGTTTTGCGTTCTTGGTGAAACCGTGGCCGGGCCTTCCTATTGCGCTTGGTGTGCTTGCCCTCATGTTTTCACTCGTCATTGGCCTTGGTATGGGACTCAGGCAATTTGTGCTCTTGCCTTTGTTCAATGGCTGGCTTTTCCCCATTATTGAATCGGCCGTCATGCAGATGTTTGATTCACAAATGATTCAAAACATTTTGATTGGTGACTATGGCTTTTTAATTAAAGGGATTGAATGGCCCTTCGCCTTGGTGCTTCCTTATGTGGTAAGCTTTTTCATCACCATAAGCATTTTAGAAGACAGTGGGTATTTACCGCGCCTAGCGGTTTTGCTCGATGGCATATTTCGGCATATTGGACTTTCAGGTTCATCGATTATTCCAATCTTACTAGGATATGGGTGCGGCATTCCCGCCATCATGTCCTCGCGCAGTCTGCCATCGCGCAAAATGCGGATTACAGTTGCTGTAATGGTATCCCTGGCGGTGCCATGTGTCGCCCAAAGCGGCGCCTTTATTGCGCTTTTGGCTGAACGAAGCATTCTTGCACTCTTAGGCGTCTTTTTCATTTCCGTCCTTGCGATGATTGGTGTTGGATTTGCGCTTGATAAAATTCAAAAGCAGGCGATCCCCTTTACATTAATGGAACTCCCACAATTGTTGCCGCCGCAACCCAAGATTTTATCGAAGAAAATTCTTACGCGGGTGCGCCATTATATTAAAGACGGCGCAGTGCCAATGATCATTGCAATATTTTTCACGTCATTCCTTTATGAATTTGGCATGCTCGCTTTCCTCGGCCAGGCCTTTGCGCCCGTCGTCAGTGGATGGCTCAACATGCCTGAAGAAGCGGCCACACCACTCATTATAGGTATCGTGCGGCGCGAACTGACGGTACTACCATTAATTGAAATGAACTTGACAACCTTGCAATTTTTCACAGGCGCTGTTGTCGCGCTATTTTATGTGCCGTGTGTCGCCATGATTGCAACACTTGCCAAGGAATTTTCCATTAAAATGGCGATAGGTGTCTTCATCTTCACAACCGCTTTTGCGTTCTTTATCGGCGGACTCATTGCACAATTTGGTGGACTGTTCATTGGATAATAAAAGGCTCCGCAAACAACGAATGTTTGCGGAGCCATATTTTTATTTTTTGGGTTTTTTAGGAATCATGACTGACGTTTTAGACGCGTAGCGTTTAAATTCTTCACGCTGCATCAGTTTTCTCTCTAGCGGCGGGACACCGGTGACAAAACGCAGTGACAATGTTATGGTAAGCGGACTCACTAACGCAATGAGTGATAAAGGGAAACTGGTTGAAGCCAGTGCAATCAGACCGATTCCCCACCATAAAACCGCTTCTCCAAAATAGTTGGGATGTCTTGAATACCGCCAAAGACCTGTTTTTAAAATGCGGCCGTCCATTTCTGGACGTTTTTTGAAATTGCGCATTTGTTGGTCAGCAATGACTTCATATGTGAATCCGAAAATCCATAAAATGACTGCAATAAAGATTAAGGCACTTAAAAGCGGCGATCCATTTTCCATTGGATAGGCAAACACTAAAATGACCGGTAAAGCAATGGCGTATTGTGCAAGCATTTGACCCATGAATATCTTGAAAAAGGCATTAACGCGCACCTTATTGCCCCAGCGCTTCCTAAGCGCTTGGTATCGGTCATCTTCAGGTTTATTCTTATTGCGCTTAAAAAGAAAATAGCTGAGCCTTATTCCCCAAATCGCCATGAATAAGACGATGAAGAATTGGCCCCATGTGCCTTCTGCGCCACTGATTCGGTAAATAAAGAGAAGCGCAAACGCTAAGAGGACAAATCCAGTGCCCCACATGATGTCAACAATCGCGTTGTTATTTTTTAATTGTGCCACTAAAAAGCCTAACGTGAAATATGCAAACAATATGCCAAGCGCATAAAGAAACATTAAGGGCATAAAGAGACCTCCTATTTGGTTATGTATGCGATGGCAACGGTGCCGATTCCGGCATTCATTGCGACAATGGAAGAAATGTCCATGACATAAGTTGGCTTAATGCCTGTGATGCGTTCGAACTTTTCACTGTATTCCTGTGCACGCGCATCCGCTTTGGCATGAACAATCGCATACCGTTCTATCCCAATGGTATCATGAATGGATTGAACGTGCGACTTGATTTTACGTGTGCTCTGAGTAGTGGAAAGCCCTTTGGCAAAAATGATTCCCTCCCCAGCCTCATCGATCGAAATGACGGGTTTCAAATTGGTCACTTTGCCGACCATGCCAAGTGTCTTACTAATGCGCCCGCTTCTTACCATGTATTTCATGGTTTTTACGCTTACGAGAATTTTAGCTTTTTCCCGCAATGCACTCAGGTTACTTTGAATGGTTTCAAGCGGTGTGCCCGCATCAATCATTTCCGCTGCGCGCATAACAAGCAAGCCCTGAGCACCGGAATTTTGTTTGGTATCAATAACAGTGATGACGTCGCGGTCCTTATTAAATTTCTTTGCGGCTTGTTTCATAACATTAAAGGTCCCACTCATTTTTGACGATACACTGAGTACAAGGACATTTTTGTAATAATTTGTTAGGGTTTCATAATATGTTTCAATCTCTTTTAAGTTAGGCTGAGAACTTTTGGGATACGTTCCTGCTGCATCCATGTAAGCATACATTTGTTCGGTGGTGATGGTACGTTTATCCAAAAAGTCCGTATCCTCAATACTTAATATCAGGGGCATTTGATGGATTTGATATTCATCAATGACTGATTGCGGCAAATCCGCAATGGAGTCTGTGACGAGCGCAGTATCATATTTCCGTGCGTGCGCCATTTCATATTGACGCTGCATGTCATCGGCCTTTTGTTGGGTGATTTGACCAAATGTGCGCACACGGTCAAAGACCAATGCAGGGGTATTGGTATGGATGTGTAGGCGGACTTTTCGGTTATTGCCCGCAACGACAAGTGAATCCCCGAGGTCTTCAATTGTTTGCTTAATTGTATCTTTATCGAGGTTATCCCCCTCTATAAGGGCTTCGGTACAATAGCGGTAGTTTTCGTTTTCAAAGGAATCATCTTCTTTAGAATGATTGGTGTTTTCTTTGAGTTCACTATCGAACGATTCACCAACCGCTTGATTGGTGAAAAACATGAATAATCCTTCGATAAAGTGGAAAAAGCCTTTGGCACCGGAGTCTACAACGTTGTTTTTCTTTAAAACAGCCAGTTTATCCGGTGTGTTCTTAAGTGAATCACGCAAATTCTCAAGCGATTGGCCAAGCAAATCGTTTAAGTCTTTGGCATATTGCTTAGCAGACGCGAGGGACTCGGCCCATTCCTTCATCAAGGTAATCATAGTGCCTTCAACAGGATTGCTTACGGCTTCATAAGCATGCGGCACAGCACGCTGCGCGGCGTTGATGAGATCCTCTTCAGTAAAGACATCCTTGTTGTTGTCAAAGTTTTCCAAAAGACCCTGTAAGTACTGGGCGAAAATAATCCCTGAATTTCCTCTTGCGCCCGTTAGCGCTGCATCAGAAATGGATTCAAGGGTTGTTTTCGCGTCATCACTCAGTTTGGCACGGTCTATAATGCTTTGCATGAGGTTACCCATATTGCTTCCGGTATCACCATCAGCCACAGGAAAAACATTGATGTCATTGAGCGTATTTTTGTGTTTTAACACTTGTTTTGCGCCGGATAACATCGATAAATATAAAGATTCTTGGTTTAGTGCAATCGTTTTGCTCATAGCAATCACTTCCTTAGTAGATTAACATAAAGATTAATACGCCAAAATAGGCGGTAAAAGCACCCAAAGCACTGCCCCAGATCAAATCAACAATGGTAATTTTGAGCGGCCAGTCTTTTAAGGTGGCAAGGTTCGTAAGATCATAAGTTGAATAGGCGATGAATCCAAACAATGCGCCATACCCTAACGCTTGCAAGGGTGCGTCATTGTCAATCGCAGGCAGCGCCACAAACACCATGATACCGATAACAAAAATGGCATAAAATATTAATGCGGCGGCCCAGTTCACGTTGTCTTTGAGTAAAAATCCAATCTGTTTGTTATAAAATGATTTTGCCACAATTCCAAGCCAAATCAAATCGATAAATAAAAATACAAATGCAAGTACAATAAACAATACAACATACTCTAGCATGGTTACACGTTCCTTTCTTTTGTTAATAATATCATATCATTTGTTTCAAAAATATGGAATTGAATTGCTCATAAAAGCGCACAAAATAGCGCACAACATTTGATAGGGTAAGAAGAAAACATTATAATGCGATTTAGAAACTATTAAAGGAGCGTAAAATTATGAAAATTCTTAGCCGAAAAGCCACCATGGTTGGTGGACGTCGTGGTAAGTTAACGACAGAAAATAAAGATATTGATTTACAAATGGTCCCGCCTAAAGAAATGGGCGGCACAGGCGAGGGCGCTGATCCTGAAAGTCTATTTGTAGCGGGATATGTCAGTTGTCTTGCTTCATCCATGGAATACTTGCTCACTAAGGATAGTGTGGCGTATGAAGATTTAACCATGGAAGGCCGTGTTGATTTGAATACTGCTGATGATGGGGGCTTTGTTTTTGCACTTGATGTGAGTGTAAGTACGCGTGGTCTTGAACAGTCCCAAGCCCAAACGTATCTTGAAAAGGCGAAAAACTTTTGTCCTTACTCTAAAGCGATTGCTGGAAATGTGACGGTGAACTTGTCACTTACGGCCCATTAAAAAAAGCTGTTTTTCAGCTTTTTTTTATGGATTTCATAAAATAATGGCTGTTTAGGGCAGTTTTTGATATGATAGAACCAAATTGAGTAAAGGAAGAGACTTCATGGATTTAGTATATCGCTTACGCAACAAAATGTTGATGCCCTTTATTTTTGTAGTATTATTTGCTTTAAGTTTCCTTCACGGCAGCATTGACGAGATGTGGGCTGGCTATGTGGAAATTTTAAGAAGCCCCAGTGTATTGATTAGTGATTATTTATATATTGGCGGCTTTGGCGCAACCATGTTCAATGTTTCAACCATTTTATTGATTAACATCATTATGATCAACCGTTTGAAAATGCATATGACAGGCCCGATATTTGCTGGGATATTAACCATTGCCGGATTTTCATTCTTCGGTAAAAATATCTTCAATACCATTCCAATCTATATCGGTATTTACCTTTATGCGAAAATGCAGGGACTGGAATTTAAAAGCTTTATGATTGTCGTACTTTTTTCTACCGGGATTTCTCCCATTGTATCGTTTTTAATTTTTGGCGGTCCGTGGTCCTTTTTTATCGGTGTGCCGCTAGGGATCGTTGTTGGGATTTTTACTGGTTTTATCTTACCGTCACTCACCGCGCACATGGCCCGCTTCCACAAGGGGTATAACTTGTATAACATTGGGTTTACGATGGGGATAATCTCCATGGTTTATTCCGCAATACTGACTGCGTTTGATATTGATTTTATGCTTGGTGGACCAACCAGTGAACAGTTTCATAATGAACTGTTTTTGTTAACAATTTTGCTTTCAACAGCATTTATTATCGCCGGATTTGTTTTTGATAGAAATGCGCTCAGTCAGTACCGTGGTTTGATGCAGTCAACCGGACGGTTGGTCAGTGACTTTGTCCGTGATTACGGCAGAGCGGTCACCATGCTCAATGTCGGTGTTATGGGTATTATCAGCCTGATTGTATTGATGATTTTGGGCATTGAAATCAATGGTCCTGTAATGGGCGGCATCCTTACTGTCATGGGCTTTGGCGCGTTTGGTAAGCATCCGCGCAATGCGCTTCCGGTCATGGCTGGTGCATTGCTTGCAGCATTTTTGACACCAGTGTATGCGCTCGATGATGTAGGGATTGCCATTGCAGTACTGTTTGTGACCGCGATCGCACCGATTGCAGGTCGTTATGGCGCCTTAATTGGTGTCCTTGCCGGGTTTCTGCACATTATCATTACACCGCTTAGTTATTTGTTTCAAGGCGGGTTCGACTTATATAACAATGGATTTGCCGCAGGGTTTGTTGCTGCGTTTATGATTCCCATTTTAGAAGCAATCAAGAAAGACGATGTCAAGGAGGCACAGTCATGAGTAAACAAGAAATCAAAATTATTACAAAAATAGTCCGAGAACTAACGCTGTTTTTTATGCTGTATGGTCACCACCAAATTGGGATTGAAACCAACTATGAAAGTGATAAAGTCACCTTTACAGTCCGCCTTAATACGATTGATGCGGACGTACTTAAGGAAGTTAAGGATAAAATTAGCCGTGAAAGAGAACTGGAAATTGAAACGTATGGATGGGAACTTGTTGGCGACATCGACTCCAAGAGCGGTTTAGAAATCCTTGGACACTTGATTGATGAACTAAAAACACGCGAAGAAAGTGATCACGTTGTCTTAACATTCATTCGTAAAAATCGTTATAAATCAAAAAAAGGTCCCCGTCTTTAATGTGGGACCTTTTCAATAGGTAGGATTATTAGAATCAAGCAGCGCCTTGGCTTTTTCCGTTGTTTTAAAATGAATCTTGGCATATTTTTGTAAGGTGCTCATGCCGCCTGCCTTAATGAGCTTGGACGCCTGGGCATCCACATGTTTGTTTGCGCCTTTTAAGAGTTTCATGCCGGCTTTTGCGCTCAGTTTGTTTAAGTTGACTAAAAATGCATAGCGTGCAATGATGCTTGCAGCTGCGACCGAAGCATAATGGGTTTCAGCCTTGGTCATGAATATGTCGGGGCGAATCGGATTTTTAAATTGATTTAAATAATTCATGTAGGTTTTTTCTTCACAGAACTGATCAACAATCACAGGCACGGATATACTCAGTTTGGCAGATATTTTCTTGTGTGTTTGGGCGTGTAGATAGGCTTTTAATGTGTTGCCGTTGTACCCCTTGTCGATAAGGGTGTTATATTTTTCGTTATCGAGGACAAGCAGTGAGTAAGTAATCTGTTTGATCAGTTTGGGACCGATGCGTTTAATTGTGTCATCGCTTAAGGATTTTGAATCTTTGACACCAAGTGCTTCAAGGGTGGTTTTGTCCTTCTTAGAAACATAAGCTGCACACACGGTTAAGGGGCCAAAATAATCGCCAACCCCCGATTCATCACTACCAATGGACTCGGTGAAAAAATCAACCGATTCTTTAGACTCGGATTTTTGAATGGGCAAATCAATGCCAAATGACTCATGCCAAAAGAAGAAGGCCTCTTCCGCTGCCTTCCCCTGGAACATGACTTTGCCAGTATGGTAGATGGTTATGGTTAAGTTATCGTCCTTGATGATCGCATGGATATGGTCTCTGTCGGAAATTTTAACAAGCGGACGATAAAAATCCAACATGGTTTTGATTTGGCTTTGCGAAGGGCTCATCACAAAATTCATCTTTTTCACGTCCTTTTCTTTATTTTAACACGAAATCTGATAAAATAGTAGCCGCTAAGGAGTGATTTCATGGCATTTGACCTAAGTATACTTGAGTATGACAAAATATTGAAGCAATTACGGCGTTACGCAGAAAGCGACGTCGGGAAGGCTGCTGCACAAAAAGTGCGGCCATTTGAAGATGAAGAGACACTCAACACTGTCTTAGGCGAAGTACGTGAAGCATCCATGATGGTTGCCGCCGACCTCAGTCCTTCATTCGGCGGTGTGCACACCATCGATTATATTTTGAAACGCACGTCCATTGGTGCGATTGTGGATTCAAAAGAGTTTTTAAAAATTCATGCGCAACTTGATGCCATCCCACGCATCAAACGGCACTTATCAAAAGCGGAAGATGCGCTTGAAACCGCACTTTCCATTACTCATTATACGGAAGCGCTCGATCCTGTTAAACCCCTAAAAAAAGAAATTGAGAGCATCATCGACACACGTGGCAACATCCGTGATGATGCCTCACGAAAATTACGCGACATCCGCAGCAACCTTGCGGCAACGAAGCGTAAAATTCAAGAAACCCTTGAAGGCCTAACGAATTCACAGAGTGATCGTTTAACTGAAAAGCTCTATACGGTCCGCTATGACCGCTACGTCCTGCCTGTCAAACTGAGCGATAAAAACAACGTAAAGGGAACCGTCGTCGATTATTCATCAAGCGGTGAGACGGTCTTTGTCGAGCCGTCGTCGATACGCACGTTATCAGCCAAAAAGACCACCCTTCAAACTGATGAGGAAAAAGAAGTGGAGCGTATTCTATATGCGCTTGGACAACAAGTTGCTGCTTACAAAGACGCTCTAGAGGAAAATACAAGACTGTTGAGTTTACTGGATTTGTTGTTTGCTAAAGCGAAGTATGGATATGCCATGGAAGCGAGTGTGCCACAAATCAAAGCCGGCGTCAATTTGATCAGTGCCCGCCATCCGCTCATTGATCCTAGTGACGTGGTTGCCAATACAATTACATTTGATGAAGGCGTAAGGCAAATGGTCATTACTGGTT
>Ga0207421_10005871_pt1 | contig 13566 bp, 16 predicted proteins | sample SodLakKL_010_SED_4_FD_187542 | JGI IMG/M metagenome (GOLD analysis project Ga0207421, IMG submission 187542) | Alkaline sediment microbial communities from Lake Tanatar, Kulunda Steppe, Russia - 8KL_010_SED (SPAdes) (version 2) | ecosystem: Environmental > Aquatic > Non-marine Saline and...
TCACAGGGCGCGTTTCGAGGATGTGGAACGTCCGCCGGATTTCTCCTTGCCAGCATCGACATGCCCCGCTTAGAGTCCGCGCGCCGCACGCTGCGGCACCGTGTCGCTGTCAGGCGCGCGGCCGAAGGGGTGCGCCCGGTGCGTGCCTGCGGTTCCACCGCACGGCGGTGGTGCCGGGTACGGAGGGGAGCCCGGGATGGCCAAGGTCCTGCTCGTCGGTGTCGATGGGAGCGATGCGGGCAGACGCGCCCTGCAGTTCGCGACGGGGCGCGCACGTGACCTCGGGGCGACGCTGGTGCTCGTCCACGTGATCCCGTGGTCGCCCTACTCCTTCAACACCCCGGAGGAGAACGAGCAGCGCCACGAGCGACGACAGCAGGAACTGGCGTCGGCGCGCACGCAGCTGCTCGAACCGGCACAGCAGGACGTCGGAGAGGGTGTCGAGGTCGTGCTGGTCGCCAAGCACGGCGACCGTGCCGAGCTGCTCAACCAGCTCGCCCGCGAGCACGACGCCGATCACATCATCGTCGGCCGCACCGGTGAGGGCCGGATGCGTTCCCGGCTGTTCGGCAGCGTGCCCTCGATCCTGACCCAGATCGCCGACGTCCCCGTGACGGTGGTGCCGTGACCTCCGGAGGTAGCACCATGCCGCAGCCGTTCCTCGCCCAGAGCATCGACGAGCGCATCTCCACCGCGATGACCCCGGTGTCCTCCGCGATCGAAGGTGTCGTCTTCTACTCGGTCCCCGTGGCCGGGGTGAACCTGCCCTTGATCGTGCTGTGGCTGGTGGCCGCGGGTGCGTTCTTCACCGTCTACCTCGGCTTCATCAACCTGCGCGGCCCGAAGCACGCGCTGGACCTGGTGCGCGGCCAGTACTCGAACCCCGACGATGCCGGTGAGGTGACCCACTTCCAGGCGTTGGCGACAGCGGTATCCGGCACCGTCGGGCTGGGCAACATCGCCGGGGTGGCGGTGGCGATCGCGATCGGTGGCCCGGGTGCCACGGTATGGATGATCATCGCCGGGTTCCTCGGGATGTCCTCGAAGATGGCGGAGTGCACCCTGGGGGTGAAGTACCGGCGTGAGCGGCCCGACGGCACCGTCTCCGGTGGGCCCATGTACTACCTCGAGAAGGGCATCGCGGAGGTGACCGGACACTCCGAGGGTGGCAAGAAGGTCGGCAAGACCCTGGCGGTGCTGTTCTCCGTCTCCTGCATCGGCGGCGCCATCGGGGCCGGCAACATGTTCCAGGCCAACCAGGCCACGGCACAGATCATCGCGGTCACCGGTGGGGCGGACAGCCCGATCGCCGACCTGCGCTGGATCGTCGGCCTGCTCTTCGCGGTCGCCGTCGGTGCGGTGATCATCGGCGGGATCAAGTCGATCGCCCGGGTCACGGAGAAGCTCGTCCCGCTGATGGCCGGGATCTACCTGCTGGCGGCGGTCGTCGTCATCGGCGCGAACCTGCCGGCCGTGCCGGCGGCGTTCGCGGAGATCTTCCGGCAGGCCTTCGCCCTGGACAGCGCGTACGGCGGCATCATCGGCGCGCTCATCGTCGGTTTCCAGCGCGCGGCGTTCTCCAACGAGGCGGGCATCGGCTCGGCGGCCATCGCACACTCCGCGGTGCGCACGGAGCACCCGTCCACGGAGGGCCACGTCGCCCTGCTCGAGCCCTTCATCGACACCATCATCATCTGCACCATGACGGCGCTGATCATCGTCATCTCCGGCGCCTACCTCGACCCGGTCGCCGGTGAGCTCGGCGGGGTGGCACTGACCTCGGCGGCCTTCGCCACGGTCCTGCCGTGGTTCCCCAACGTGCTCGCGGTCGCGGTGGTCGCCTTCGCGTTCTCCACCATGTTGACCTGGTCGTACTACGGCATGAAGTCGACCGGCTACCTGTTCAACGACTCGGAGACCGCGGAGACGGTGTTCAAGGTCATCTTCTGCATCTTCGTGGTGATCGGCGCCTCGCTGTCCCTGGGGCCGGTGATCGGTATCTCCGACTCCATGCTGTTCCTGATGGCCATCCCCAACGTGCTGGGCATGTACATCCTGGCGCGGCTGGTGAAGAAGGAGATCCTCGGCTACCGCGCCAAGGTCGCCAGTGGGGAGATCGCCAAGGTCAGCCACTGACCGCACGGCTCACGGGCCTGCTTCCTCGTCCGCGGCGCGTTCCTGCCGCGCTTCGAGGAAGTAGGCCCCGATCGTGCCTGCGAGGGCCGCGAAGACCACGATGGCGTAGATCGACAGCGCGATGGCCAGTAGACGGCCCGTCAGCGTCACCGGCTCATGGACCATGTTGGCCGCAATGCCGAGGTTGGCCGACCACCACAACGCATCGCCGAGGCTGGTGAGCGCGCCATCGCGTCCCCGCTCGAGCACGAACAGCAGCTGGCCGCCGCCGAACACCACGACCACGGTCGCGGCCAGCAGGAACTGCAGCCGACCGGTCAGCAGCACACGGGCGGTTCCCACCGCACGGTAGGACGAGCCGACGACGCGACCCATCGGCAGGACGCGTACCAGGCGCAGCGCGCGGAACAGGCGCAGCACCCGCAGCAGGGGCAGCACGAGGAACAGCACCGAGGGCCAGCGACGACGCAGGAAGCGCCCCGGATGTCCCGACACCACGAGTTTGACGAGGAGCTCGACGGCGAACAGCACCCAGATGACGTTGCTGACGACGCCCAGCACCTCGCGTTGGTCGCGTGGGGCGATCAGCTCGTAGGCCACCAGTACGGCCCACACGACTGCGAGCACGGCCATCGGGATGTCGAGCCGACGCTCGAGCACCGCAGCCAGGCGTTCGCGCTCCGTCGGCTCGGCGTCCGGGTCGGGATCCAGCGTCTGTGCCGTCTCGTCGGTCATCGGGACGCCTCCTGCGTCTGGGGCGACTGGTAGGTCACCAGCACGGGCAGGGGGCCCAGGTCGAGCTCGGCGACGTGCGTCCCTTCGGCGCGGCCGCCACGGCGACCGGTAGCAGGCGGCGTGTCACGGTGTCGTCCCGTCCGTGGGCGGCGGGCAGGCACCGTAGCGGCGGAGAGGGCACAGCGGCCGTAGGGGTGCGTTTCGGCGGGCGCCCTGGTCTGTCAGACTGTCACGGTCGGCGTGCCCCGGCCAGCTCCACACCGCCGGCACACCAGATCACGGAGGAGCCCGCATGGCCCGCACCATCGCCCGTACCGACCGGGTGGACCGCGAGGAACTGGAGGCCTTCATCCGGCCTCGCCACAACGTCATCCTGGTCGCCACACGCGCCGACGGCCGCCCGCAACTCTCCCCGGTTACCGCCGGGCTGGACGCGGAGGGTCGGCTGGTCATCGCCACCTACCCGCAGCGCGCCAAGGTCCGCAACCTCCGTCGCCACCCGGACGCCGCCGCCTGTGTGCTCTCCGACGACTTCGGTGGCGCGTGGGTGCAGATCTACGGCACCGCCGAGGTGCTGGAGCTGCCCGAGGCGCTGGAGCCGCTCGTCGAGTACTTCCGGGTGATCGCCGGCGAGCACGACGACTGGGACGAGTACCGCCAGGCGATGCACGACCAGGGCAAGGCGCTGGTGCGGATCACGATCGAGGACTGGGGCCCCATCGCCACCGGCGGCTTCCCTCCGGAACTGGCGGAGGACTGAACCGGCCGGCAACCCCTCGCCTCAGAGGCACGCGGTCTGATCGTCGGACACGCCACGCAGGCAATGCTGGCGCTGCTCCGCGCCGCCGGGCTCCCACCGCTGGTCACCGGTCCGGGTGAGGGTCATCCTGATGTCCCGACCGACGACCGAGTCGTCGAGGAAGCCCCATCCGAGCACGGCACCGTAGGCGAGCTCGGGATCGTCCTCGTCCAGCAGCACGCGGATCGTGGTCTCCCACTGGTCCTGACCGAGCAGATCCACATCCACCTCGACGGCCAGCGCCGCCATCACCGCACCGGGTGTGTCGTAGGTGCCCTCGACCCCGTCCGGCACCTCGAAGGGCGTCCAGTCGGTCGTGCCCGGCTCCCAGCCCTCGGGCATCTCGGCCTCCGCCTCGGGGTCGCGCAGGTGGATGCGGAGCTGGTCGACGAGGCCCTCGGCGGACCATGCATCGGCAACGTCGGCGAGCGGATCCGTCGCGGCGGGCCGTTCGTCATCCGCGTCCGGGGCAGCGTCGGGGTCCGCATCCTCACGCGCCGCGAGCTCGTCCTCGAGGGCCTGGTTCTCCTGCTCGAGCTCGTCGACCTGCGCACGCAGCTGCTCGAGTTCCGTCTCGAGCTCCCCGACCCGCTCCTGCGTCTGCGGGTCGACGCCGTCCTCCGGATCAGGGTCACCGCAGGCGGTGAGGGCCAGCAGGAGCACGAGCAGGAGGGCGGCAGTGGCGTTGCGGGGTTGTGGCATGGTGACCTCGTCGCTGAGGGTGTCACCCTACGGGGCGTCCCGGCGCTCCGCGAGCAGGGCGCGGCTGCCGCTAGCGTGTGCACGCGTTCGGTGAGCAGCCACCCTGGGGAGGGCGCGTGCGGACCTTCTCGCAGGGGCAGGCCCGTCGCCTGAGCCTGCGGGCCCTCGGGCTCGCAGACGGTCGTCCGCCGGCAGCAGGGCGACGTGACGTCCGCCACCTGCGGTCGGTGACCGACCGGCTCGGGGTGATCCAGCTCGACAGCGTCAACGTGCTCGCCCGGGCGCACGAGCTGCCCTTCTGGTCCCGCCTCGGCTCCCACGACCGCGCCGCCAGGGACCGGTGGTTGTGGCGCTCCCGGGAGCTGCTCGAGGGATGGGCCCATGTGGCATCGCTGACCCCGGCCGACCGGTGGCCCCTGCTCGCCCATCGTCGGGCGGCGTTCCGCGACGGCGCCGCGCGCGCCCGCTTCGAGGTGGCGCATCCCGGGTTCCTGGACGCCGTACTCGCCGAGGTGGCCGAGGCCGGCCCGACGAGTGTGTCCGACCTCACCGATCCCGGCCAGCGGACCGGGCCCTGGTGGGGTGACCCGCGTGGCAAGGATGCGCTGCAGTACCTGTTCCTCGGCGGTGAGCTGGGCGTGCACGACCGCACGCCGCAGCTGGTCACCCGCTACGACCTCAGCGAGCGCGTCGTGCCCGTCGCCCATCGCTCTGCGCCGCCGCCACCACCCGACGACGCGGACCGTGCACTGCTGCGTCACGCGGTGCGGGCACAGGGGCTCGGGACCGCCGCGGATCTCGCCGATCACCACCGCCAGCCCCTCCGCACGGCACGCCGCCTCCTCGAGGATCTCGCCGACCGTGCGCAGATCACGCGGGCCCGCGTCCGTGGCCACGACGAGGTGTACTACCTCGACCCGGAGGCGACGGTGCCCCGGACCGGCCAGGCCCGCACCCTGGTCTCCCCCTTCGACCCGGTGGTGTGGGAGCGGGGCCGCGTGCAGCGCCTGTTCGGTTTCCACTACCGGATCGAGATCTACGTCCCCGCCGCCAGGCGGGTCCACGGCTACTACGTGCTGCCCTTCCTGCTCGGGGATCGGTTCGTCGCTCGGGTGGACCTCAAGGCCGACCGGGGGTCCGGTCGCCTGCTGGTACGCGGCGCCTTCGCGGAGGCGGACGTCGACCACGTGGCCGTCGCCCGGGAACTCGCCCACGAGCTGGAGGAGCTCGCCGCGTGGCTCGCGCTCACGACGATCACGGTCGAGGACCGTGGCGACCTCGCCGGATCGCTGCAGCGGGCTACCGTGTGACGGCACCGCTGACCTTCCAGCCTGCTGCGACGCCCGATCGCCACCGGCGGGTTGCCGCCGGAGCTGGCTGCGCACTGCGGTCGAGGTCGGGATCGGGGTGTCGGTGAGCGATCAAGAGGCGGAGCAGGACCTGGCGGGGCTGCTCGATGCGCTTCCGGAGCGCATCGCCCGCTTCCGCGCCGGTGATCTCACGGTCCTGTACTGCAACACCGCCAAGGCGGCGGAGTACGGGCTCACGCCGGAGGAGCTGGTCGGTCGCCCTCTCAGCGACGTGCTGAGCGCTGGTGACTTCCAGGCCGTGCGTGCCCACCTCGCCCGCCTGAGCCCGGAGCTGCCCGTGCTGCGCGAGGTCAACCCACTCCGGCGCGACGGTGCCCCGACCCGCTGGATCGAGTGGGTCGAGCGGTGGCATCCCGGTCGCGGAGACGGTGCCGAGGTGCTGTCGGTCGGACGCGACATCACGGAGGCGTACCGGCGTGAGCTGGCCCAGCTCGAGGTGGACTCCTGGTTCCGCATCGCCATGGCGGATGCCCCCATCGGCATGGCCGTCATCGGTCTGGACCACCGACTGCTCCAGGTCAACGACGCGCTCTGCAGGTTCCTGGGCCGGACCGAGAAGGAACTGCTCGAGTGCACCACCCTGGACCTCACCCACCCCGACGACATCGACGCCGATCTCGCCTCCGGCCAGGGACCACTGGGTGACAGCTGTCCCGAGGGCGTGGAGAAGCGCTACGTGCGACCTGATGGCTCCATCGTCTGGGGCCTGCTCAAGGTGTCACCGGTCCACGACAGCGACGGCGACATCCGCTACGTCATCGGGCAGGTGGTCGACATCACCGACCGTGTGGCACGCGAGCAGCAGCTGCGGCGCACCGCAGAGGCCGAGCACCACATCGCCAACCAGCTCCGGGATCTGGACCGGGTGAAGAACACCTTCCTCACCGCGGTCTCCCACGAGTTGCGGACCCCGCTGACCGTCCTGCGCGGGATGGCCGCCACCCTGCGCCGGGTCGGTGGCACCGTCGACGGCGACACCCGCGACAACCTCGAGCTCGCCCTGGAACGTCATGCCGAGCAGCTCAGCCACCTCCTCGACGAGCTGCTGGACGTCGACCGCCTGGCTCGCGGCACCTACCGCACGAGCCAGGAGGAGTTCGAGCTCGGCGAACTCGTCGCAGAGGTCGTGGCGGCATCGGTCGGTGCGCACCGCATCCGTGTCCAGGCGTCGGGGGAGTTGCGCGCCACGGCCGACCCGGTCCAGGTCAGGCGGATCGTGAGCAACCTGCTCGACAACGCGGAGAAGTACGCGCCCCAGGGGAGCGTCGAGGTGCGTCTTCAGGAGGTGGGGCGGGGCGGTTTCCGTATCGAGGTGCTGGACGAGGGTCCGGGTATCCCCGAGGAGGAACGCAGCCGGATCTTCGAGGCCTTCCACCGTGGCGATCCCGAACACCCCCGACCCGGCACCGGTGTCGGTCTGGCCCTGGTCGCCGAGTTCGCCCGGCTCCACCACGGGTCGGCCTGGGCCGAACCCATGACGGGCGGGGCGCACCTGGTCGTCGAGGTGCCAGGGGACAGCTGACCAGCCCCCGCCAACTCAGCGCACCATGTTGAGGAAGCGCTGGGTGCGCTCGTGCTGTGGGTCGGTGAGCACCTGGACGGGCTCCCCCTCCTCGACCACCACCCCGGCGTCCATGAACACCACCCGGTCACCCACCTCCTGGGCGAAGCCCATCTCGTGGGTGACCACCATCATGGTCATCCCCTCCTCGGCGAGGTCACGCATGACGGACAGCACCTCGCCCACGAGCTCTGGGTCCAGGGCTGAGGTGGGCTCGTCGAACAGCATCATGTCCGGCTCCATCGACAGCGCCCGGGCGATCGCCACCCGCTGCTGCTGACCGCCGGAGAGGTGCGAGGGGTAGGCATCGACCTTGTCCGACAACCCGACCCGCTCCAGGTTGTCGCGGGCGATGCGACGGGCCTCGCTCTTGCTCCGACCGCGCACCCGGCGTTGTGCGATGGTCAGGTTGCGGAGCACCGACAGGTGCGGGAACAGGTTGAAGGACTGGAAGACCATCCCGATGCGGCTGCGCAGCTGATCGACGTCGGCGTCGATGTCGGTGATGTCCTCTCCCTCGATGTAGATGCGCCCGGCCGTCGGCTCCTCCAGCCGGTTCACGCAGCGGAGCAGCGTCGACTTGCCCGACCCGGACGGGCCGATCACGCACACGACCTCGCCGCGGTCGACGTGGAAGTCGATGCCCTTGAGGACCTCGAGGTCACCGAAGGATTTGTGCAGTGCACGGACCTCGATGGCCGCAGGTGCGTCGCCGGTAGCGATGTCGGAGGCGGTCATCGCGGTCTCCTGTCGAGGTCCTGGGGTGGGCTGCCGTGCGGGTGACGCGGGAGGTGCCGGGTCACCCGGCTACCGGGACCGGGCGTTCCGGCGCTCGAGCACCCGTACCAGCTGCGTCATCGGGATCGTGATCATCAGATAGACCGCGCCGACCACGATCAGCGGGGTGGCGTTGGCGTTGGTGTTGAGCAGGTCCCGCCCGAACTTGGTGAGCTCCTTGGTGGCGGGGGTGGTGCCGATCACGAACAGCAGCGAGGTGTCCTTGATCAACAGCACCAGTTCGTTGGTCAGGGGCGGGATGATGATGCGGAAGCCCTGGGGGATGATGATGGAGACCATCGCCCAGCTGTAGGACATCCCGAGGGACCGAGCCGCCTCCATCTGGCCCTTGGGGACCCCCTCGATGCCGGCCCGGATGGTCTCCGCCATGTAGGCGGCCGCCACGATGCCGAGCCCGAGGGTGATCGTCACCAGGGTCGGCCACCGGGTCCCGAAGGCGATCGGGATGCCGATGCCGACCAGGAAGATGGTCAGCAGCGCGGGCAGGCCGCGGAAGATCTCGATGTAGACCGTCGCCAGCCACCGGTAGGGCGCCACCGAGGACAGCCGCATCAGGGCGAGCAGCAGACCGAAGGCGAGCCCGAAGCTGAACGCCAGGAAGGTGTAGAGGATCGTGTTGCGTGCCGCGATCAGCAGCACGTCGGGGAACATCTCCCGTGCCAGCTCGATGTTGAAGAAGTTGCGCTGGATGGTGTCCCAGTCCGCAACGGCGAGCAGTCCCGCCACGGCAGCGACGAACACCACGTACAGCGCGCCGCGGATGAGGCGTTGCTGCTGCCGCTTGGTGAGGGTGCGGGTGGACGGGCGGGTTGCGGTCGCGGTCATCGCTGGTTCCCCCACGCGGCGGCGAACGGTGCTGCACGCTAGACGACCCCGGGCCGGGCGGGAACCACGCCGCGGCGTGCTCCCGTTCCCGGACCCGGGGTCGAGGCTGGCCCGACCGGCCGCGTGCGACGACGCGACCGGCCGGTGGTCGGATCAGGCCTCGCCGAAGTAGCTGTCGAACAGCTCCTCATAGAAGCCGTCGTCACGCAGTTCGTCGAGGGTGCTGTTCAGCAGCGCGAGCAGGCCGTCGCCACGGTCCTGCTGCAGCGCGAAGCCGTAGTCCTCGCCGGTGTCGTAGGTCTCCACCACCTCGACGTTGTCGTCCTGGTCGGCACGGTTGGCGTTCACCGGCTCGTCCTGCAGGATCGCCTCGATCTGGCCGGCCTCCAGCGCGGTGAACAGCTCACCGCCGCCCTCGTAGGAGCGGATCTCCGCACCGGGCACGTTCTCCTCGGCGTAGTCCGCACCGGTGGTGCCGGACTGGACGCCGACGGTCACGCCCTCGACGAGGTCGTCGATGGAGGCGATGTCGGCGTCGACGGGCACGAGCAGCGACTGGATCGCGGAGTAGTAGGGCTCGGTGAAGTCGACGTTGGCGGCGCGCTCCTCGGTGATGGTGATCGCCGAGGCGGCGACATCGCAGGTGCCGGCGGCCATCTCCGCGCCGGAGGTCAGGCCTTCGAAGCCGGTGTTGACCACGACCAGTTCCAGGTCGTTGCGGTCGGCGATCTCCTGCATCAGGTCGATATCGAAGCCGCTGTAGCCCGAGGGGGCGTCAGGGTCCTCGAACTCGAAGGGCTCGTAGGGGACCTCCGAACACACGGTGAGGGTGTCGGCGGCGACGAGGTCGAGGTCGGCGGCGTCGTCAGCGGCTTCCTCGGTGGTGTCGTCGGTGGTGTCCTCCACCGCCTCCTCGCCTCCGCAGGCGGCGAGGGTCAGCGCGAGGGCGGCGGTGAGTGCGAGAGCGCGGATGCTCAGTCGCATGGTTGCTGCTCCTGGGGTGATCGGTGCGTGTCGGCCTGTGCCGGACGCGTTGCTACGACCGAGGTCGTAGGCCGCAGCCTACGCCAGGCGCCACCCGGGCGCCAGATGCTGGCTGTCAGTACCGATCCCCTCCAGGGGAGTGGCACCGTCCCGCCTCACTCGGGGGCGGGTTCCACCTCGCAGGAGGCGAGCTCCTCCACCACCGCGTCGGGTACCGCCTCGGTGCCGAAGTGGTCGATGAGCCAGGCGTCGATGCGTCGCCACCACCACTGCAGCCACGCCTGTTGTGCCTCGCGAGCCCGTGGGAGTTCTGCACGGGGGACCAGCCACGCCTTGACCGCGACGTCGGCGTCGACGGGCAGCCCCCGCCACAGGTCGGCGAGGGTGATGAAGTGCTCCAGCCCGGCGTGGGTGACGAAGGCGATGTCCGCGTGCCGAGCACCTTCCAGGGCGGCGATGGCACCGCCGCTACGGGGCGCCAGGACGTGGCGCATCTCGCGGGCCGTCTCGGCCTCCGCATGTCGTCCCTGCTCCTCCAAGGCGTCGATCGACAGCAGCCGGCGCTGCGGGGTGTAGTTGCGCCCCTCGGGGAAGATGATCAGCGCGTCCCCATCGGCCATCCCGGCAGCCAGGGTCCGCACCGCCGCGGTGCCCGTGCCCCGTGGCGCGCGCGGCGGGACGAAGTAGCTGGGCAGGCGGTTCAGGCCGATGTCGATCGCCGGTGCCCACTGCATGCTCGACTTGAGCACGATGCGTGGCCGGCGGTCCAGGCGCAGCAGCGCGTGGACCAGCAGGAAGGAGTCGCCCGGGCCCGCGTGCCGGGCCAGCACGATCAGCGGTGTGGTCGTCTCGCGTGGGTGGGTGGCCAGGTCGTCGACGTCGACGTCGAACCCGACCCGGAACACCCGTGTGCCGGCACGCACGATGACGTCGAGGTAGCGGCGCATCGCCGCGTAGTGGCGCTCCTGCCAGGCCGGCTCCCGCAGCCGGCGACCGAACCCGCTGGCCACCCACAGCGCGAACAGCCACACCAGCATCACGGTCTCGACCACCAGCCCGATCAGCAGGAAGTGCAGCACCCGCAGCGCGCGCCAGCGGCCGGGCAGGAAGGTGGAGGCGACCGCGGCGGCGATCAGGGTCAGCGGCAGCGACACCACGAGCAGGACCGTGAGCAGCGGGATCGCGGGCGCCAGGACCAGACGCCGGACCAACCTCGGGGGAACCACGGGCTGCGCTCCGCTCGGATCGGCGGAGCCTAGACCCCCGGCAGCCCGGCCAGCACCGTGACGGTGACCACCGCCGAGGCGACGATCTCCCCGGCCCCGACCACCGCGGGCCTGAGGGGGCGGTCCCGCCGTCGGTTGGCGGCGGGACCGGCGTAGGCCCGCGCGGTCAACAGAACCCACACCAGCGGCAGCCACCAGGACTGCCAGCCGGTGGCGGCGAGCAGCGTCGCCGCGCCCGTGGCGACCAGGTGGTAGCCGAGGGAGCCGCGCAGGTAGGCGGTGCGACCGCGTTCGCGGATCATCGTCTTCACGTAGGGCACGGTGCCCAGGAAGTAGGCCGTCAGGGCCCCGGTGGCGACCCACACCGCAGGTCCCGGGCTGAGGCCGCCCGCGTCGGCGGCAACGGGGGTCATCAGCCCGGCCGCCACCACGGTGACGGCGTCGTTGGCCAGGCTGCGCTCCCGACCCTTCGCGGTCAGCCACAGGCTGGCGACCAGGAGGGGGAGGAACACCGGGACCCACCGGAGCAGCTGGGGTGCCCCCAGGAGGGTCACGAGCCCCGTGGGGACAGCGGCCGCGGCGTACACCAGGGTGGGCGTGCGTTCCCGCACCCGCCGGGAGCGCAGCCACTTCCCGGCGGCGAAGAAGGCGAAGTAGCCGAGCAGCCAGGTGGCCGCCAGGGCCAGGTGCACGGGCTGTGGGCCGCTCAGCCACACCCCCGCGACCAGGGGCAGGCTCACCATCGCCCACGCCCCATGCTGGTCGGGGACCCAGCCGCGGGCCCGGGGCTGGGGCCGCGACGCCGGCGATGCAGGGGGCATCGGGGTGGTGGTCACGACGTCGCTGCCGGGCAGCGGTCGGAAGCGTCCGCGGCCAGGGTCGCTCGCAGGGCGGCGGCGATGAGCAGCAGCCCTGTGGCCAGTGCGGAGAGCATCAGCGGTCCTCCTGGTTGACGTTGAGGTAGCGCTCGGTGGTCAGGGAGCCGGCGTCGGACCCGCTCTGGCCGGCCACCTCCGGGGTCGCCGCCGGGCACATCCGGAGCTGGGTGATCTCGCTGGCGAGGTCCTCGACGGCAAGCACGTCGTGTCCAACCTCAGTGGACTCAACGACGGTAATGATGTGACGCCCGTCGATGCGGTAGGTCACGTTCAGCTGCACCCCGATGAGCAACAGCACCATGCCGCGATGGACGATCGCGCCGCCGTGGCGGCAGGGGCATGGCGGGATAGTCCGAGCAGCCGGGGGAGGTGGTCACGGAGCCCCCGCAGCACCTGGCCGTGGACGCTGTGGTGGAGCTTCGCCGGGATCGTAGCCAGGGCGAAGGTGGCCAGGGACGGTGAGGTTCGTGAGCGGGTTGCGGCCGCCTTCCGGCAGCGCGGTCGCCAGCCCGGCGACCAGTGCTGCGCCCACGGGGAGCAGCAGGCGGCGCCTTCATGGAGATCATCAACCTCAACTGCTCCAAGCTGACCGTGGACGTGGCGCCGGATCTGCCGATCCTGTGGTCGAACCTCGCGTTCTCCACGTCCTACAACGACCTGCGTGGGCACACCCACAGGCTCTACGTCGGCGCGGGGCGTGGCGCGCATCCCTCCACGGGGCCGGGCCGCGCGCCCGGCCCCTCTCTGCGGGCAGTTGCCGGACGGGTGCCGGACGGGTGCCGGGCGGCTGCCGGGCGGGTGATGGGCGGCTGCCGGGCGGGTGATGGGCGGATCGTGCACGTGGGTGGGTCTTGGTCGTGTGACCCCTGCGGATGACGGGGCTAGGATGTCCGGACATGGAGCTACGACTCGGGAAGCGCGCGGACTACACGGTGCGAGCCGTGCTCGACCTGGCGCGCCACAACGATCAGGGCCGCCGCAAGGCAGCAGACATCTCCGCGGAGATGCACATCCCGGCCAGCTACCTCCCACAGCTGCTCGCGGAGCTGGTGCGCTCCGGCCTCGTCCGTTCCGTCGCGGGCCGTAAGGGGGGCTACACCCTGGCGCGTGACCCTGCCTTCATCACCCTGCTGGAGGTGATCGAGGTCGCCGAAGGGGTTGTCACCTCCACGGAGTGTGTCCTGCGCAGTGGTCCGTGCCGGTGGGATGACGCCTGCGCGATCCACGATCCCTGGCTCCGCGCCCAGGAGGCGCTACGTCGGTCTCTGTCAGCGACCACCTTCGCGGAGATCGCGGAGATCGATGCAGCGCTCGGCGAGGCCGCAGAGGCCGCAGAGGCCGCAGAGACCGGCGAGGCTGCAGAGACCAGAGAGACCGAAGAGACCGCAGAGGCCCCTGCCCAGTGAGCGCCTAGCCGGGCGTGCGACGCGTGCCGCGGCCGGGCAAGAGGCGTCCCAGGCGTCCCTGGGCTCCCGCTGCCTCCTCGGGGCGCAGCGTGGACAGCAGGTGAGGCGCGTGGGTCTCCAACGCCGTCGACAGGGCACGGGGGGAG
>Ga0207421_10005873_pt1 | contig 13565 bp, 5 predicted proteins | sample SodLakKL_010_SED_4_FD_187542 | JGI IMG/M metagenome (GOLD analysis project Ga0207421, IMG submission 187542) | Alkaline sediment microbial communities from Lake Tanatar, Kulunda Steppe, Russia - 8KL_010_SED (SPAdes) (version 2) | ecosystem: Environmental > Aquatic > Non-marine Saline and...
ACATGAGTCTCTACACAATTTTACAAGTTCTAAGCGTTACGCTTTTTGAAAAAATCCCCATAAATCAGGTGTTTAAAAATACTAGTTACGAAAACGAAAGTGAGTAAATTTATAAACAGCTAAAATTATTTGAATAAACGTTGGGACACTAATAATTCGAGGTAATAAATGGCTCAACCGGTTCTTTCGGATCCCAAGATTACGTGGTTATACCGAATCAGCCATGGCTGGACGGGTATTGCGTTGAAAAGGGTTTTATCTGGATCAGGTTCTGGAATGGGACAAAAAATAATTGTGAAGACCTGAAAGTTTTTCTCAGAACTTTTGACAAACAGCTCCTACGTGTACTCACCGAAAACAACTCCATCGGTTTAATCAATCTGTATCAGAAACAATTGAAAATCAGGCTTTCTTTATGCTATTGTAATTACTTTCAAGTATTTTAACCTCCATTTGCGATGATTCCCGTATGGCAAATCATTCAACGCAAGGGCAGAAGAAAACCTATGACGGCGGTATCGTCGCAGGTCCCCTGCTTGTACCGGAAAGCCGGGAAAACGCTTGGCTGTTTCTCAAAACGGGAAACTGAGGCCTGGAACGATGTCATGGTAAAAGATAATGCCCAGCAGAAACCTACGGACAAAGCCAGGCATCGGGAATGGCTCATACATGATTCTGTAATCGAGGTGACGCTTTTTCCATAACGTTTCAATCACTAAACCAAACGGAACGCATATGACCATTAACGCGCCAAAACCTGGCTCCACTGTCAAGGGCACGCTTTTCCCCGAGCCAGTTGAAGTGATTATATGCACCCCTCTCGGAGAAAACTCAATCAAACTCGTGGGAAAGGGTCTTGATTCCGGGCAGGTCTACCAACCGGTTTTAGACTCGGCTCAGCTTGCACTTCTTGAAGTCAGTGCCGACCAGGCGCCTTTTGATGGCGATTCGAAGCATTTCAGACTCGGCGTTGAAGCTTTGCGTCTTTCTCTTGCCTATGAATACGACCCGTATTTCGCGCTGTCCATCGCAAGGGTTGATCCACTGCCGCATCAGCTTGAGGCAGTATATGATTATTTCGTAAAACTGCCCCGCATCCGGTTTCTTCTGGCTGACGATCCAGGTGCCGGTAAAACGATTATGGCCGGTTTGCTGCTTAAAGAACTTAAGATCCGGGGACTTGTCAAACGCACACTGATTGTTACACCAGCAAACCTGACTTTTCAGTGGCAGCGCGAAATGAGCGAGAAGTTTCGCGAAACGTTTGAAGTCGTGCGCGGCGAAATTCTGCGGGCAACTTATGGCACCAATCCCTGGCAAGATAAAAATCAGGTTATCACATCTATTTCATGGGTTTCTCGCATGGAAGACGCTCGTGAAAGCCTGCTGAGAAGCCATTGGGATCTGATTATTGTGGATGAAGCGCACAAGATGAGCGCCCACACTGCTGATAAAAAGACGCTCGCCTATCAGCTTGGGGAGCGTCTTTCTGATATGACCGATCATTATCTGCTTATGACGGCCACGCCCCATAAAGGCGATCCGGAAAACTTCTGCCTGTTTTTGCGCCTGCTGGACGCCGAAGTTTACGGTGATGTAAAAAGCCTTGAAGAGGCAATGCAGCGCAGCACGGCGCCTTTCTATCTGCGTCGTACCAAGGAGGCGCTTGTCACGTTTCCTGAACCGGATACCGGTGTGGTTAAAAAGCTCTTTACCAAGCGCGATGTCCGAACAGTGCCTTTCAAGTTTGATAACGAAGAATGGGAATTGTACGACGCATTGACGCGCTATGTCGAGGATCAATCGATCAAGGCTCAGGCCGCCAATGCCGTCACCGGTCGCGTGATCGGTTTTACCATGGCCATGCTCCAGCGCCGATTGGCCTCCAGCATATATGCCGCACGGCGAAGCCTGGAACGCATGCGTGACAAGCGTCAGAAAATTCTTGAGGACCCACAGGCCTATCGCCAGGAGCAAATTAGCCGCAAATTGCCTGAGGATTATGAAGATCTTACAGAAGAAGAGCAGCAGGACATTCTCACCCAGCTTGAAGAAGCGGTTGCATCCATCGACCCTGCCGCACTGAAAGAAGAAATCCTTGTGCTGACGCAATTGATTGATAAGGCCCGATCACTTGAACAGCGCGAGGTCGAGACAAAACTGCATAAGCTTCGGGATGTTATTACGGAGCAGGGGGTTTTTAAGGACCCCTCCATGAAGATGCTGGTCTTTACGGAACACAAAGACACCCTTGATTATCTTGTAGACAAGCTCACCAATTGGGGTCTCAGCGTTACCCAGATTCACGGCGGAATGAAAATTGGTGACCGCGATACGCATGGGACCAGGCTTCATGCCGAGCGTATTTTCCGGGACCGGGGTGGGGCGCAGATTATGGTGGCAACCGAGGCTGCAGGCGAGGGGATCAACCTACAGTTTTGCTGGTTATTGGTCAACTATGACATCCCATGGAACCCGGTTCGCCTGGAGCAGCGCATGGGGCGCATTCATCGGTACGGACAGGAAAAGGACTGCCTGATTTTAAATTTTGTGGCCATCAATACCCGGGAAGGCCGTGTGCTGGACAAGCTTTTTGAACGAATCCGACAGATTGAAGACGACCTGGACCCCAGTCGCACAGGCAAGGTTTTTAATGTATTGGGCGATATTTTTTCAGCCAACCAACTCGAAAAAATGATCCGGGAGATGTATTTGCACAATCAGACCGAAGAAGCCATCAAGAACAGGATCATTGAAGAAGTTGATCCGGAGCGGTTTCGTAGGATTACTGACTCCACACTTGAGGGGCTTGCAAAGCGGGAATTGAACCTGTCCGCAATTGTCGGTAAATCCGCCGAGGCCAAGGAGCGGCGCCTGGTTCCAGAGGTGATTTGTGATTTTTTTATGCAGGCCGGTCCAATTGTTGGCGTGTTGCCCAAAGAAACCCGCACAGGAAGCCAAGTTTATCGCATTGGCCGCATTCCGCGCCAGCTTTTGCAGTTCGGCCAACGGCTTGAACCTCGTTTCGGACGCCTCGGCAAGGACTATAAGCAGATCGTTTTTGATAAGAACCTATTGTCAAAAGATCCGACATCGGAGTGGGTTACACCTGGGCACCCTCTTTTCGAATCTGTTCGCGAATCGCTATGGAACCAAGTGCGCGATGAGCTTTTGCGAGGTGCGGTTTTCTATGACCTGCATTGTGCAGTCCCCTATCATCTGGATGTTTATTCGGCATCAATTCGGGACGGTCTCGGACATGAACTGCACCGCCGGTTATTTGTCGTGGAAGCAAATCTGGCCGGACAATTGATGATTAAAGAACCGACCATTTTTCTGGACCTTGCATTGGCCCCAAAAGGCACTGAGGTGCCCCCGGAAGAGGGTCTTCCCGGCAGTGATAAGCGTCAATGGGCATTGGTCGAAAAATGTCTGAACGCATTTCTTGCCGAGGTTTCAAAAGAGAGGCACAAAGAAACAGACACCATTCGCCGGCACATCGAAACCAGCCTGAACGAGTTGATTCATCGTCAGCAAATGATCTTTGCAAGTCTCAATGAACAGCGGGGCGAAGGGGGTGAATCGCCATCATGGCTTGCAGCAAGTATGAAACAATGCGAAGACCGACTTGAGACGCTTAATGCCCGCAGAGAGCGCCGCCTGGCGGAAATAGAGCGCGAGCGTCATTGTTCCATCGGCGACATTCAGCATGTGGGCAGGGCATGGGTACTGCCTCATCCGGAAAGAAGCGATCCCAGGGTACAGCCCATGATCCGCGACGATGCTGTCGAACAAATTGCCGTAGATGCTGCCATTGCCCATGAAGAAGCCCAGGGCCGACATGTGGAGAGTGTCGAAGCCCAGAACCGTGGTTTTGATTTAATTTCCCGCCTGCCTCACCCGGAAGATCCCTCAACTGCAATTAATGTGCGCTTTATCGAGGTCAAGGGGCGCGCTTCTGTCGGGGATGTCGCCCTTACCAGCAATGAATATAAGACCGCCGAGCGGCTTCAGGGTGACTTCTGGCTCTATGTCGTCTTCAACTGTGCCACTAATCCCGAATTGCATATCATTCACAATCCTGCCCGTCTTGGCTGGAAACCCATCGTCAAGATTGAGCATTACCATGTTGGACCGCAGGATATTTTGCGGGCGGAGGAGGGCTGAAGTATGCCGATACCCGGTGAACACAAGAGTCGCCATATTTACCAGTTTACGCATCTGGGCAATCTGCCGGACATTTTGCGGCACGGTCTCCTGTCATACAACGAAAAGGAGCGGCGCGGGATTTCCCACATTTCCATTGCATCTAGCAGTATTCAGGACCGTCGGTCAGTGATGGACGTTCCAGTTGGACCTGGCGGAGTGGTGCACGACTACGTACCTTTCTATTTCTGTTCCAGGTCTCCCATGCTTCTTTCAGTCGTAAACGCAAAGAACGTTGATCAGCTTTACCTGCTATATCTTGGGGTTCCCATTGACGTATTGGCTTTGCCTAAAGCCGTTTTCACTAATGCCTCGGCAAATACTGCTGTACCTCCGACATTTTACTCAGACCCTTCAGATCTCGTAAACCTCGACTGGGCGAATATCGATTCCAAAAAATGGGGCAGCCCGTCTGATGATGCTCGCCATGCTCGTATGGCTGAGGCGCTGGTTCATAGGCGTTTGAAAGCCTCAAAAATCGACCACATCATTGTCTGGAATGAGATGGTCAAGGAAAAGGTTGAAGAGATTTACGCCGAAGCCGATATAGTCCCCCCCGCTATTGTATTCGATGGCCACCGGGAAAGGTATTTCTACTATACCAATTTTTACGACAAAGGGAAAAGTGTATCAATCGTCACGGGACCGATATGTCTCCGAAATCAATATGAAGCGACTGCAAAGGAAGTGATGGAGACCCGGAGTGAAGAATCTCTGGATGAAGCAATGTTCGATAGTCTTGAGGACGCTGTCAGTGAACTTGATGACGACTTCTGCGCATTGCCGGAGTTGGATGCCATCAATGATCTTCTCACCGCGAACCAGGAACATCGTGAGGATGTCGGAGCGCATACTCGAACCGTAGTCGATAAGCTGAGAAACTCTGAGCTCTATGAAGATCTGCCCGACCGAGAAAAGGTTTTGGTCGAATTTGCCGCATATCTTCATGACATAGGCAAGGGTAAGAGTCCACGAGACGATCAAGGCCGTCAGAGGGTCGACGCGGATCATCCCACTAGAGCAATGCCACTGGTTCAACGGATTTTAACCGAAGATATCGAGACAATCGATGAGGAAGAGGTTCGACAAGTAATTTTACTCGTCGCTTACCATGACTTGATCGGCGACATCCTTGGCAAAGGGCGCGACCGGCAGCAACTCCTCGACGTGATCGAGTGCGCCGAAGATTTCGATATGCTTGCGGCCCTGAATTGCGCGGACGTTGAGAGCCTCATTCCAGAGGGTGGATTGGCCAGGCGGATCTCTTCACATCACGGATGGCTCGAAAGAATTAAGGCAGGCCTGCCCGATCTGCGGGAATGGGTATTGGAAAATTTGGAGGACGAGGAATAGATGATCCGCTACGCACAAGGTGATATCTTCGAAACGCCGGCGGACATCCGCGTCAATACGGTTAACTGTGTTGGTGTAATGGGTGCGGGTGTGGCCCTAGCTTTCAAGAACCGTTACCCGGAAATGTTTAAAAAATACGCAAAGGCCTGCAAGGCTGGTGAGGTGCGACCAGGAAAGCCCCACGTTTGGGAAAAAAGTGAGTTCGACGAAATTGTCACGGTTGTCAACCTGCCGACGAAAGATCACTGGAGGCAACCATCCGAGTACGAGTACGTCGAGAAGGGTTTGCGATGGCTGCGTGAGTTTATCGAGAAGCGCGGTGAGGTGCGCGTTGCCCTTCCTGCCTTAGGCAGTGGGCACGGCGGACTGGACTGGTTACGCGTCCAGAAAATGATAGAGGCGGCTCTTGGCGATTTGGCCGCCGAGATCATCGTGTTTGAGCCATCGTCTTCCCACGCGGCCGGTGAGCGTTTGGACGAGTCAACCCTCGCCCGTTTAAAGGAACTCGGTATCAAACGGCTGCAATCTGGCGATCCCGGCTATCCCGAGACGTTGCGCGGCAGATCAGGCGCAACCGTTTATCTGCAGGGGAATGTGGAAGCACTGAGCGGCCCCATGGTGGCGGTAATCCCATCGGTTAAACCGTCCGAGCGCGAAATGCAGGGAGTCCTATCCTGCGTGAAGGAACTGGCCAATCCAGGCGTCCGTATCTTAACCGGATATTCCGCAAAGGCGGACCGCCCCATCATTCGCACTGCGCTGGAACAGGGTGCGCATGTCATCATTTGTCTTGTAGAAGGCATTCTTTTGTTCAACATCCGGCGGGATTTACAGGACGTATGGGACGAAGACCGGGTGACTGTGCTTTCAGCGGCTAAACCGCAGCAAAAATGGTATCCGGGCGGAGTCGGGAAAGCAGCGGCAATTAAGTTGTCACTCGCGGATGCGGCACTGATTTCCGATCCGTCCCCTAAATGGTTGTCGAGCTTCGTGCGCAACGGAACAGATGGAATTCGCAGTAAAATATTTTATCTGGACTACGGGGGCATTCAGGAAAATATCAAGGCGTCCCTCCGGAAATTGCAGGCGAAGCCTTTGGGCAGGAGCCGCGAGTCAGGCAAACCAAACGTGGGAGAGGTGCTCGCCGCACTTCCACCAACAGAAACGCCAGAAACGCCAGAAACGCCGCAAAAGTCCTGGGAAATCAAATCCATTGCGCACGGTCACAAAGACTGCAATCATGTACATGTACCCATTGAGAAAGGCAAAGGAGAAGCATTTGTGAGCTACCCTAAACGACTGATAGAAGTGGATTTGCCTATCAAACGGATTTCGGCGCATGCGCGGCGGGAAAAGTCGATTCGACATGGACATATTTCAACACTTCATATCTGGTGGGCGCGGCGGCCACTAGCTGCATGTCGGGCAATTGTGCTGGCATCCCTGTGGCCAGATCCAGCAGATCCAAATTGCCCTCAAAGATTCCGTGATGAGGCTGCTAAAATAATGCAGGCTTTTCGAGACTTCCGTGGAGGCAAAAAAAGAGACTGGTCGAATTCTAAGGATGTGCGTGATGCGTTGCTTGACTTCATTGCTGATTTCGCTAACTGGGACAATTCTACAGTAGAGTGTTTCCTTGATACAGCGCGCAATTTGGTCCACGTTGCACATGAGTCCTTAGGTGGAGGACAGACGATTCGTCCCCTTGTAATGGATCCATTTGCTGGTGGTGGAGCAATCCCCCTTGAAGCACTGCGCGTTGGAGCTGATTCTTTCGCTAGTGATATCAATCCAGTGTCTATGCTTCTAAATAGGGTTTTGCTGGAACATATTCCAGAGCATGGGAAATGGCTGCCTGAAGAATTAGATAGTTGGGGGAAGTATATACAAAGGTTAGCTGAAAAGGAGTTGGAAGAATTTTATCCTAAAGATAGTAATGGAAATAAACCAATCGCTTATATATGGGCTCGAATTATCAGGTGTGAAGGGCCAAATTGTGGTGCAGAAGTGCCATTATTGAGAACGCTTTGGCTATGCAAGAAAGAGAACAAAAAGGTTGCTCTTAAATTGCAGCCTAAAAATGATGAAAAAATTATAGACGTTAAAATAGTTTATAATATAGCAGAAAATGAAATTGGTAATGGGACAGTTGCCCGTGGGGCTGCGACTTGTCCATTGTGTAGTCATACAACTTCTGCATCTTCTGTTCGAAGGCAACTTTCTGAAAGATTTGGGGGTACAAATGATGCGCGCTTGATTGTTGTTGTTACTCGATCGGGCCAACGAGGGCGATTATACCGCCTTCCAAATAGCAATGACTTAATTGTTATTCAAGCAGCAGCCAGTGAACTTGGAAAAAAGCAAGCTGAACATACTGGAGAAGTTGCATTTTTGCCAGAGGAGCCTACTCCTGAGGGTAAAGGAAAGGGCGCAGGGCGTGCGTTTTCGCAGCGAAAATACGGCATGAAAAAATTTTCTGATTTATATACTAAGAGGCAGTTGCTTGCCCTAACTACTTTCGCACGTATAATCAGAACAATCAATTTCGGTGAAACTCCCCACGATATAGCGCTCCGCACTCTATTTTCTTTTGCTGTCGGTAGGATGAATGATTTGTCAATGAGTCTCTGCCGTTGGCTTCCGACGATTGAGGCGGTTGCAGCAGCAAATGGTGGACAAAATAGGATGCCGGTAGTTCTGGATTTCGTTGAATCCAATCCTCTTGGAGGGAGTGGGGGAAGCTGGCTTGGTCAAGTTAATTGGATACGGCAAGTGGTGCAACATGTAGCATGTAGTACTCAGGGCAAAGGAACATCTCTAAGGGCTGCAGCTCAAGAAACTATCCTTCCCGACGGTTCAGTGGATGCTCTTATTACTGATCCACCATATTATGATGCATTTCCATATTCTGACCTCTCAGATTTTTTCTTGATTTGGCTAAAGCGTTGTCTTCATCGTGATGTGTTTTTGTATAACCATGCTACTGCTCCAAAAAACGAAGAAATAGTTGTTTATGACGTTGTCCATGGCGACGACGATAGAGTCAAAGATGGGGAGTTTTTTAAAAATGAGATGGAAGTTGCATTCTCTAAGGCTAGAGTCGCTACTAAATCTACTGGAATTGGTGTTGTAGTCTTCGCGAACAAAACAACCCATGGATGGGAAGCATTAATAGAGGGCTTAGTAAAATCTGGTTGGATAGTAACCGCAAGTTGGCCCATTGATACAGAGCGCCCAAATCGACAGAGAGCGCTTAATTCTGCTGCTCTTGGTTCATCAGTTCATATTGTTTGTCGCCCCAGAGAAAAATCAAGCGGAACTTTGTGTGTGGATAATGTTGGTGACTGGCGTGATGTACTGGCCGAATTGCCGCATCGTATCCATGAATGGATGTCAAAGCTTACGCAGGAAGGCATAGTCGGCGCTGACGCAATTTTTGCCTGCCTTGGGCCGGCACTGGAAATTTTTTCGAAGTATTCCCGTGTCGAAAAGGCCAGTGGGGAAGAGGTCACCCTCCACGAGTACCTTGAACAGATCTGGGCGGCCGTTGCCCATGAAGCCCTTCGGATGCTTTTTGAAGGTGCGGATACCAGCGCTTTTGAAGAAGATGCCCGACTGACAGCTATGTGGCTCTGGACGCTTAAGGCTGCTGAAAACGGAAGTGGCCGGAATGGCGAGGAGGAAGCTGTCAGTTCAGGTGGATATCTTTTGGAATACGATGCTGCGCGTAAAATCGCGCAGGGCCTTGGGGCTCATTTGGATGGGATGAAAGATCTGGTGGAGATCAAGGGGGATAAAGCCAGGCTGCTTCCTGTGGATGAGCGCAGCCGGCACCTGTTTGGAAAGGATGATACACCAAAAACCCCCCGAGGAAAAAAGAGAGATTCCAAACAGCTGACCCTATTTGAAGAACTCGATGATGCGCTGGCGTCTGATACCGCCTGGGGTAAAGGGGGGGCACCCAATCCGGGGCAGACAACACTTGACAGGCTGCACCAGGCAATGCTGCTGTTTGCTTCAGGTCGCGGGGAGGCGTTGCGACGGTTTCTTGTTGACGAGGGAACCGGCAGGGACGGCCGTTTCTGGACCCTTGCCCAGGCATTGTCAGCCCTGTATCCTTCCAATACGCAGGAAAAACGATGGGTGGACGGAATTTTGGCCCGTAAAAAAGGGATGGGGTTTTAACCGATGGATGCGCAACAGCTGAATACCTTAATTGAAACCGGAGAGTCCCTCGGTGTGGAATTCAAGTCGGACCGGCGGCAGGTCAACGACAACACGATTTATGAAGAAGTTGTTGCCTTGGCGAACTCAGAAGGGGGGGTGCTGCTGATTGGCGTCGAAGATAATGGCATGATCACCGGCGCCAGGCCGAGGCATGGGAAAACAACCGATTCGGCAAAACTGCGCGCTTCTATTTTCAATAACACAGTACCCAGCATCAATACCCGCATTGAGGTTGTCTCCTGTGCCGGGCATTCTGTTATTGCCATTGAAGTTGATCCTTATCCGGAGCCGTGTGCAACTTGTTCCGGAAAAGCATTACGTCGGATAATCGGAGCCGATGGCAAGCCTCAATCGGTGCCATTTTACCCCCGCGATCAAAAAACCCGGCGGATGGATCTCGGTCTGCTGGATTTTTCTGCCCAGCGGCTGGATGGAATGGATTTTGACGTATTGGACCCTCTGGCTTTTGAGCGAATCCGCCAGACTATTATCCGCCTTCGGGGAGACCGTGGGTTGCTTGAGTTAAGTGATGCGGAACTGGCGCAGGCCTTACGCCTGGTGGAGACCCATCATAATCGATTGGTTCCGAACGTGGCCGGTATGCTTCTGGCAGGGCGGGAGCAGGCGATTCGAAGCGCATTGCCGACCCATGAGGTTTTTTTCCAGGTTTTGGACAGGCAGGGGGATGTGAAGGTCAATGAATGTTTTCACGGCCCATTGGTGCAGGTGCTTGAAGACGTGGAGAAGCACTTTTCCGCAAGGAATGAAGAGCGGGAGACTACCATGGGAATGTTTCGGCTGCCGGTTCCAGACTATTCGCCGGAAGGTTTCCGGGAGGCTGTTAACAATGCCGTGCTTCACAGGGATTATGCCAAAAACGAATTCGTTTATATTCAGTGGCATCCGGATCATTTGCTGATATCAAGCCCCGGTGGCTTTCCCGAAGGCGTAACTGTGGAAAACCTGCTTGTCCATGAACCGAAACCCAGGAGTCCCAGGTTAGCGGAGGCCTTTCGGCGAATCGGTCTGATCGAACAGACCGGCCGTGGGGTGGATAAAATATTTCTCGGGCAGCTTCGCTACGGCCGTCCGGCGCCGGATTATTCCCGTACCGATTGTACTGGTGTTAGGGTTGTGCTTCGTGGTGGAGAAGCATCCCTTGATTTTGCAGCATTTGTATATGAGCAGGACAGAGATGGCACGCCATTGAGCCTTGATGAGTTGTTAATTCTGAACGCCTTGTTTTTTGAGCGAAGAATCGATTCAGATAAGGCCGCCCGGTTGATTCAAAAAGGCGTCTCCGATGCCCGTGCCGTACTGGAGCGGCTGCATGAGCGGGATATGGTGGAAGCTCGGGGAGAAAGGCGCGGCCGTATTTATCATATGAGCGCGTCCCTGTACCGACGGATTGGTGAGGTAAGCGACTATGTCCGCTCTCGCGGATTTGACAGGTTGCAACAGCGACAAATGGTTCTGAGCGCTGTGCAGGCCGATGGTCAAATCAAGCGGAAACAAGCGGCAGAATTGTGTCGGTTAAGCGAGGATCAAGCCTCCCGACTGTTAAGAAAATTGTGCGATGAAGGTATGTTAGAAATGGTTGGTAAGGGGCGGGGAGCTTATTATGTTAAAAAAACGCGCGGCAAAACGCGCGGCGCGTGATTTTTTCACGCGGCGCTTGTTTCGCGTGATTGGTGGTAAGTAAATTCTATTTTGTAAGGTTGAATGCTGCATAACAAGGAACTTGAAAATGAAAAAGCTGACACCTTGGTATAAAGTTATTTTTCCACGGGAAGATTTAAGAGAAAGTCGCCCTTTGGATGCATCGGAGTTTGCCGTACACCTTGACAAGGTCCGGGACGGCACCGCCCCGGACGATTACCGGATTCCCGAGCAGTTTTTCAGCCGCACTTATCTGACCGGAAATCTCCATGACCTTGCCTCCCAAGTGTTGCGGCGACTTTCCGGAATTAAAACGGAAACATCCCCTGTCTTTAATATGACTACGCAGTTTGGCGGCGGTAAAACGCACGCCCTTACACTGCTGTATCACATGGCAACCGGTGGCCCGGATGCGGAAAAATGGCGGGGCATAGAAAGGGTGGTGGAAAAAGCCGGTGTAAAAGAATTGCCACGTGCGGCTGTGGCCACTTTCGTGGGCACAGAGTTTGATTCCATAACAGGCCGTGGCGGATCAGATGGTACACCCTTGAGAAAAACCCCTTGGGGTGAAATCGCGTGGCAATTGGGCGGCGAGGAAGGCTTTGCCGTAGTGGCCGAGCATGAGAAGCAGTTTGTTGAACCCAAGGGTGACGTGATCCGGGCTTTTTTACCCAAAGACAGGCCATGCCTGATTTTGATGGATGAGATTATCAGTTATGTCAGTTCTTACCGTCGGGCCGGCTATCACAATTGCTTCTACAATTTTATCCAGTCCCTTTCGGAAACGGTGCGGGGGCTGGACAATGCCGTTCTGGTTGTGTCGGTTCCATCATCGGTAATCAGTTATACGGATGCCGATGAAGCCGATCAGCAGCGCTTCAAACATATGCTGGACCGACTGGGAAAGGCCGTGATTATGGCAACGGAAACCGAGACTTCGGAAATCATCCGCCGCCGTCTTTTTGACTGGGAAGGTCTTCCCCGGGAAGCTTGCAAGGTGGCAGCGGAGTATGCCGATTGGATCATTGACCATCGGGAAATGCTTCCCCGATGGTTTCCGGTGGACAATGCCAGAGAAGCCATTGAAGCGACTTACCCGTTTCACCCAATGGCACTATCGGTTTTTGAGCGGAAATGGCAATCCCTTCCGCGCTTCCAGCAGACCCGGGGAGTGCTGAGGATGCTTGCCCTTTGGGTGGCAAGGGCTTATCAGGAGGGCTACAAGGGAGCCCATAAAGACCCATTGATCGGCCTTGGAACAGCGCCCCTGGAAGACCCTCTGTTTCGTACAGCAGTTCTTGAACAGCTTGGTGAGCAGCGCCTTGAAGGAGCAATTACGGCTGATATTTGCGGGGCGAAAAGCTCTCATGCCATACGCCTGGATGCGGAAGCCGTTGATACGATCAAAAAGGCCCGCCTGCACCGTAAAGTAGCCACGACCATCTTTTTTGAATCCAATGGCGGACAGGCAAAAGAAGGCGAGGCTTCCGTACCGGAAATCCGTCTGGCCGTGGCAGCCCCGGGAATCGATATCGGGAATATAGAAACCGCTACCGAAGCGCTCGCTGAAACCTGTTATTACCTACGCGTGGAAGGCAATCGTTATCAATTCGGTTTGTCCCCCAACCTTAACAAGCTGCTTGCAGACCGCAGTGCAAATATCGATGATGACCGCATCGATGAATGTATTCATGCAGAAATACTAAGCGTTTTTCAAAAACAGCAGGGGGTTGAGGTCGTGCCGTTTGCCGATCAATCAAATCAAGTGCCCGACCGGTCGGTGGTGACGATTGTGGTTTTGTCGCCAAAAAATTCTGTAAAGGAAAGCAATACGACGGCGATGATTGACAAGATAATACACGAATACGGCAGAACCGGTCGCACCTTTAAAAGCGCCCTCATTTTTGCCGTGTCGGACAATGCCGCACCGTTGCGTGAGGACGCAAGGAAACTGCTTGCATGGGAAGATATCAAGGATCAGGAAAAAGACAGGCTCGATGACAGCCAGAAAAAAGACCTTTTTGAAAATATTAAAAAGGCCAAGCGCGATTTGAAGGAAACGGTGTGGAGGACTTACAAGAACATCGCTTTTTTGGGGAAAGATACAAAAGTGCGCATGG
>Ga0207421_10005874_pt1 | contig 13565 bp, 8 predicted proteins | sample SodLakKL_010_SED_4_FD_187542 | JGI IMG/M metagenome (GOLD analysis project Ga0207421, IMG submission 187542) | Alkaline sediment microbial communities from Lake Tanatar, Kulunda Steppe, Russia - 8KL_010_SED (SPAdes) (version 2) | ecosystem: Environmental > Aquatic > Non-marine Saline and...
GTAGGGCATATCTTTCTTCCTGCCTTGTTCTGCCCACTCTTCCGGTATCACCTTCCAGTTGTTTCTGCTTTCAGGATGATACTCTTCAATCTCAGAAAAATAATCAATCATGTAGCTTCTGAGATCTCGTTCGGTAGTAAAAGAAATGCGTTCTGAAAGCTCATCCCTGGAGATACCGGCACCTTCAGTAAGATGGCCTCCCCCGCCGCTCCCACGGTATGAATTAATGGCCACCTGATAGGTACTTTCCGGATCAAACGAGCTGCCATCTTCCATGCCAAGAATTTCCACACGCTCACCCACCGCCTTGCTTACATCCACGGTGTATTCAATCCCGGCAGCAGAATCAAAATTATAAGGTGCATTTCTCAGGGCCTGCCTTCCCTTTCTGTCTCCGGGAATCCGACCCAGTTCATCACGACGCATATTAAGAAGATGATCATCTTCGTTGAGCATTCTGTTAAACCAGAGGCCGTAAGAATACTCCAGGTGATCAATAATCTCCTGGCCGGTAAGTTCCATAGTATACAGGTAGTTCTCATACTCATACAACCTGAAAAAGTCGCGCATGTGAAGTTTGCCTTTACGTATTGTCTGATCAAAGGCCAGCGGGGCCGTAAAACTGATATCGGCTTCGGTAAGACTTAGTTGCACATGATGTACCAGGTCTGTAAAAGGCGCACTGCCAAATAAAGACTCCATAGAGTGTATGTCGGCAGTAATCTTTCCAACTTCTTTATTGGCGAAGTCAAGTATTTCCTGCACATCATCTTCGAATTTCTGGATAAAGGGATGGCTAGGAACGGCTTTTTCTGTGGATATCATCTCAGCACGCACGTCTTTCAGCTGAAAGGGTTCGCGCCGGGACTCTCTCCGGAAGGTCAGTTCTGTCAGGGCAAGATGTTCGGCAAAATGGCCGGGTCCCATGACAAGTACATCTTCTCCTGCCGTGTTGCTTACCGTCTGAATTCTTCTCCGGTGGTCATGAGAAGAAAAGATGACATCGAAACCATGTACATGCTTTGCTATATATCCGGAGGCATTTTCCAGGGGATGGTCATCCGGGTCGGGTTCCAGTGGGCCAAATCCGCTATGAAACAGTCCGATGATCGCATCTGCTTCTTCGTTTTCATTAATGTAATCGACCCAGTATTGTGCGCTTTCCACCATATCCTGGAATTCAAGACCTTCCCACAGATGAGGCGGAAGCCAGTTGGGAACGCCAGTGGTGGTAAGACCGATTACAGCCACTTTTACACGTTGTCGTTCTATGATGATATACGGCTTAAAATAAGGCTCTCCTGTTTCTGCATCCAGCACATTGCCACCGAGCCATGGAAAATCAAACTCATCCAGAATACGGTTATACACCTCAGGACCCGCCTCGATATCATGATTACCGATCGTGGCAGCATCATACCCAATAAAATTCATCATCCTGCTGAAAAGGTTTTCATCTGTCTCCTGCACAAAATTGGCATAATACGCTGCAGGCGTTCCCTGAATAAGATCCCCGTTGTCAAGCAGGATAAGGTTGCTTCTTTCGCGTGCACGCAGGGATTGAACCATATAATGTACATTGGCCATGGAGGTCCGTGCTGGCCGGTTAGCAACAAAGTCGTAAGGAAATAAGCGGGCATGCACATCTGCTGTTACAGCAACCTGCACCTTTACCTCACGGGCTGAGACACTGCCCGGGAAAAGCAAAAATACAGCCATCAATAGCAATGTAGTAATGAAAATACGGGTCATGAGTGGTATTTTTGGATATGGAATAATGGGATAGAACAAAAAAAGGGGCAATCAGTATTTTATATCCTGCCTTGCCCCTTCATATAACTGAAAAACTATTGTCCAAGATAAGCTTTCAGCAGCTTGCTTCTGGAAGTATGCTTTAAACGTCTAATGGCTTTCTCTTTGATTTGACGCACCCTTTCGCGGGTAAGGTCGAATTTTGCACCGATCTCATCCAGGGTAAGGCCATGGTTCATGCCGATACCAAAGTAGAGGTTGATAACGTCGCGCTCCTTTTCGGTAAGCGTGGCCAGTGACCGCTGAATTTCCCGGGCGAGTGATTCGTGTATCAGGCTTGAGTCAGCATTTGGAGAATCATTATTCACATATACATCCAGCAGGCTGGCATCTTCACCCTGCACCAGCGGTGCATCCACTGACACATGATGTGTGGAAATCCTGAACGATTCCGTGATCTTATCCTCGTTTACATCAAGAGCATCTGCCAGCTCCTCAGCGGATGGCGGGCGCTCATATTGCTGCTCCAGCCTGGAAGCTTCTTTTTTAATCTTGTTTAGTGATCCTACCTGGTTCAGAGGCAGCCTGACAATACGTGATTGCTCAGCCAGTGCCTGCAATATGGATTGGCGAATCCACCAGACAGCATATGAGATAAACTTAAATCCACGGGTCTCGTCAAACCGCTTGGCGGCTTTTATCAAGCCAAGGTTACCCTCATTGATCAGGTCAGGCAGACTCAGCCCCTGATTCTGATATTGCTTGGCCACAGAGACCACAAAGCGCAGGTTGGCCTTGGTAAGTTTTTCCAACGCTACCTGGTCACCTTGTTTGATACGTTGAGCCAGCTGAACCTCCTCTTCAGCCGATATCAACGGCACCTTACCTATCTCCTGCAGGTATTTATCCAGTGACGCCGTATCACGATTGGTTATGGATTTAGAAATTTTAAGTTGTCGCATATATTTGATTTCTTTAATTTAGAGGGTTAGAGAGGGCTTTCTTCCCCCGATAGCGGGAAAAAACCCTCAAAGGTACAAAAAATTTTCGTAAGGTGCAATGCCTGTTAAGCTATTAACGGTTTTTGGGATGACATGTTGCCCGGTATTAATCAAGGCCCAAGCCATAATAAGCCCTGGTACCATCCGGTGTCACACCTTCAATCAGCACGCCACCCGTTTTATCCTCAAGAATGGATGAGATGTCATTGGGATGATGTACTTCCTGGTTGTCAATATGTGTGATGATAAACCCCTGTCGAATTCCAGCATTTCCAAGCAAACCACGTGATAAACCGGCCACTCTTACACCGTGTTCTATATTTAGTTGCTGCAATGTTTCTTCAGGCACTGTCTCAAAGCGTGCACCCAGCATCTCCGTAACCTCACGTTCGTCCCTTGTGACGCGGGCAATCTCTCCATAAACATTTTGCAGTGTAGCTGTAGTTTCTCTCTCCTGCCCATCACGATAGTAGGTTACCACAACGTCATCACCCGGACGTTTTCGTCCAACAGCTTCGATGAGGTCTGACGGATTGCGTACTTCCGAATCATCAACCCTGAGAATGACATCGCCTTCCTGTATTCCTGCTTCTTTTGCTGCACTATTTTCGCCAACACGCTCCACATAGGCGCCCTGTATCACAGTAAGGCCACGCTGTCCGGCTTCCCGGCTGGTAAGCGGAGAAATGGTCACGCCCAGCATGCCACGTTGCACCTGGCCATATTCTGTCAGATCCTCTACTACCTTGCTGGCAATGTTGGCAGGAACAGCAAAGGAGTACCCTGCGAATGTGCCTGTGGTAGAGGCAATGGCAGTATTAATACCAACCAGCTCCCCCCTGGTGTTTACCAAAGCACCTCCACTGTTGCCGCGGTTTACAGCAGCATCAGTTTGTATAAACGATTCAATGGCCAATGTGTCAGTCAGAATGTTGATGTTTCGTCCTTTGGCGCTTACGATCCCAGCTGTAACGGTAGACTCCAGGTTAAAAGGGTTGCCAATGGCCAGCACCCACTCACCAACCAAAAGATTATCAGAGTCTCCGAATTCAAGATAGGGCAATCCTTCTTCGTCTATTTTTAACAAAGCAAGATCTGTAGTTGGATCCGTGCCCACCACCTCGGCTTCATACATCCGGTTGTCATTAAGGGTTATCTCTATCTTACTGGCATTGTCGATCACGTGATTATTGGTAATCACATAACCATCCGGTGATAAGATTACACCGCTGCCGGAACCTATCGCAGGAGGTCGATCCGGTGATGGCCTCCTGCGGGGGCCAAAGAAGAAATCAAAGAAATCATCCGGCCCGAAAAAATCCTGTTGCGGGCTGCGCTGACGTTCAAATTCAGAACGAATGTGAACAACAGCATTTACTGTCATCTCCGAAACAACAGTAAAGTCAGGCAACCCAGATGCAAAATCTTCCAGGTGGTTAACCAATGCAGAGGGCACCCGTTCAGACCGATGAGGTATCACATGAGATACCTGGTGATGGTTCTGTTCCGGCGCAAAATACATTTGCTGAATCCCCAGAGCTGCCACTCCGCCCAGGACAGCCACGATGAAAAGACCCAAAAACTTCTTCATAACAGCGTATGTTTTAACTTTTAACAAAACTTATCGTCATATTGTTCGCTATTTTCCACAAACAGCCAGCATGTCATTAACTTCCAAACCTATTCTTATCAATAAACATGCCCTATAGCTACAATATTTCTTAATAAATTCTAAAATTCCCTGCGGCCATGCATACTGTGCATGTATCTTGCCATTTGGTGCTGCCAGATTGTCACACCTGAGGTTTTTTATAACCTGTTTTCTATTTTTCGCTACATTTGAACCAATAAAAGCAAGCGACATGCACATCCCATTTGAAAAATATCATGGCACTGGGAATGATTTCATCATTATAGACAACCGCAAGCTGTTCTTTCCGCAAAACAGGAAAGAGAGTCAGGAACTTATCAACAGTATGTGCCACAGGCATTTCGGTATTGGTGCCGATGGATTGATTTTGATACAGGATAGCCACGAGGCTGGTTTTCTGATGGATTATTATAATTCAGATGGATTGCCCGGAAGTTTTTGTGGCAACGGCAGCAGGTGCGCTGTGGCTTTCGCTTACCGAAATGACATCATCAAAGACACCAGCATAAGGTTTGCCGCGGCTGATGGGATACATCATGCTGATATTTATCCGGGCACACAAAAGTTGACAACGGTAGCCGTTACAATTAATGAAGTAACACCTCCTGAGCAGATTGACCAAAATTCTTATTTTGCTGATACGGGATCCCCGCACATGGTAGTATTTTTGGAAAATATCGACAGCCTCGATCTGGCGACGATCGGACCTAAGTTAAGACATGAAACAAGATGGAACCCGGAAGGTACAAATGTAAATTTTGTTGAACAATTGCAAAATGGCAAACTTTATGTAAGAACCTATGAGCGGGGCGTGGAAAACGAAACTTTGTCATGCGGAAGCGGTGTAGCAGCTTCGGCCATAGCAGCATCTGTCCATTATGGCAAAAACAGTAAATACATCGGGATATGTACTAAAGGAGGTGAGTTAAAAGTAATGTTTAACCCGCCATCGGCTGATAAGCCAAACTTTCACCGTGTTATACTTGAAGGGCCAGCCAAATTGGTTTATCGCGGGGAGCTAATCCACAAAAAATAACATCCTATGAGCCTTTTAACAGGAAATAACATACGGATGCGTCCGGTTGAGATTGAAGACCTGGATATATTGTATCAATGGGAGAATGATGCAAAAAACTGGGTGGAAAGCAATCACCTCAATCCCATTTCCCGCTTCTATCTTGAACAATATATTCTTAATGCAGACAATAACATATATACAGACAAGCAATTGCGTTTGATGATCGATAATCACGCGGGGATAACCGTTGGGATCATTGATCTCTTTGACTTTGATCCGCACCATCGCCGGGCAGCACTGGGTATCATCATCGGACCGGAACATCAGCGCAAGGGCTATGCATCCGAAGCCATTGAACTCATAATAGAATACGCACAAAGCACTCTTGAGCTAAAACAACTCTATTGTGGCATAGGAAGTGACAACCAGCGCAGCTTAAACTTGTTTCAAAAGAAGGGCTTTAAGATCACCGGCACGCGAAAAGACTGGCGTATTTACCAAAACCGTTGGCATGACGAACATTTTTTGCAGCTATTATTTTAGTTCAACGCAAAAAACGAAGCTCACAAAAACCATAATAACCGGAGCATAACAGGTGAGGCAAAAACATGAAAGGACCACGATTACTGATAAAAATCATACTGGTAACAACGCTTACTGCGATCGTAGTGGCAGGCATTCTTTTTTACAGTTATGTATACGCGCCTAATGTAATCCTCGAGCCAAAAGAGCAGACCCATCTGCATATCCCCTCTGGCAGCACATACGATGATGTATTGAAACTTTTAGAAGAACATGATTTTCTGCGCCATCCGGAACGCTTCCACTGGCTAGCGGTCAGAAAAAACTATCCGAATCGCATTATGGCAGGCAGGTACCTCATTGTTGACGGCATGAGTAATAATGAGCTTATTAATCTGCTCAGGTCAGGAGACCAAAGCCCGGTGAGGTTGACTTTCCACAACATCAGAACAAAGGAGGAGCTTGCGGGAAGGATTGCGGCCCAAATAGAAGCCGACTCTGCTGAAATCCGCAATGTACTGGGCTGCCAGGAAACACTCAGCAACATTGGCATGGATACACTAACCATCAAATTGCTTTTTATCCCCAACACGTATGAGGTTTTCTGGAACACTTCCGCAGAGCAATTCTTGCAGCGGATGCAGCGCGAATACAACGCTTTTTGGTCTGAGCCACGAAAACAAAGAGCAGAGGAGATAGGTCTTTCTGAGGAAGAGGTGGGTGTACTGGCTTCCATAGTGCAAAGCGAAACAAACAAAAGAGAAGAGATGGCGCGGATTGCAGGAGTGTATATGAACCGGCTCAGAAGGAATATACCGCTGCAGGCGGACCCCACCGTGATATACGCCAAAGGTGATTTTTCCATTAGGCGGGTGCTGAACAGGCATCTGGAAATAGATTCTCCCTACAACACCTATATGTATGCAGGATTGCCGCCCGGACCGATTAACTTCCCCGCTCCCCATGTGATGGATGCGGTTTTATATTACGAAGACCATGATTACCTGTATTTTAGCGCTAAAGCCGACTTTAGCGGTTATCATGTCTTTGCCAAAAGTTATGCCGATCACCTGGCCAATGCCAGGAAATATAGAAGAGCCCTGGACGAAAGGAATGTGTTCAGGTAGAAAATGAGATGAACCCGGCACTTGCGAGCTCGGCAAAGCCAATCACCCATGTCGAAGATCACGATTATTTGTGAAAAGTGGATTCTTGACATACAGAGGGGTGATTATGGACGCATGCAACGCCCTGGTTAGCAGAAACAAACAAAATTATAACCGATGAAAAAAATTAAATTCGGCACAGATGGCTGGAGAGCCGTCATCGCCAAAGACTTTACCACAGACAACGTCGCACGTATTGCTGAAGGCACTGCACGCTGGGCTTTAAAACAGCAGAAAAACCCATCCATAGTGCTTGGTCACGATTGCAGGTTTGGAGGAGAACTTTTTGCAGAAACGGTGATTAAAGTATTATGCCACCACGGCATAAAAGTATACATGGCAGGGACTATCGCTTCAGCACCCATGGTAAGCATGGGCACACTCAAACACAGAAGTATCCTGGGGGTTTTTATCACAGCCAGCCACAATCCACCCGAATATAACGGTTACAAATTAAAAGGCAGCTACGGAGGGCCACTCCTTGAACAAGAAGTGGGTGAGATAGAAGCCCTTATTCCAGATCATCCGCCGGAAGACAAAATGGAAATCCGCCTTGAAGAGCTGCAAAAAAAAGACTTGCTCGAATATGTTGACCTGGAGGGCATGTATATCGAACAGCTGCAACAGCATTTTGACCTGGATGCCATCCGTAACTCTGGCATGCGCTTCGCCTTTGACGCAATGTACGGATCAGGACAAAGGGTGATGAAAAAACTTTTTCCTGACATCCTTCTGCTTCATTGTGAAAGACAACCCCTCTTCGATGGTATCCCACCCGAGCCCCTGGCAAAAAACCTGGAAGCATTTAGCGAGGCCATCCGCAACGCAGGCAATATAGATTGCGGTCTGGCCGTCGATGGCGATGCTGACCGAACAGCACTCATGGACAAAAAGGGAAATTACATAGACTCTCATCACGTTATCCTGCTGCTTATTCATTACCTGCATAAATACCGCCAAAGAAAAGGTAAGGTCGTGACTGGTTTTTCCTCGTCCGTGAAAATTAACAAACTATGTCAACACTATGGCATTGAACAGGAAGTCGTAAAAATAGGCTTTAAACATATCTGCAGTATCATGCTGGAAGAAGAGGTCCTTGTGGGGGGAGAAGAATCAGGCGGCATTGCTGTAAGCGGCCATATCCCGGAACGCGATGGAATATATAACGGCTTGCTCATCTGGGAAGCCATAGTAAATACCGGCAAAAGCCTGCATGAACTTATTCAGGATGTTTATGAAATAACAGGTGCCTTTGCCTTTGAAAGATCAGATCTCACCATTGACCCGAAAGATAAAGAAAGAATCATAGCAAATTGCCAACAGGGAGTATATAATAAATTTGGGAAGTATGTTGTAACACACACGGAAGACCTGGATGGATTTAAATTCTATTTCAGCGATTACCAATGGGTTATGATAAGACCGTCAGGCACAGAGCCTGTATTAAGAACTTATGCTGAAGGCAAAGACAAAGAGGAAGCCCTGGATATTCTCAGGGAAACATACCATGCCATCATGAATAAGTAAAGCTTCCAGCATATAAAAATACCATATTGAGCATTTTTGTATTTTTATGCCCTCATCAAAACTTTTATTCATCTAAATTATGCCTCTGATGCCATTATCTCAGATTGCCTCAAAAATTTGCATGCTTGTTTTATTTTCCCTCATGGCGCTGAACCTGTCAGCAAATGACAATGAGCTAACTCACCCTCAGGATTTTTTTGGATTTACTCCCGGCGAAGACCGTAAGATGTTCCTGTATGAGGATTTGATTGGCTACCTTAACTTGTTGCAGGATGAATCTGATATGATGAAGCTCCTTGAACACGGAGTTTCTCCCATGGGGAGACCCATGTACATCGGATTTGTATCTTCGGCTGAAAACATAGCCAACCTGGACCGCCTGCAGGATATAAACCGCCGTATGGCGCTTGATGGAGATATTCCCCCGGATGAGCTTGACGAGCTTATTGAAGAAGGAAAAACCTTTGTGCTGGTCACCCTGTCGATGCACTCCACAGAAGTAGCTCCCTCACAAGCTGCACCGCTGATGGCATACAACCTGATAACAGGTACCGGCAGCAATCCCCGCTATCTCGACGACGTGGTTTTTATGATGGTGCCCTGTCATAACCCTGACGGTATGAACATGATCGTGGAGCACTATAATAAATATCTCGGTACACCCTATGAAGGCAGTTCCCTGCCGGGGGTATATCACAAATATGTGGGGCACAACATAAACCGGGATTTCATAACCCTTACACAAACAGACAACCAGGCCGTTGCCGACATATACAACCGGGACTGGTTTCCTCATGTATTGGTGGAGAAGCACCAGATGGGGAGTACAGGTCCCAGGTATTTTGTGCCTCCAAACCATGATCCCATTGCTCAAAATGTAGATGAGCTGGTTTGGAACTGGACCTGGGTTTTTGGTTCAAATATGGCCAGGGATATGACTGCCAGTGGGCTCAAAGGGATTAGTCAGCATTATCTTTTTGATGATTACTGGCCCGGCTCCACGCAAACCTCCACCTGGAAGAACGTGATCAGTCTGCTTACCGAGGCCGCCTCTGTACAGCTGGCTTCCCCCATTTACATAGAAGCCAACGAATTGCAGGTGCGGGGAAAAGGCCTGTCAGAGTATAAAAAGAGCATAAACTTTCCAGCCCCATGGCCTGGTGGGTGGTGGACAATGGAAGATCTTATCACCTATGAGCTGGAGTCTGTTTACTCGCTCGTAAAAACAGCATCCCTGCACAGGGAAGATATTCTCGATTACCGTAATGAGATGGCGCGCAGGGAAATTAACAAGGGACTCACAGAGCCTCCATTCTATTATGTTTTGCCACAGGAGCAGCATGATAAGAGCGAGCTGATTGCCATGATGAAACTTCTTGAAAGGCATGGCATTCAGTTGTACCGCATGGAGCAGGACGCGGTAATGGAAGGGTTGCATATAAGCCAGGGGGATTATATCATTCCGCTTGCTCAGCCTTTCAGGGCTTTCATTAAGGAAGTAATGGAAAGCCAGGAATTTCCGGTACGCAGGTATACCCCCGGCGGAGATATGATCAGGCCTTATGACATCACATCCTGGTCATTGCCCCTGCACAGAGGAATAAAAAGCCATGAGATAAATGCAATGTATGGCTCCGAAGAGATAGCTTACGCCAGGATCACCACAGAGGATTTACAAATCCATCGCGGATTACCAGGCGATGCTGTTTACCTGCTTTTCCCATCCAGCCATAATCACAGCTATAAAGCAGCTTTCATGACGCTGGAAGCGGGTTACGACGTGGAGCGGACTACAGAAAACATGATCTGGCACGATCAGTCCATAGCCAAAGGCAGCTTCCTGATCCAGGTTAACAGAAGCAACCGCAGCTTCCTGGAGACATTGCTTGATAATCTTTACATGGCACCCGAATACCTTAATGAAAGACCTGATGTGGCTACCAGAAGCCTGGATATGCCCCGGATAGCCTTGTGCGAAACCAATTTCCATGACATGGATGCAGGTTGGACGCGCTGGCTTTTCGACACTTACGGGATCCCCTATACTGTATTAAATCCGCATGACTTTAAACAGGCAGACCTCACCGGTAGCTTCGATGTTATCATATTCCCCGACACCGGCAAAGATCAGATCATGCTCGGACACCACACCCGGGGAGGCGAGGTGTTTGTCCCCTTCTATAACCCGGAATACATCAAGGGTATGGGCAACGAAGGCTGGCAGAATGTATTGAACTTCATGTCACAGGGTGGCAACATCATATCATGGGCCCGCTCAACAGAACTTTTCTTTGGACTGATGAACCCGGGTGAAGATAAGGATGATTTCCGGTTCCCTGTGCAAAACATCTCCAGCCGCCTTGCCAATGACGGCTTCTACAGTCCGGGCTCATTCCTCAAAATCAATCTCCGGCAGGATCACCCGGTAACCCTGGGCATGGAAAACCAAATTGGTGTGTTTCATCGTAATTCACCGGTGCTCTCCACTTCCATTCCCAACTTCGGGATGGACAGAAGGGTTGTAGGCAAGTTTCCCGAAGATAAAGACCTGCTGCTTAGCGGATACAGCGAAAATGAAGACCTCCTTGAACGACAGCCGGCTATTGTGTGGCTTGAACGCGGAGAGGGCCAGGCGGTGCTGTTCTCCTTTGCACCCAACTTCAGGGGATCCACGCCGGTATCAAATAAATTGATTTTTAATTCCTTGTTAATGAACTGACGACATAGATGACGTTTAGAGTTTGCCAACAGCCAAAAGCTTTTGTCTGCTCACTACCTGCTGCCTGTCTATCTATTTTGAGAATAAGTGGTCAGCGTGAACTGGTTCGGCATAGAGGTCAAAAGCATCCGTTTCCGTGATGATGACCCGTGTGAATTGTCCTGGCTGCAGGTTGGTGATTTTTTTAACATAAACCTCGTTATCCACCTCCGGTGAATCCATTTCGGTCCGGCCTATATAGTAACCGGGCTCTTCGCGATCAATCACAACCAATACCTCTTTCCCTGTTTTGCGGGAGTTGAGATCCATGGATATTTCTGCCTGTTTTTCCATCAGCGCATCAGCGCGTTCTTGCTTTACCGTTTCCGGGATGGGATCACCAAGAGAATATGCCCGTGTGCCTTCTTCCGGCGAATAGGTAAACACGCCCAGGCGCTCAAATCGCATCGCTTCCACAAAATCCATCAGCTCCCTGAAGGCTTCTTCCGTTTCACCCGGATAGCCCGTCATGAGGGTTGTACGAATGGCTATGCCCGGCACTTTTTCCCGCATCTGTTGCAGCAAGGCCAGGGTTTCGTTTTTACCATGCCCCCGGCGCATCGATTGCAGTAGCTTGTCATTGATGTGTTGCAGCGGGATGTCCAGATAGTTACAAATTATATCTGATTCGCGCATCAGGTCGAGAACCCCCAGTGGAAACTTATTTGGGTATGCATAATGCAGCCGTATCCACCTGATGCCTTTCACTTCGGATAATTCATGAAGCAGTGAAGCAAGCTCCGACCGACCCGTAAGATCGATTCCATAATAGCTTAAATCCTGCGCCACCAGGATTAACTCCTTCACCCCTTGCTGTGCCAGAATAACAGCCTCTTCTATCAGAAGATTCTGAGGCACTGACTTATGTTGACCCCTGATGGCAGGAATGGCACAAAACGAACATGTACGGTCGCACCCTTCGGAAACCTTAAGATAAGCATAATGTTTTGGAGTTGTTATAAGCCTTTTGGGCTGATCTGCTTCATATTTTTGATGAAGGGATTTCAATAGTTCACCGGGGTCACGTGCGCCATACCATGCTGACACCTCAGGGATCTCCCGGCTTAACTCATCCTTGTACCTTTCAGACAAACAGCCGGTAACGATCACATCCCTGACCAATCCGAGCTTGCGGGCTTTCACCACCTGGAGTATGGTATCGATGCTCTCCTCTTTGGCATCCTGAATAAAACCACAGGTGTTAATGACTACTACGTCGGAAGGTTCATTGCTGTCGTGACTTACAGTAAACCTGTCAGAAGAGAGCTGTCCCATGAACTTTTCAGAATCTACCAGATTCTTCGAACATCCCAGGGTAATCACATTGATAGTCACTTTGTTTTTCACAGGATACAAATATGTTTTTATTTACCGGAGAGTAGTGGAAGGGAGTGGATGTTTCAAGGGATGTTCAGGACTGAAATAGTTTTTCCACGAAGGCTTCCCTGTCGAAGATTTGCAGGTCATCGATCTTTTCGCCGATACCGATATATTTTACCGGCACACTGAACTGGTCGCTGACACCTATGACGACACCACCTTTGGCGGTACCGTCGAGTTTAGTGATAGCCAGTGCGTTTACTTCGGTAACTGCAGTAAACTGCCTGGCTTGCTCAAAAGCATTCTGCCCGGTAGAGCCGTCAAGCACAAGTAAAATCTCATGCGGAGCACCGGGAACCACCTTCTTCATCACCCTTTTGATCTTGCCAAGCTCATTCATCAGATTCACCTTATTATGCAGACGGCCTGCTGTATCAAGGATGGCCACATCCATATTTTCCCGTTTTGCATATTCCAGTGTTTCGTAAGATACCGATGCAGGGTCGGCACCCATGCCCTGACTTACAAGCGGAACACCTGCACGCTCCGACCATATGGTCAGCTGGTCCACAGCAGCAGCACGGAAGGTATCAGCAGCTCCCAACACAACCTTCTTGCCTGCCATCCTGAACTGATGGGCCAATTTGCCAATGGTGGTGGTCTTGCCCACACCATTAACTCCCACCACCATGATCACATAAGGACGTTCGTCACTTTCAGACATAACCTCAGTAAAGTCTCTGCCTTTATTCTCATAAAGCAAGGCGATAATTTCCTCACGCAATATCATGTCAAGTTCAGCCGTACCCAGATACTTGTCACGGGCAACCCTTTCCTCTATCCTTTCAAT
>Ga0207421_10005875_pt1 | contig 13564 bp, 11 predicted proteins | sample SodLakKL_010_SED_4_FD_187542 | JGI IMG/M metagenome (GOLD analysis project Ga0207421, IMG submission 187542) | Alkaline sediment microbial communities from Lake Tanatar, Kulunda Steppe, Russia - 8KL_010_SED (SPAdes) (version 2) | ecosystem: Environmental > Aquatic > Non-marine Saline and...
ATGTTTTGTTTTCCTGGTTATCTTTCACTTTTGACATAGGTTCACCTTACCACCCTTCAGTTAAATATTTTTATTGCGGGGCATAAATATCTTCTTTAGCCTCTTCAACTTCAGGAAACGGGCTATTTACGGCAAACTCAACAGCATCTTCTACCTCCTGCCGAATTTCTGCCTGGATCTGATCTATTTCCTCCTGCTTGACACCCTTATCAAGCATCTGTTCTTCTAAGTTTTTCAGGGGGCACTTTTTCTTCCATTCTTCTATCTCACCCCGTTCACGGTAAGTACAGCCCTGGTTGGGATCCCCTTCGTGGTGACCTCTCCACCGGTACGTTTTAAATTCCAGCAGGGTTGGACCATCGCCCTTGCGTGCTCTTTGGATCGCTTTTTTGCTAACTTTGTTAACTTCTAATACATCATTTCCGAAATGAGTCTCACCAGGCATATCATACCCTTGAGCACGAACGGATATATCAACAATATTTTGGTGAGTGCTCTGGCATACTGAAATGCCATAGAGGTTATTCTCACACACAAATACTACCGGCAATTTCCAGTTAGAAGCCATATTCATAGCCTCGTGAAAACTACCCTGATTCGAAGCGCCGTCACCCAAAAAGGCAACGGCAACCTGCCCGCTTTTACGTAGTTGGGAAGAAAGGCCTGCTCCGACTGCAATAGGAATTCCTCCGCCTACAACACCGTTAGCGCCAAGAATACCTAAATCCAATTCGGCAATATGCATTGAACCGCCCTTACCTTTACAGTAGCCTGTTTTTCGACCAAACAGTTCGGCCATCATCTTGTCAAGTTCGCCACCCTTGGCAATGCAGTGGCCATGACCACGGTGGGTACTGGTAATGTAGTCAAAAGGCTCGAGGGCACTGCACACTCCTACGGCAACTGCTTCCTGGCCAATGTATAAGTGAGCCAGGCCGGGAACCAAACCCTTGGCGTAATCTTCGACAATTTTTTCTTCAAAGAAGCGAATCTTTGTCATCCGCAGATACATTTCTAACATCTGTTTTTTGCTCAAACAATACACACCCTTTCATATATAATTGAAATGCAAGTTATTGCTGTTAACTGTTAACACATGCAAAATGCAAATCATTACATTACTACCATTCATAGCAAAAGTTACTAAGATCCAAGTATTTCTTCTTCGGCAGTTAAAAGCTACACACGGAACTAAAAATGAATACAACTTGTGGTTTCCAATTACCAATAATTACTGTGTAAGATATTCATATAACAGGCAGAGGTCAGCGGTATAAGTATTTATTATAAAATGGTCATAATATTAATAACTCAAAGTCTACCAGGAATTATTCTATTCACTAGCTGTGCACTCCAGCTTCAACTACGATCATTTTTACGGGTGTTGATCCGGTTACTGTGAAAGAATGGGTGCTGTTGTTACCGGTCAACACTGCATCGCCTTCCTCCATATGAATCCTGGTCCCATCTATAATCATTTCACCTGCTCCTTCTACCATAAAATATATTTCCTCACTACCACTATGAGTATGTTCGCCGATAACAGCTCCAGGTTCGAGAATCAATTCATGAAGGAAGTGCAGTGAAGAGTCGAAATCATCGGGAAAACCTGGAACCTGCTCAAGCGCTGCATCCTTTCCCAGAAATTGGGTTATGTACATCCTACCCTTACCACCAAAATTGTTGTCTATGTAGGTTTGTTTTACTTCTTTTCTACCTCTCTTGATCATATAATCGGCCTCCGGTATAAATATGATATAAGAATTTTCAACCTGACATCCCCGTCCAGTATCCACCATGGATGGCATCCATGAAATGTCCAGATCCTTGTGCCGGCCCAAGCATAGTTACCTCCAGACCAAGTTCGCACAATTGCTGGTATAGTTTACTTACATCGGTTCTTACAAAACCTGTTGCATAGATAACATCATCACAAGCAAGGTTTAACTCACCGTTCTCAGACTCAACAATCAAGCCGTTTTCATCTATTTCCTTAACAGTATGACCGGTAAGAATATTAACATTTTTTTCATCAAGAAGGTTTAGCAGGTTAGTTTTTAAAAGATGGCTTAACTCTCGGCCAACATCCTTTTCCATTTCTAATACCGTTACATCCCTGCCACTTTCTGCAATATACATTGCAGTATCTAGACCAACACCGCTCCCGCCAATTATACAAACCCGATTTCCAAGATCGAGGCTGCCTTGAAGGAGCTTATCAACTGCTGAATGAGCTTTTTCCCCACCTCTAAGTGGCAATTGAACGGGTTGTGAACCCGTAGCCAGCACAACTTTGTCTGGATTAAGTTTCTCGATACTGTCAAAAGTACCTTCCGTATCGAGCATCGTCTTAACACCACACTTGCTCAGCATCAGACGATAATACTCAAGCAATCCTAATATTTCAGGCTTTTTATAAGCAGGTTTAGATGCAACTCTGGCCAGACCTCCGAGCTCTTTTTCCTTCTCCATCAAAACGACTTTGTGCCCACGCATCGCGGAAACAAGAGCATACTCCATCCCTGCCGGACCACCACCCACCACAATTACTTTTTTTACTTTCGATACCTGCTTATTAGATTCAAGGTATTCATAACCACAGAGTGGGTTTACAGCGCATTTAAGATAATGTCCTTTATCTAGACTTCCCGTACACTCATTGCAACGAATGCAAGAACGAATATATTCTGCTTTACCCGTTGAAAGCTTATATGGAATGAAAGGGTCTGCCAGCAGCCCTCGGCCTATATGCAGCAGATCTGCTTTTCCTGATGCAATAACATCAAGAGCTACTGAAGGATCGAAAAAGAGACTGCCTACTGCTATTACCGGGATACCGACTGCTTTCTTAACGGCTTCAGCCAGGTATACCAGCTGATCCGCAGGATTGCCCTGCATGGGAAAATGCTTAATTGTCTCGTAACTGCCACAGGAAACATCCAGGGCGTCAACGCCTTCCTGCTCCAGGATACGCGCATATTCAAGACCTTCCTGGAGAGATAATCCCCCCGGAACCGGTTCTTCCGCGCTGAAGCGGAAAAGCAGGGGATAATCCGGCCCGACTTCCCGGCGGACTCGGCGCACTACTTCAACTGCGAAGCGGCATCGGTTTTCAAAAGAACCACCCCATTTATCATTTCTTTTATTCGCCTGCGGTGAAATAAAATTTGACAGCAGGTAGCCATGGGCTCCATGCAGCTCGACCCCGTCAAAACCACATTCTCTTGTTCTTCGAGCAGCATCAGCAAAGTCCTGAATTGCTTTTTCTATTTCTTCATCATTCATCGCCTGCGGCATACTACCTCCAACTTTAGAAGAAATTGCAGAGGGAGCAAGGGGTGCTCTGCCTTCAATATTTGAAGAAAAAGTCTGTCTTCCAACATGATGTATTTCCGTAACAATCTTTGCGCCAGCCCGGTGCACTCTGCTAACCAAGTCATTTAACCCGGGTCTAAATCGATCATGGTGAATAGTTACAGGGTTGCCGTCAACACGACCGTATTCCCAATCTATACAGGTATTCTCCAGCACAATCAGTCCTACACCTCCCCTGGCTCTTTCTTTCAGGTAAGAGATCAGTTTATCTGTAACCTCTCCAGATTCACTGGCATACTTGGTAAACATCGGCGCCATACAAAGCTTGTTTTTTAGCTGCAACTTGCCAATTTTGGTCGGCTGAAAGAACGGTTCAAACTTATTTTTCATATAAGTCACCATCATTCTTTTAGATTAAAGCACCTGTTTCGATCATTATCATCTATATCTTCTTCCCAGAATTTACTAAATCAGATCGACCATTTAAAAGAAAAGAAACGGTTAAGTGATACTGGGAGTTGCAGGCATTATGCAAAAACCTTTGCCAGTGCGGTATTATCACCGGAAAAATGGCTAGTCCATACAGACATTATCTTACAGTTAAAAAACTCAGTTCTTGCCAAAAGTAAATTGATCAAAGTTCTCCAAAATGGTTTTCTTGGCATTTTCAAAGTGTATAGCCATTTTTGCTTTTGATGCTTCCACATCCCTTTTCTTTATAGCTTCAAGTATTTGAACATGCTCTTCATAAAGTGTCCTTGCCTTTTCAAGTATGCTCAGGTGAGCGATTCGGTAAAAAAGGATAAAGTTATTATGATTATTAATCATGTTTCTTAACCGTTCGTTCCCGCAATTATCGGTTATCATTGCATGTAAAAGAATGTCAGCCTCTACATGAGAATCAACTATCCCTTTCTTCAAATCATTCCCTGCTTCAAGAATTATAGCCTCAACCGTTGCTATTTGGTCATCTGTTAGTTCAGGTATAGCCTTTTCTACTGCTGCCACTTCAAGCAGTTTTCGAATATCGTAGATCTCTTCAACATCTTTTCTTGTAATATCTTTTACATAGAAACCCTTCCTGGGAATCGATATAACCATCTCGTCTTTTTCGAGGATGCTCAGAGCCTGCCTGACCAGGCTGCGACTCACACCAAGGTCTTCAGCCAGCCTTGAATCGATAATCCTTTCTCGCGGTTTTAACTTGTGGTATAAAATCTGATCCCTTATCTTCTCGTAGACCAGATCTTCCAGGCTCTTGTGAACATTACCGAGTTGGCCATCATTTGTCTGCCTGTTCATTATAGTGCTAAGGCGTTCTTCAATTTTTTCAAAGTTTGCCAAACTTTTCACACCAATCTCCCCTTATTTATTTAATAATCACAGGGTTATTTATAAGTTTTCCCTGAGTCAAACATAATATGGCCTGCCAAACAGGATTAATCAAACCTAAAGATAACTTCATTTCTAACGGCTTGAATCCCTGCAACTCTCGGTAACTGTTCTAAGCACCTGCTATAATTTAAATACACAGTAACATCAAAAACATTAACCATTAAACCTTAAGATATTTTTGGTTGCCTTTATTACCAACACGAAATTAGCTCGTCACATGGGAATTTTGTGATGATCCTGTAACCATCCTTGGTAACTACAATCTGCTCTTCAATCCTGGCACCATCAGAACCTTCCCCGTAATAAGTTTCGAGTGCAAGATGCATATTTTCTTTCAGCATCTCCGGGTTATCCAGGGAATGCCCTCGGGTAATAACCGGCTTGGCCCAGTGCGTAATGCCGACTCCGTGGCCAAGTTCAAGGGCGAGCGCTTCGTGTTCACTTTCGTAGCCCAGCTCCTTGTAATCAGGCCATCCCCGGGCAATCTCTGCCGTGCTTACCCCCGGCTTAACCAGCTCAATTGCGTTGTAAAGCCAATCATAGGCAACTTTGTAAATTTGCTTCTGTTTTTCTGTTGGTTTGCCACAAACAAAAGTTCGGTAGTAGCAGGTTTTGTAACCGTTAAAATCATTAACTACATCGATAAAAATCATATCCCCTGGCCTGATAATTCGGTCTGAATAATCGTGAGGATGTGGGTGAGAACGATTACCGGTAATAACATTCACGTTATGCACATTTTCTGCACCAAGTTCAACCAGGCGCTTTCTCATCAGGGCGGCCACTTCATTTTCTTTTACTCCCGGGTGAACAAAGTTGACAACTTCCCAGAAGCCTGCATCGACCATTGCTGCCGATATTTCAAGTAGTTGTATCTCTTCATCGGTTTTTATGGTTTGAGCATCAAGCATAGTTTGCTGGCCATCCTCGACTACTATCCCGTATTTCAAGAAAGCTTTCATAAGCGGCACAGTCATATAATCTATGCCAACAGGCTCTTTTTCAACCCCGAAGTCCTTTAAAATTGAAGCGATTTCCTTAATACTCGTATCTACAGAGCCAAGACCAGGCATTGTACCACGCATGTCTGTTTTAGAAGGCCTGATATCCTTAATCCAGGGACAGAGCATCTTCTTGGTGCGAATAGCACTGCCAATTTCAAATAAAATTGGTTCCTGACCCCTGACCAGCAGGCAATACCTGGCTAGCTTATTTGTAACCCACTCACCCAATTTGGTGCTGGTAATATAGCGAACATTATCAGGATCAAAAACTAAGAGAGCTCCTAAACCGTCAAGTTCCATCTGTTCGCGAGTTTTTTTCAAACGATCCTTTCTCAATTTATCGTAATCAATACGTATTTCGTGATCTACAGCCATTGTTCCAAATGTCATACTTATTCCTCCTCTATTGGCGGTCCAGAAACTCTAATCCTTTGACTCAGACCGAGACTTGTAAACATCTTGCTATTGTTAACCTGTACACTTATTTCTATGTGAAATCGAGTCCACCATTTATATTTATTAACTGACCAGTAACATAGGAACCGGATTCGGATGCTAGCCACATAATCGCTCCCGCCATGTCGTGCCCATAGCCATAGCGACCAAGCGGTATGCTGTCAAGCTCTAGCTGCTTCATTTCTTCAAATGTTATTCCTTTTGCCTTTGCATCTGATTCCACAAACCCCCAGTGCATATCTGTCGCTGCCAGGCCAGGACACAAAGCATTAACATTTATCCTGTAAGGGGCAAGTTCCATAGCCAGAGATTGAGTCAGAGTATGTACGCCCGCTTTGCTCGCTCCGTAAGCAGCAGAACCGGGATGCCCGACTTTACCGAAAAAAGAACCTGTATTACTAATACTGCCGCTTTTTTGCTTAATCATATGCAATGCAGCATACTTGCAACCAAAGAAAATTCCCTTAAAATTAACTGCTATAACTTTGTCAATGTCAGATTCATCAGTTTCCCAGACATTTTTTGGTGTAACATGAATCCCTGCATTATTCACCATTATATCGAGACTTCCCAGATTTTTAACGGTATCATCAATGGCAGCTTTAACCGCAGCTTCATCTGAAACATCGAGAACAATTGCATAGCCCTTATTTTCAGGATTACTTTTCTTGATTTCATTATAGGAATCTTCTACAATATTTCTCACATCGGCCATTACTACATGAACGCCTTCCTCAGCTAACGTTTTTGCAATACCCTGTCCGAGTCCCCTAGCCGCTCCGGTAACAAAAGCAACCTTTCCTTTCACATCTCTAAAATTACTCATTGTTTACTCCTTTCAGTACATTAATTTTTAAAGAACGGAATTAAGAATTTCAAGATCTTTACTCACCAGTTCCACTGGATCTTCAACCTGCAAACTTAAGGGTTCCCTGTCATAGTAATTTTCCAGAACAAGCCATCCCGAATAGTTCATTTCCTTAAGTACATCCATGGTCCTATAGAAGCCCGTTTCACCCTGGCCAAGAAGTGAAGCACTTAAATTGCCTTCCTTACCATCTTTTAAATGCACTTCACATACAAATGGGTAAACCTCTTTCAGCAGATCGGCAATATCGTAACCTTTTTGTAGAAAATGGTTCTGCGAATCAAAATAGAGTTTAAGGTTCTCACGATTTACCCTTTCAAAAAGCTGAGTTATCATATTTGCTGATAGTGCATTCTCGGTTGCTATTGTAATTCCAAAAGGTTTTGCATAATCACAGGCAAGCTGCAAATAGCTTACAGCCTCGGTCATATCTTGACCGGAGTTGATCATACTCTTTCCGAAACTTGGAGCCATTACCAGGGGAACATCCATAGCTTGAGCTGACTCAATCGCCTTCTTGATTGCTAGATCTGCAACCAGGCGTTCACTGGAACCATCAGGGGCTACCATGCTGAAGTAATCCAGTTCTGTTATCGCTATAGAAGGAAATTCGATCTTATACTGTCTTGCCATTTCCAGGAATGCCTTTTGTACACTCTTCTTTGAAAGAGGAAATCCTCTTGCATGGGTACCCACATCCAGTTGAATACCGTCAAGACCAAGCTCTTTTGCGAGCTGGCACCCGTAAGGCCCATCAATAGGCAACGACCACTGACATATTCCCAGTCTGACTGTTTCTCGCACTGCTTCACCTCCGCTAAAACTGATACAAGGAAAATCATACTTTACAAATCTATTTTTACAGGCTTATTATCCAGGTATGATTGCCTGGCTGCCATTGCTACCTGCACGGCGATTCTTCCATCCAGACCGGTAACAGGTGGTTTATGATCATTAAGAATACAGTTGACAAACACCTCTATTTCATTGATAAATGACTGCGGATAGCGTTCAGCGTTAAAATAAAGGGGCTTATCACTATGAACTCCAAGTTCGTCGGTATATATCACACGGGTAGGTGTTTCATTGTAGGCATTGATACAGCCTTTTGAACCAAAGACTTCGACTCTCTGGTCGTAACCGTAAACCGCTTTGCGGCTGTTATTGATAGATCCAACAGCTCCACCCTTGAACTTAAGAAGAATCATGGTCGTATCAATGTCGCCTAGCTTGCCAATTGCCGGATCAACCAGAACGTTACCGGTCGCATATATTTCTACAATCTCATCGCCGGCAAGATAGCGGGCCATGTCAAAGTCATGAATGGTACAGTCAAAAAATATTCCGCCGGAAACTTTCAGGTATTCCATCGTTGGTGGGGCGGGGTCGCGACTGGTTATATTAATGATATGAGGAACACCTACTTTTCCACTCTCAACAAAATCTCTAACTTTTTTAAAAGAAGGATCAAAACGGCGATTAAAAGCCGTCATGAACTTTATTCCTGCACTTTCAACAGCAGCCAGGGCTCGGTCAATTGATGGCAGTTCCGGAGCAATAGGCTTTTCACAAAAAATATGCTTTCCTGCCGCTGCAGCTTCTATGATAATTTCTTCATGGGTATCTGTTGACGATGCTATTACTAGAGCATCAACATCATCCCTTTTAATAACATCCCTGTAGCTATTAAAAAATATGAGGTCACTATTGGAAACGGAAGCGGCTAATTCCGGGTTAACATCGGATACACATATGAGCTGCGCATTTTTCATTCTAGAAATATTCTCGGAGTGTATTTTCCCCTGCCGTCCCATACCGATTACCCCAAACCTAACTTTGTCGAAATTATTGTTTTTATTAACCAAGTACGACACCCCACATTAAGTGATAATTTCTTGCCACCTCAGTCCAAGCATACTGCACTTCTCTCAGCATACATTGGAGCTGGTTATAGCATCGATCAGGTTGCTCTCAGTGATATTTTCTCCTGAAAATTCATTGGTAATCCTACCCTGGTGCATAGTGAGAATTCTGTGGCTGACTCCCATTATTTCAGGCATTTCTGACGAAATAACCAGTATGGCCATACCTTGCTCGGCCATGCTCGCTACAAGCTTGTGTATTTCCGCCTTTGAACCTACATCAATTCCACGTGTCGGCTCATCCAATATCAAAATGGATGGATTTATTGAAAGCCACTTGGCAATAACAATTTTTTGCTGATTCCCGCCGCTGAGGTTGACAACAGGCACCCCCGGACCTGCGCAGCTCAACGAAAGTTTGTCCCGGTAATCCTCAAAGACCTGGTTCACTTCTCGTTCTTTGATGAACATAAAACTATTCAGATAACGTATGTTTGCGAGGCTCTGGTTATCCCTGCAGCTCATACCAAGAATTAGACCCTGTTCCTTTCGGTCTTCTGGAACAAAACCCATTCCGGACGAAACCGCCATCTTGGAGTTCATTATCTTTTTTTCCTTACCGTTTATAAATATCTTTCCGCTATTCAAGGGTCTGATTCCGAATATTGCTTCTGCAACTTCTGAGCGGCCTGCACCCACCAACCCATAAAGGCCCAACACCTCCCCACAACGAAGAGAAAAACTTATGTCGTAAAATTCACCTTTTCTGGTCAGGTTCTCTACACGAAGAGCTTCTTCACCCGGCCTATTTTTCGCTTTTACATAAAAATCATCAAGTTCACGGCCAATCATTTTTTGAATAACCTCATTACGGTTTGTTTCTGCAGTGATTAGAGTTCCCGTTTTTTGGCCATCACGAAGCACTGTTATTCTGTCAGTGATTTCAAATATTTCCTCCATTTTGTGTGAAACATAAACCAGCGCTGTACCTTGTTCTCTTAGGCGTCGAATATTTCTAAATAAGATATCCTTGTCATGACCGGTCAGGGAAGCAGTCGGCTCGTCGAGAATAACTATGCTAGCCTTAAGAGCCAACGCCCTGGCAATTTCAACCATCTGCTGCCTTGCAATTGAAAGGTTACCCACGATTTTGTTCTCGTCAAAATCGCATTCCAATTCCTGCAGCACGCGACGGGTTTCTTCTTTCATTTTTTTCCTGCTGATAAGCCCGAATCCCTTGGTCGGAAATGTCCCCAGGAAAATATTCTCGGCAACAGTCAGTTCAGGAACCAGGTTCAATTCCTGGAATATGATGACAATCCCGTCTAGCTTTGCTTCCAGGGGGTTGTGGTAGACAACTTTACGGCCACGGTAAACAATATCCCCTTTCTCCGGGAAATGAACACCTGCCAGCACTTTCATCAATGTTGACTTGCCCGCCCCGTTTTCGCCAACGAGAGCATGAACCTCGCCTTTTTTCAAATCGAAGTTAACATCGCTTAATGCCTTAACTCCGGGGAAAGACATTGAAATACCAGACATTTCAAGAATGGTGCTACCGTTTTCAGTCATTGTTCCAACCCCTTTAGCAAATCAATTGATTCTTCATGTACCAAAAAATTAGGTGTACTTAATTTCATTCAAATATTTAACCATATGCTTTCAAACACTTAAACTTTTCTACTGCTTTCCCAGGTTTAGTCCCGAGCAAAAATATGTCTTAATCATTTAACTTATAATGTTGAACCAGATTCACGTATGCTATATAATGGAATTGTACGGTTTTTACCTGGGTGGGGGATACATCCTAAGGGATGTGCCCCCACCTCGCTTTTCTTAATACTCTGCTGCAACCACCTCAACGGTTTCTCTTCATTCAATCCAAGTGAGACCGACCTTTGCTGCAGGTATCAAGAAACTTTTAGAATACAGGCCTTTCGAAATTGTCCACTTCCTCGGGAGTTACTTTTGGCGTATCGAAGTAATTCCAAAAATCAACTTCTTTACCCCTTGCAATATCTATTGCCATTTCTAGAGCGTTTATCGCATCACTGAACGGCGACTGTTCATTAGTACCGTGTAATTCGCCTCTCTGCATTGCGTCATAGCCATCACCGAACATACAGGCACTGGTTACTCTGATGGCATCCATCCTGCCAGCTTCTTTTATAGCGTTAATAGCGCCGACAGCCATATTGTCATCAGCAGCATAAACCCCATCAATTTCATCATACTTTAGCAGGAAGTTTTCCATGACCTGCTGGGATTTTTCCCGGTTCCAGTCACCAGGCTGGGTTTCCATAAGCTCGATACCTGGATAGTTGACAATCTCGTCTTGGAAGCCATCTGAGCGTTCATGGGCTGTTACATATCCGGGCAGACCCATTATTTCAACAATCTTGCCTTCGCCTTCAAGTATTTCAGCCATCATTTCAGCAGCGCTCTGACCTTGGCTTACGTTGTTTGGACCGGAAAAACCTGCTATATAGTCAAAGCCGTCTTCAGCAATTGGAGAGTTGGTAATAACGACAGGGAAACCTTCTTCATATGCTCTTTCAACCCCAGGCACAACCGCAGTTCCGTCAACCGGCCATATGATTATAACATCAACGTTCTGGGCCATTAAATCTTCAATCTGGTTAACCTGACCCATTACGTCCCCGGCAGCATCGAGGATAATTGCTTCCACATCATCTCTCTTCTCGACTTCCTCCCTGAATGCCCGGTCATAAGTGGTCTGATAGCTGTCAATACCAACATTGTTCTGGGTAATTCCTATCAGAACAGTATCACCCGCGACCGGCTCAGCAGGGGCTTCGTCTGTTTCTGCAGGGGCTTCATCTACAACCGCTTCCTGTTCTTGACTGCCACACCCGCTGATTAAAAACAGTGCAATAATCAAACCGATAAATAACAGTGTTAACTTGCTTCTTTTCATTATTTCCCTCCTAATTAAATATTTGGACTCACTAACTCACAAACAAATAGATAGCTCTCGGGCAATCCCTCCTTTCAGCAATCAACAGTAATCCTGGGGCCCGCTTTTAAACCTGGTATCGATGAATACAACCATAATTAAAATAAGACCCATAATGAGCATGCTGTAATAGGCGTGAACGTTTAGCAAGTTCATCCCATTTTGAATCATCCCGATAACCAGTACTCCTCCAAACGTATTCAGCATGCTACCATAACCCCCGGTTAACTTGGTGCCCCCCAAAACCACTGCGCTGATAACCATTAGTTCGTAGTTTGTGCCCAGAAATGCGGTTGCCGAATTGGTCCTGGAAACCAGGAGCAGACCAGCCAGGGCAGCAGTAAAACCAATAAATGCGAAATTTATAAAAACATGACGATCAACATTTATCCCGGCATTTTTTGCAGCATCATAGTTGCCACCCACTGCTATGGCATTTCTGCCGTGGGTTGTATAGCGCAAAACGAGCTCGCCTAATACTATAATCAGGATATAGATTATCGCTATAGTCGGAATAGGCCCAATAAAGCTGCTACCAAAATCCACTAAGGCTCTTTCAGTTCCAACAATAGGGCGCTCCTCGGTGTATATATAAACAAGTCCCCTGACACCCATCATCGCACCGAGAGTTACAATAAATGAATTAATTTTAGCCTTGGAAACCAGAAAACCGTTAATGGCACCAATAAGTGTTCCGACCCCCAGGCAGGCAGCAATTGCAAATACAAGTCCAAAGGACTGAAGCCCCATTGCCAGTGCTGCACTTAGAGCCAGGATGGAACCTACAGAAAGATCGATGTTTGCATTAATCAGAATCAAGGTCATTCCGACTGCCATAATTCCAATGATCGATACCTGCAAGATAATGTTTGTCAAGTTTTGCACAGTCAGAAAAACTGGACTTGAAAGCCCGAAGTAAATAATACAGGTTAGCAGGATCAATAAAATTGGATACTTTTTCGCCAGCACAGAAAGAGAGTTTTTCATGCTTATCCTCCAGACATTCCTTTATTAGTCAACAATCTAAAAAGCATTTCCTGCTCTACGGCCAGGACCACATCATTTTCTTTTTCGACAAAACATCCAGCCATACTGCGCCAATAATTATAACCCAGGTTACAACCCACTGAACGTAGTAAGGATACCCAAGCATAATCAGCCCGTTGGCTATAAAACCGAGAATCAGGGCCCCAATTACAGTTTTCGGAATGCTGCCGGCGCCACCCATGAGGCTTGTTCCACCAAGCACAACTGCTGCAATAACCCTTAACTCGTAGCCCATTCCCACGTAATTCTGTGCCGCCATCAACCTGGAACCAAGAACAATACCGGCTGTCGATGCCATAACACTGCATAGTACGAAGACACTGAAAACAATAAGGTTATCCCTAATTCCTGTAAAACGACTTGATTTCCAATTGCCACCTATTGCAAAAACATAGCGTCCGTAAACTGTGCGAGTAAGCAGAATGCCGAACAAAAGGGCCAGACCGAGAAATATTATAACCGGCACAGGGATACCGAAAACAAAACCTCTTCCCAAAAAGGCATACCAGGTTGAATCAGGATCAGCAACCACGCTGTAGGTGCCCCCGGTATAGATCAGGGTAAGGCCCTGTAAAGCAGTGAGGCCGCCAAGAGTTACTATCAGCGGATTCATCTTTAAAAACCCGACAAAAACCCCGTT
>Ga0207421_10005876_pt1 | contig 13564 bp, 13 predicted proteins | sample SodLakKL_010_SED_4_FD_187542 | JGI IMG/M metagenome (GOLD analysis project Ga0207421, IMG submission 187542) | Alkaline sediment microbial communities from Lake Tanatar, Kulunda Steppe, Russia - 8KL_010_SED (SPAdes) (version 2) | ecosystem: Environmental > Aquatic > Non-marine Saline and...
GTTTATAATTTATGATTCTGAAGTCACATGTAGTACCCATGTTGGCTATAATCATGCTCCTGTGTGACGGTAAGCCGCCATGGGTATTTCATGTGTTTAAATTTTTCGATTTATGATAAGAGATACTCAAAGAGCCGGACTGGCAAATCCCGGAGTACGAAGTTTAATTTCATTGCTGATCACAATTGATCCACTGAAGTACCAAGTGCAAGCTCAAGGTTGCTGACTGCAATCAGATAGTCATGAATGGCAGCAAGATAGCTCAGCTGACTCTGATCAAGCAGCATGGATGCCTGACGCTCTTCCAGACTTGTACCCACACCTTCACGCAGACGGGTCCTGGCAAAATCATAATTGACCTGAGCCTGTTCGGTATTACGTTCCTGACTTGTGATTCTGCGTTCGGCCGTTCTCAGGTTTCTCAGCGCCTGCTCTACCTCAATTTCGACAGCACTGGTCAGATTTTCGTACTGCAACTGGCTTCGTCTGGTATCTATCCTGCTCTGCTCAACCCTGGCACGGTTCTGAAATCCGGAAAAAATACTCCAGCTGATGTTGATACCCACTGCAACATTGGGGTTCCAGTAGGTGTCGTCAAAAAAACTTCGGGTTTCACTTTCAAACCGGAACGGGTTGTCAGGATCATCAGGATCCGGCGTAATAATAGTCCGGTTGTCAGGCACCCTTCCCACATAATCGATATTGGCAAAAGCGTTGACAACTGGCTTGTATGAAGACCTGTTTATCCGCTCGTTGATCTTGTTCACTTCAATAAACCCTTCAGCCTGTTCAAGATCCGGACGATGTTCCTTGGCAATTCGTACAGCTTCTTCCAGGGGAATGTCACCAATCGGCTGCATAGCCGTCATGGTCAGGTCTCCGTCAAGCCTGATGGGTTTGTCGGCCCTCAGGTCAAGCAGGAGATTGATGCTTTTGTTTGCAAGTTCCGCCTGATTTTCCGCTTCAATCATTTCCGTTTCAAGATTGACCAGCTCAACCTCGGCGCTCAGCCTTTCCGATTTGGAGGCCAGCCCCTGCTCGACGGTTCGCTCCGTATCTTCTACAGTCTTGCGCAGCCTTTCAACACTTTTTTGCAGGACTTCGACCTGCTGCCAGGCCAGCAATGCAGAAAAGTAAGCCTGACGCACCTCGTCGATAACAACCTGCCGCTCCCTGTGAACGGCATCTTCACTCAGTTTTTTAAATTGCTCAGCGCCTCTTATAGCAGCAAATGCCGAACCGTTAAACAGTGTCTGTGTTATTCCGAGAGACATTGAGAACTGATTGTCAACACTGAAGGGATCATCCTCTTCCGTTGGCGGAGTGATACCCGCCTGTTCGTACCCTTGCCTCTGCCTTTCAAGAAACTCTTCAAACGTCAGCTGCTCTTCCCCGGCCAGCCGGGCCTCTTCATTGTAGCGAAGCCACCCGATAGCCCCGAAGTCTGCAAAGAGATCTTCAGCTCCGCTACCGGCAAAAGGATTGGCCGTTACCACGTTACGTGTGAAATTTCCGGTGGCATTAATCTGAGGATAAACGCTGCCCCAGGCTTCACGGACCTGCTGATCGGCCATCTCCCGGTCCAGCATAACATCACGAAGTCCGAAGTTGTTTTCCAGGGCAATGCGGACCGCTTCATCCAGCGTAAGTGACAACGTATCACCACGTGCGTCAGCATGGGCGTTTGAAAAAGTTGCAAGCAGCAGAAAAGAAAAAAGTAAAACCGACTGACAGACTTTTATCCCTATTTTTTTTGATTTCAATAACATAGCATGTGTGCGAGTAAAATGATAAGACGAACCAACCGGGTTTATCAAACGATTGATTAACATCCGTTCCGGAAGCAACGTTTCAGCTTTCAGATTCTTTCATAAGATTTTCCAGCAGCATTGATAAATGTGACTTGAGTCTTTCTTTCATGATATCCGGTGACCGTTGCTCTATACCCAGAAACGGAAACGCTTCATCAAACATGAAGGCATTGACCACATAGCTCTCAATCGTAGAGCTGAACGTTAATACGGATAATTCAATATCAATGTTTCGGAGCTCACCGGTTTTCATTGCAGTCCCGAGAACTTCAATAAACATGCCATGGACTTCAAGCATGGTCTTTTGCAGGTTCCTCATGATCTCCGGTCTTTGATTAAGAAGACCTATTTCACGAATGGCAATTATTACCGGACGCGGATTCTGAAAGGAGTAATCCACATAGGAAAACAGAAACTTTCGGAACGTTTCCGCAGCAGGTGCCTTTTCACTGCTGATTACATCAAGCAATTCTTTAACGGCTGCCGTATGCCTGTCAAGGAGTTCACGGAGCAACAACTCTTTGGACCCGAAGTAGTAGGCAAGCATGGCCACATTCACCCCGGCGTGCTCGGCAATCATTCTGGTAGTTGTACTCCGGTATCCGTGAGCGGCTATCAGCTTCTCCGCCACATCAAGTATTTTTTGTTTTTTATCTGACATTTGCGGTTATAAAACACCATTTTCCACAGGGCACATATCACGCAATGCATCAAACCGGTAGATGCCGTTCTGATGTCCGTCACTCCAGATAATCTGAACGGCATAATTCCCGACCTGAGAAATTTTTGATATTGTTCGATTTTGGCCCGATGGCTGCAGGAAAATTTCGGGATCCACTTTTTTTCCCATATTTTCATGTCCCCCCTGACAGTAAACACACGGGCAGGCACGACGCAGACCTTCCATCGGATACCGGCTGTGGTGCCCGTCAGCCCAGCCAACCTGCAATTCTCTTGTTTCGGAATTAACCGTTATCTTTTGTATCTGATACTTTTTTTCCATGGCCTTAGACACGATCTGCTAAATTACACTAAGATAAGGCCTTATTATTGAAATTCTCACTTCAGAATTCATTTTTTTCATGCCGGTTGACACACTTAAAACGATAACACAGGCTGGAAAAGGAGTTTTGACAGAAAAAGGATCCCGTTTTTTCTCGTTTTCTTTTCCCGTTTCAGACATGCATGAAATCACCGGAAAAAGAAAGGCTGTCCGGGAGGAGCATCCTTATGCCACCCACCACTGTTTTGCATGGCGTGTAAACCCGTTTCACCCTGAGGAATTTGCGCAGGATGACGGTGAACCGGGAGGAACAGCCGGTGTGCCTATTCTCGGTGTCATCAAATCAGAGGAGCTGATCAACGTGCTGATAATCGTGGTTCGCTATTTCGGAGGAACGAAACTCGGCAAAGCGGGGCTTATTCAGTCGTACAGAGAATCAGCACTACGCTCTGTGCAACACTCCGGAAAAAAGACACTTGGACTATATTCCGGGTTCAGAATTGAGTATCCATACGACCAGGAAAACCGGATCCGGGAAATGATGAACAGGTTTAATATGAAAAAACAAGATGAACTATATCTTGAAACTGTAACTATTACAGTCCGTTGTCCTTTTGAACATACTGATGATCTGCAGAGTATGCTCGAACATCACTCCTACCTTGGAATTGAGTTTGAAAGAAAAGAAGACCGGTATCTTCCTGTTACATAGCATCCCAAACGAAAAAGGAAAATTAAAACACATGAAATGTCCATGACCGGGCTGGCGCCCGGACAAACAGGCGTATGATTAAATACGGTCATGGCATTTCACTACGTGACCTTCGGTTCATCTGACCATATAAATCCAAAATTTTAAACACATGAAAATCTACACAAAAAGCGGCGATCACGGGGAAACTTCCCTGTTCGGGGGACAGCGGGTGTCAAAAAACCACTCCCGTATTGATGCGTACGGCACTGTTGATGAGCTCAATACCATAATCGGAATAGCCCGCACGGCAGATCCGGTACCGGAGATTGAACAATTACTGGATCAGCTGCAAAATGAGCTCTTTGTCCTTGGTGCCGACCTGGCTACACCTCCTGAAAAAAGCAGCAGGGTACAACGTGTTGGCAACGACCAGGTGTCTCTTCTGGAAGAATCCATCGACCGCCTTGAAAAATCTCTTGAACCCCTGACTTCTTTTATCCTGCCCGGAGGTTCCTCCTGTTCCGCCTATCTGCACCATGCAAGAACCGTTTGCCGGCGGGCGGAAAGAATCTGCTTTTCATGCAAACAGTCCGAGATTATTTCACAGGAAGCTCTTATTTTCCTGAATCGACTTTCCGACTTGCTTTTTGTGATGGCTCGCTTTCAGAATAAGGCAAAAAGAATCGATGACGTGAAATGGCAGGCACCCTAAAACTTCAACAGGCTTTAACGGTTCAGCTGCATGGGCTTAAGCAACAAACAGAAAAACTACATCCGGGAGCAGTACAGAAAAAAAAGTTCCGGTCAGCTCGCACGTGAGATCAAGGCAGACCCGGACGACATTGCTGCCTATATTGAAACTCTGCAGCCAACTGCCGATGGCAGGAAAAAGCTCATTTTTCTTGCCATTACCCTGATGATTCCGGTGCTGTTTTTTGTGATTCTTGAAAGCTCACTCCGGTTATTCAACTACAGGGGAGATACCAGTCTTTTCGAATTTCCGGAAGAGTACTTTAAAGGTGAGTACGGACTGCCTAACAGAAACTTCAATGCACGTTATTTTTTCAATACAGCCAACCTCCCCGGTTTTTCCAACGATGCCTTTCTTGCTGATAAACCCGACACCTCTTTTCGGGTATTTGTCATGGGTGGTTCATCCACTGCCGGGTATCCCTACGGTTTTAACGGCACATTTTCCAGGGTAACAGCTGATGCAATGAAAGATGTTATGCCCGGCCGGCTCATTGAGGTTGTGAATATCGGGGCTGCCGCGGTCAATACCTACACACTGTACGATCAGATTCCCGAAATTCTCGCACAAGAACCCGATGCCATTTTCATATATACCGGCCACAATGAATACTACGGTGCCCTCGGAGTCGGATCCAGCGAACAATTCGGTGCATTCCCCGGATTTGTACGCACCTACCTCAGACTGCAGCGTCTGAAAACATTCATGCTTATCCGGGATTTCATTGCAACAGTTTCAGGTTGGATTGCAACAACAATGGCCGATGAACGGCTTCCGGCCGGTGACGGAACACTCATGCAGCGTATGGTTCAGGATCAGACCATCACGCTCGACAGTGACGCTTTTCTTCTCGGCAAGAACCAGTTTGAAAGCAATCTTGACAAAATTTTGTCACGATTCGATAAGAATGATATTCCGGTTTTCATCTCAAGCATTGCAAGCAATCTGAAAGATCAGAAACCCTTCGTTTCAATCCGTTCTGACAAGCATCCCCCGGCCGAAGAAGTTTTTCAAAGGGCAAAAGAACACTATCAGGCAGGCAACTATCAGGATGCTTACGAAAAATTCAAATATGCCAAAGACCTTGATGCCCTGAAGTTCAGAGCACCTGAAATTTTCAATGAAATCATCCGGAAGAAAGCAGAAATACACAATGCCCATTATGTCCCGGCATATGAAAGCCTGCAGGCAAACAGCATAAACGGTATTATCGGTTTTGATTTCATGCTGGAGCACCTTCATGCAAATCAGCCCGGATATTTTCAGATCGGAAAATCCTTTTTTGAGTCATTTGCGGAAAGCGGAATATTGGAAAATGAACTTGAATTAACTGAGCTGCGCGACTGGGAGCACTATTTTGATGCCATGAAGCTCTCTGAGCTTGATGACCGGATCGCATACCACAGAATTCAGCTTCTTACCGGTGGATGGCCCTTTAAAGACGAACCGGATCCGTATGGTTACCCTTACGGCTATGAGCCGGAGGGTTTTATAGATGATGTGGCTTTTGATGTCGTTCACACTGCCAAAAGATGGGATCAGGCCAAGCTGAGTATCGCCGAATATTACACCGAAAACGGGGCCTTTGAAAAGGCTCTCAGCGAATACAAAGGTCTTATAAGGGATCAGCCGTACAACCATTCACCCTATCAGTTTGCAGGACGCCTGCTTCTGCAGTACATGAACGATTTCGACCGGGCGCGGCCCCATTTCGAAAAAGCGTGGAGTATGAAGCCATCCAATTACAACGCGCGCATGCTCGGCTCCATCGAAGTAAATGACGGCAACTACGAACGGGGAATTTCCCTTCTGGAACAGGCCCTCGAATTTAATGAAAGAGACGTTCAGGCCATGTTTAACTTGTCGGGCGCCCAGGCCATGAATGGCCAGCTTGAAACTGCTTACGAAACAGCAATGAAACTGAGACAGGTACAGCCGGGCTTCCCCGGACTGGACTCATGGTTGTGGCAGCTTGAACGGCAAAGACAGCAGCATTCCCCTGAGAATCAGTGATGAAACCAGATGATGTTAAAAAATAAATCAGTTTGTAACTATACTGTTCCGGTAATGCAACTTTGTGTATTTTGAAAGTATATTCCGGGAACACGGGAAAAGATTAAAACGTTATTTCCATTTATATAACTCTCAGCAACTTATACATTTTTATGCATCGCGCTATTCTGCCATCACTGCTCCTGATTGTAACATTGAATGCCTGCCATTTCCAAGATGACAGCAGCTATGACACTTCAGACACGGCAGAACCTGTTTCTGAAAAAGTTGAAATACAGCCTGAACTGGATGTATTTGGGATCAACAAAGAGCTGGAAGCCACAACTCACAGAATCAGAAGAAATGAGTCGCTGTCTTTCATACTCAGAAATAATGGACTCACACCCCGTAACGTGCATGAAATTGTTCAGGCTTCCTCGGGAATTTTTGATGTGCGAAGGATACGCGCCGGACGGCCTCTTCACATTTACACTCAGTCAGACAGTACCGGCGGGGCTGCAAAACCCCGGTATATTGTTTATGAGGAGAACAGCACAGATTTCATCCGGTTTGAGCTTGGTGATTCCGTTAGTGTCGAAAGGGGTTCAAAACCTCAGGAAACACGCACCCGGCTGGTAAGCGGGGAAATCAACAGTTCATTATATCAGGCACTTCGCTCACTCGGTGTTGATCAGCAGCTTACACACCGCCTCGCCGAAGTTTACGCCTGGCAGGTAGACTTTTACCGTATCCAGCGGGGAGATCATTTTGAGGTCTATTTTGAGGAAAAATATGTAGACGGACAGCGTACCGGTATTGGCCGTATAAAAGCAGCCGTATTCAATCACCGGGGCAACAATTATTACGCTTTTCATTACAGACAAAACGGAATGGATGAGTATTATGACGAAAACGGGAAGTCCATGAGACGTCAGTTCATGGCCGCTCCGCTGGAATACAATCGTATCAGCTCCCGGTTTTCACACAACAGGTATCATCCCGTACACCGGCGCCATATGCCGCATTACGGAACTGATTATGCCGCTCCTACGGGTACTCCCATCAGAGCCGTGGGGGATGGTGTCGTTACCGCAGCCCGATACGGACGAAATAACGGAAACTTCGTCAGAATCAGACATAACAGTATTTACGAAACAGGATACCTTCATATGTCACGATTTGCTGATGGTATAAGCGCCGGAACGGAAGTCGAGCAGGGCCAGATAATCGGCTACGTCGGGGCGACGGGAACGGCTACCGGCCCTCACCTTTGTTTCCGGTTCTGGAAACATGGCGAACCCGTTGATCCGCAGCGAATTGACCTGCCCCCTGCAGACCCGATTCAGACGGAGCACCGGGTTGCATTTCTTTCCAGAAAAGAAGATTTGCTGACCAGGATGGATATTGATCCGGATACCGTAATTCAAAGACCTTTTGCATTCGCACCAGATATCGGTTATTCCGGAATTCTCTCCGGATCTCCCGCGCAGGAAGACTCTACTGAATTATAGACCAATTAGCTACGTCCAATATGGCTCAAAAAACCATTCTTGTCACAGGAGCAAGCAAAGGCATCGGATATGCAACAGCAGCATATCTTGCAGGTGAAAAAAAACATGTTCTGGCCGTCGCCCGGAGCAAAGACCGGCTAGAAGAACTGAAGTCCAAAGCACCGAAACGAATTGAAACCGTTGCCTGCGACCTGCTGGACTCCTCTTCCATTCAGAATCTTGTGGATGCAGTCCGCGATCAGAATCTGCAGATCACTTCACTTGTTCATAATGCAGGCGGTCTCATCAAAAAAAACTTCATGGAACTCACCGATGATGACTGGAATACGATGTGGAACATGAATGTCATGTCTGCTGTCCGTTTGCTGCGCGCTTTGTTTCCTTTCTTTGCAAAAGGAGCTCACATTGTCACTATCGGAAGCATGGGGGGATACCAGGGCAGCTCCAAATTCCCGGGTTTGTCGGCCTACAGCACCAGTAAAGGTGCACTGAGTATCTGGACAGAGGCTATGGCTGCAGAGCTGAAGGATGATAACATCTCTGTCAACTGCCTGTGCCTGGGTGCCGTCCAGACAGAAATGTTCTCTGCCGCTTTTCCGGGCGTAAAGGCACCGCTGAAACCTGAAGACATCGGTGAATATATCGGAGATTTTGCAATGAAAGCTCACAAATTCATGAATGGCAAAGTGCTTCCCGTCACTTCCGGTGATCCGTGAACCCTGTTCATCCCGTCACTTCCGGCAACTGAACCAAGCCCTGAATCATTTTCACCGCATTGCAGATTATTCAATATATTGCTGCGGCAACCATTTTCCTGTTCTGAAAAGATCACAAACAGGATGGCATAGTCGTTGCAGTTTGTGTACAGGATGCCAATTGACTTCGATTATTTTGGCATAAACCGTGAATTCAATAAATTCCAACAGTCACTCCTCAAAGGTCACTCCTCAAAGTACTTTTATAACTATTTACCATGCTCAATTCAAAAAGCCTCCCCGTTTTACTTCTCTTATTGATTGTTCTGACCGCAGTCCGGACAGTTGAATCACAGCCTTTGCGTATCGTTGCTGTCAATACGTTCACAGGTGCCGTAACCGGCGCGGCTCTTGGCGGTGCAACTATAGCATTGCAGAACAAAAGTGACATCGACTATTATCCCCTTCGGTTCGGCATTGGCATGGGGACCATTATGGGTGTTGGCACCGGGTTTTACGATTGGTCTCAGGCTGCCGGAGACGGATACTACGTCGACGGTGCCATAAGTTCAACCGGAACAACCGGCACCCTTATTTTACTGGATACATTTTACGGGGCTGCTACCGGTGCGATTGTCGGGACGGCTGTAAGTCTGATGACAGAATCAAAAATTGTCAAAGGTGTGCAATTTGGCAGTGCTACCGGAGCCTGGGTCGGATTTGCATTCGGTTTGTTTGATGCCTTTGTGCTCAGCTCGCAAAGCGGATATGACAGTTTTTACGATGACTATACAAACGCATCCGGCAGCATGTCGAACCCTGCAACTGCCGGATTTATTCAGCTTAAAGATGACAAAGATCGTTTTGCTGTCGGCCTTCTGAATCCCATGATGTATCAGTCAGTCGATTTCAGTCCCGGAAATGATATTACCGGTAAAACCAGTTTGGGAGTTGAATTTACCCGTATCAGCATATCTCTTTAGCTAAATGACATCCAATGCAGCAATGAGAAGATTAACGGTGACCGGTTTATCCGTCATCCGGGCCGCCTGGTTCGTTGCCGTCATTTTCTCCCTTATCCTGCTTCTCAGCTTCAGCAAATGTTTTAATGATACTTTTTACGGTCTCAGTATTCCCTGCGAGTGATGGATGGAAGCCGTCATTGAGAAAATTCCAGGCATCAGGTGGTGAACCCATGCGTTTTCCGGCGGGATCTACTATGTAACCGGATTTACCCGATATCACTTCCCTGAACTCTTTCAGGTCTTCCTCAAGTACGACACCGGCATGAAGAGGCATTTGCTGCATCAGTTCGGATATGACCGGTGGTGGAGTAATCCACACAGGCGGGTTGTCGCAGTTTTGAAGTATAGCCGATTCAATGGCATTGATGTTCTCCCAAAACTCGGCAAGAGAAACCAGTGTTCGTCCTGTTGTCAAATGCAGCCGTTGTGCATCCTGGCTTCCAAGTGCAACAAATATCCAGTCCGGTTTATGGGCAATAACATCCCGTTCCAGCCTGCGGAGTGCATCCGAAGATAATGACTCACCTAAACTGGCATCGATAAACCGGTAATTTGCCTTCGGAACAGCCATTTCAAGTACGTTCCGGAATATTTGAAACCAACCCTGCCTGTCATCCGTAATTGCGTCACCTACAACCGCTATGGTAGCATCCGCCTCAATTGGCAGGCTCTCAATCAGTTCCAGCATTTTTTCGTCTTTGAGTATCTCTTCAGCAGCCTTTTTTGCCTGCTCATCAAAGTGATTTCTTATACTCTGAAACTGATCTGAGTCCAGACCGATGAAGTCGGCCACTGCTTCAGCATCTTTGATGCCCTGAAATAAAGGAAACCGTTTTTCAATATTTGAAAACTGGACCAGATATTCGAGCAACGCTTCTTTTTCTTCCTGTTTCATTACCAATGAATTGATTTAATGTTTTTCAATATTCGCATATCATCACGGAGTATTTCATCCCGGACTTCATAACGGTACCAATCCGTAAACCGTTGTACAGAAACCGGTCAATGCTCTTTTTTCTTCTTAATCAGATCCTGAACCAGTTCTGGGGTTCCCTCCGCAGCCGTTTTTTGAATAAAAGTAACATTGGATTGAAACCTGAATTCCGGCTGCTTCGGATCTATGACGTATACGGGAGTGCCGGGCTGCGTGAGATCTACCAGACCAGCGGCCGGATAAACGGCCAGAGACGTCCCGATGACAAGCAGGATATCACACCGGGCAACTTCCCTTGCAGCTGTTTCCATCATGGGAACCATCTCTCCGAACCATACGATATTAGGCCGGAGCTGCCGGCCTTCACTGTCCTTGTCACCCGGTTTTATATCATCATATCCAATATCTTTCACAGGACCATCCGCATTTACGGGTCTTGCCTTGGTCAGTTCACCATGCAAATGGATTATTCGGGAAGAACCGGCCCGCTCATGCAGATCATCCACGTTTTGAGTCACTATTGTTACATCATAGTATTTCTCCAGCTGTTTCAGAGCCAGGTGTCCTGCATTCGGCTGAACTTCCTTCAATTGTCTCCTTCTTGAATTGTAGAATTCAAGAACCTTTTCAGGATCCCGGTTCCAACCTTCAATCGAAGCTACCTCCATCACATCCACACCTTCCCAGAGGCCACCGGAGTCCCTGAAAGTGGTGATACCGCTGTCCGCACTCATCCCTGCACCTGTCAATGCAACGGCTTTTTCTTTATTATATAAATTCATATATTTATATATGATTATTATTGCAAATAACACTGAAATAATACAGTCAGAATAGAAAAAATCATTTTTAAACGCTACGAACTACATGATAAAGTCCAAACTCAACCCGGAACCAAAGTATCTCACAACTATTGAAACCGGTGACCATATTCAGATTCTGGATGAACCCGTATCACTGGGTGGCAACAATCAGGGACCAACACCTGTACAAGCGGTTTATTCGGCGTTGGCCGCATGTATTTCCATAACCCTCCGCATGTATGCCGATCATAAAAAAATCCCCCTGGAAAGTGTTGAGATCACGATTGAAGCTGAAAAAAAGTCTGTCAAAGACAGTGATGAACGGTTCAGGGATAAACCTCAGATGATCGACAAGGGTAAAGTCCGGTTCATTCATGCTATTATTTCTGTATCCGGAAATCTTGATGCTGAGCACATACAAAAGCTTGATGTCATCGCAGGAAAATGCCCGGTTCACAAAATGCTTAAGCACGGGGCCTGGATCACACACGAAATAAAGGTATTAAACGGCAAATAGTAGTAAAGAGGATTACGTTTCAGGAATGGTATTTTTTCTGCACTTTGTGTGCGGTCTGTTATCATCAGCTGGTGAAATCAGCCCAGTTTGCACTGCTCTCAATGTCTTCACTTGGAAATGATTCCGGCAGTTCGTGCAGAACATTGAGAAACTTCTTTATTTCCACGGAAAGAACATTCAGGGTATTCCCGATAAGCTCATTGTTAAATCCCTTTTCACCCAGGTCCAGAACCATGTTCATGGTTACGACATAACCAAGCATTTTGCCGAGAACAACCTGCTTTCTTTGGGCCATATCGGCAGAAACAGAAATATTGGTATCCTTTTCCAGATATTCAGATGCTTTTTGAGTTAACTCGTAACTTTTCAGATAATCATAGAGCACCGATATTTTGGCTTTTCTCATCCTTTTGATAAAGGACTCGGCTATCTGCTGGTACAAAATGTCATTGGACCCTTCAAATATCTGAAACGGCCGGCTGTCGATAATTCCCCGTCCGGCCATATGGTCCAGTTTGTACCCCTGCGCTCCGGTAAGCTGCAGAAATGACTGGGCGGCATCCTGCATCATATCTGTAACAATCGATTTGATGGCATTTGCCGGAATGTCTTCGGTTGACAGGTTTTTGGATATCGGAGCATGCGCACTGGTATAGGCGCACATAGCCGAACAGGATGTGAACCATGACTGTAGTCTTACCATCCTTTCCTTAACCTGGTCATATGAAAAAAGACTTTTTCCGCCGACACTTCTGTTTGTGACATGCGTTAGAGCATCATCAGCAATTCTTCGCAAAAAGCCCATTGCCATACCGGGAAACTGCATGCGGCTGCGATGAAGCATATCCAGCATGAGCTTTATACCTGTAGAGCCTGAATCAAGTTTATAATCAGCAGGAACGGTGACATCAATACTGTTTCTGCCATAGGGCAGCATATAGAGACCGAGATTCTCGAAATATTCTTCAACTTCAATTCCGGAGTTTCTGTTGTCGTGAATGAAGAAATCAATGTCACGTGCAAGCGTACCGTCTTTTTTCCTTTTTCTGGCCGTAAGAAGCCAGTAATCCGCCCATCCGGTTAAACCTGCCCAGTGCTTTGTCCCCTTGATTCTGTAACCATTCTGTGCCTCCTGGTAAGCAGTCTGCATATGCAAGGCATCCGATCCGTATCCAGGTTCGGTTATCATCAATCCGCCCATTGCCTGATCATTCACAAACTGCCATAGCACATCTTTTGCTACTTTTTTGTCAGCATACCGGCTTACAGGTTGGATAAACAGGGCACCGTTGATCCCCATCATCAAAGAGAGCGGCAGGGATTCATAAGAGGATGCTTCAAGCATTTTGAGGCATTGACTTACATTGCCTCCAAAGCCTCCGTGTTCTTTTCCGATGAATACATTCAGGGGCTTGCACTGCATAATGTCCCTCATCAACATGGGAGGTATGCTTCTGTGGAGACTTACTTTTTTATGATTTTGTGAATCCCGGAAGACCCGGTGCAACACATTTTCATACTCTTTTATGAAACGGCTGAAGGAAGAATCCTGATTGTTATTCATCCTGTTTTCCGCTGTAACGTCAGTTGGTGGGTTTGTGTACTGCAAAACAGTTTTTTGTAATGGTTGTTTTTTTCAGTGACAAAGAGCTAATTTACTGATTTGTATGCTATTTGTCATTCTGAATTGTCGTTTTGTAGACAACGATCAATTCGGTACAAACATTCCACAAAAAAAACGTCAAAAGGATGCCAGGGATTGGGATAAAAAAAAAGCGGGACGCCGTGGTTATGGAGGACCGTTGAGCGCCCCGCTGAGGGGGGTAAA
>Ga0207421_10005877_pt1 | contig 13562 bp, 10 predicted proteins | sample SodLakKL_010_SED_4_FD_187542 | JGI IMG/M metagenome (GOLD analysis project Ga0207421, IMG submission 187542) | Alkaline sediment microbial communities from Lake Tanatar, Kulunda Steppe, Russia - 8KL_010_SED (SPAdes) (version 2) | ecosystem: Environmental > Aquatic > Non-marine Saline and...
CTGAGGGGCGGGTTCAGGCCTTGAACAGACTGACTGTCCAAGCCATGCTCGGTGCCCCACCCTCTCGATAAGCGGCGTCCCGCGGTGCGCGGTAGTGATTAGGTAGGCCTGCTGCGGCTGGGTGCCGGCGGCGGCAGCATGGGGCCACTCCGACAATAGGTCGCCGCACGCGTCCTCGCCCCGGAGAAATCTGGACCGTGTTGCCAAAGAGGGCGATAACCCGAGGCCGGATGCACACGCACTTGGCGCAGCGGGCTGAGACCACGGTGGTGATTGCCGCCTTCAGGGAGTTTCTCCACAAGGAACTGGGGATGCTGGTGCAACGCCTCAATTGCTGGTCAGCGAGATGGCGGTTTATTCTCCCTTTTTCGAACGCGAAACTGTTCCTCACACCGATTCGCGAAGCGCCTCGAGGGCGACGTTGCCGGCCCTGTTGGGATATCGTGAAACGACAACGCGCAGCGAGGTCATGGGCACTCGAATGAAATCTTTCTCGGAATCGGAAGCCCTGCTGGACAGGATGGTTTGCGATGCTCATGGCGACGATGAGCAGCTGTGGGCGCTGCGTGAAGGCATCGAGGCTGGCCTGGATCTGCCGATGGACGTCCACGTCGTCGGCGAGCCGATCTCGCTGATTGCCATCGACTACGATGGCAATCCCCGCCGGGGTCTGGTCGGCCGTTGCCTTCGCGAAGACGGCAACGAGTACCGAATCGCCTTCGCCGACATCGAGCTTGCACCCAACGCAACCGGCTATCCTTATCTCGTTGCGTACTGCGGGTGGCTCGGTGTGCAGCCCGCCAGGGCCCGACCGCCAAGCGGCTCAGGGTCGAAAGTGCGGCACCACAAGGCGAGCGAAGAGGATATCGACCTCGCGAAGTCCGTCGATCTTGTCGTGATTGCGCTGAAGGAGCAGGCTGCGCGCTGCCGGCTTATCGGGAGCGAACGGGTGATCACCCTGCGCGCGAGATCTCTGGGCGGGGTGGTGCCCGGCCACGTTGTCACGGTGCAGGCGAACAAGCACTGGCGCCACCACGGGCACCCATACCTCTCCGGGAAAATCACCGGCACTCGCATCGACGCGGCCGCGCTCGGGCTCACCCCGCTGGCCTTGAACGAATTCGGAGTTTGGGATCCGGCCGAAGCGTACTGGGGCGAGGGAGACGACGCCATCGAGGACTGGGCCAAGCCCATCATCGCGCGCGGGCCTCGGCCGCTGTTCGAGATGGAGCAGGTGCTGCCGGGTCGCGATCCGGAGGACCTTGACTGGGACCCGATCCTCGAAGCGAATCATCTGAAGGACGCTGACGAAACGGCTGGAGCGCAGGACATACTCGCCCAGCTGCTCGAGGCCGATCTGCGCTGCCTCGACGCCCATGCGCATCTGGGCCATCTGCTTTTTCAAACAAGTCCACACTGGGCAATCAACCACTACGAGGTCGGTGTGCGCATCGGCGAATTGTCGCTGAGCGCGGACTTTGACGGTGTGCTCGCCTGGGGCCTCATCGACAACCGGCCGTTCCTGCGCTGCATGCAGGGCTACGGGCTATGCCTCTGGCGGCTGAAGCGCTGGGAAGACGCCGAGCGCGTGTTCGAGCGCATGCTCTTGCTGAACCCGTCGGACAACCAAGGGATCCGTTTTCTCTTGCCCGACGTCCGGGCGCGCGCGGCATGGGTGGATGATGACGACTGAGATCGGGGTGCGCCGCTCATGACCAGGAAGAACCGGCCGGCCGCCAAAAAGGTCAGCGCACGCCGACCCATCGCCGACAGGCTGATGAAGAAGATGCGCCGCTATATCGGAGCGAAGGTCGTCGATCTCAGCGCCGTACGGGAAGGCAGGAGGAACGCCGAGGCGCTGCAGCACACCGTCGCGAGTCGTGCGACGTTGGCTGACTTTCATCCCGCCCACGCGGCCTACGTGTACGCCCAGAACCAGACCTCGGTGATGGCCGAACAGCTCATGATGTTGCCTGAGATGGATCGCTTCGCCCGGCTCATCGAAAGCGCCCGGGACGAGTACATGCCGGGCGGCCCGCCGATGAGTCCGCTCACCCCCTCGTTCTTCACGTGTTGGGCGTTTTTCGACGCCTGTGTCGGTCTGGGCCAGGAGACCCTCGGCACGACGACCATGGCGGTCGGGGAAGCATCTGGCATGGATAATGACCTGCTGCGCGTGATCAGCCTCATGCAGGACTCCCGAATGGCGGTGCACGTCCATCTGGGTTTCGACCATGGCGCAATCGTCCTGCGCGAACTGGTAACCGACCGAACGTGCAGGGCCATCTGCCCGTCGGGGTACGACGGGCAGGCTGGGGAGCTCTGGTACACCCGCGTGCTTCCGCCCCCGCTCACTGGGCTGGACGAACACGTGGTCTTCACAACCCCCTACGTGTTGATCGAGCCAGGTGAGCGCGAGTGGTTGGCCTACTTCGACAGGACGTTACCGCCTGAAGCGTCCGGAAAGCGTTTCGCCGCCTACGAACGGCACATGAAGTGGGGTCCGACTCGACATTACTGGAACGAGTTCGTGTTCGAGGCGTACGTCAATCACCGCCACGACGTGATCTTTCTCAGGGGCTTGCCAGATGTACCCGAGAGTCGACCACACTCCCACGCTGCTGTAGCCAGACCGCCTCGATAGGTAGATGGCGCGTTACGCCAATCCGCGTAACACGGGGCTGCTCGATCCCAGCACCGGTGCGCCGTCCGACCCCATGTCGGCGGGGGCCACGGTCATCCAGGAGCTGATCGCGCCCTATGTGGACTACCTGGAGGCGATCAACGACAGGGTCGACCTGCATATCCAGGCCGAGCCGGTCTGCCAACCGCGGCCCGGGACGATCACGGTGGCACCCATTGCTCGTCAATTGCGCGAAACCCGCGCGGCCGTGCGCGAACGGCTGCAGGTGGGATCGGATCTTCCGTTGGTGCTCGTCAGCATGGGCGGAGTGCCCGCGCAATACCCGTTCCTGAAACGGCTGCGCGACCGCCGTGATGCGGTCTACCTGATTCCTGGCGCGGCGGCCGAACGGGGGCGCGACGGGGCCCTGCTGGCCCTGCCCACCCGGTCCGACTTCTACCACCCGGATCTGGTGAATGCCTGTGATGCCCTGGTCTGCAAAGCCGGCTACAGCACCCTCGCCGAGGCCTTTCAGGCGGGAGTGCCGCTGGCCTGGTTCCCACGCGAACGTTTTCCCGAGTCGCCGGCGCTGGTGTCTGGATGCCTTCATCGTCCGCGAGATGCCGGGAATCAGGCTCCTGCCATCCGACTGGGACAGCGGGGGCTGGATCGATCGAATACCCGACCTGCTGACACTGACCCGACGACCGCAGACCACCACCAACGGGGCCGGCCGCGTCGCGCAGTTGCTGCTACAGCGGATTGCCGATGGACCCTCGGGAACGGTGAGGTCGAGCGGCTACGTTATTTGAGCTGAGCTGGATAGAAACATGAGCTGGTGACAAGGTTGGGCATGCGCAGGCCCACAGGCCGAAGCCGCTAAAACAATGCCGCGCCCGCCGGGTAACGGTCGCGGTTTTATGCGTCATCTATCATAAAATAGCTTTATCGTGTTTGGCTCATAATTAACAACTATGCGTTAATTCCGATATTGCCTTCTTATGCGATTTGGCGCATATTCAAGGCTGGAGACAAAACATGACAGACCTAGCCCGCACACCCAAACAACTTGGTAATCTGGTCCGCCGCGCCCGAAAGAAGCGCGGCCTCAGCCAGACGCAGCTTGGCGACGCCGCCGGGCTGCGTCAGGAGACCATCTCGCTGATTGAGACCGGAAATCCGGCGGCAAAGCTGGAGACGATCCTTGCCGTCCTCGCCGCCCTCGATCTTGAGGTCCGGATCGTCCCGCGCTCCAAGCTGACATCCAGGGACATCGAGGACATCTTCTGATGACACGGCGTCGCCAACATGCGCCGCTGCGCGTGCTGCTGAACAATCGCCTGGTCGGTTATCTTGGCAAGGAACCCGGCGGCGCGATCGACTTTCGGTACGATGAAACCTGGCTCGGTTGGGAACACGCCCTGCCGGTTTCGCTATCGCTGCCGCTGCGCGAAGACGCTTACCGGGGTGCGCCGGTCGCTGCCGTCCTCGAGAACCTGCTGCCGGATTCCGATGCGCTGCGTGGCCGTGTCGCCGAACAGGTCGGGGCAGAAGGCACTGATGCCTACAGCATGCTCGCTGCGATCGGCCGCGATTGTGTCGGTGCCCTGCAATTTCTAGCCGATGGCGATGACGGCGGCGACAGCGCTGCCATTACCGGCGATGCCGTAGACGATCAGGCCATCGAGCAGCTGCTGGGCAATCTCGCGCGGGCACCGCTGGGGCTGCGCCGTGATGACGACTTCCGAATCTCGGTCGCGGGCGCGCAGGAAAAGACCGCCCTGCTCCGGCATGAGGGGCGATGGCTCAAGCCGCACGGCACGACGCCAACCACCCATATCCTCAAACCCCAGATCGGCGCGCTGCCAAACGGCATCGATCTCTCGAACAGTGTCGAGAACGAATATTACTGCCTGAACCTTACCGCCGCATTCGGCCTGCCGGTCGATACCGCCACGATCGAGACCTTCGGCAACACGACCGCGCTCGTCATCAAGCGCTTCGACCGGCGCTGGACGAAGGACGGCCGCCTGCTCCGCCTGCCGCAGGAAGATTGCTGCCAGGCCTTGTCGGTCCCGCCCAGCCGGAAATACCAGAGTGACGGCGGGCCGGGGCTAGTCCATATTCTCGATCTGCTCAAGGGTAGTGACAGCCCGGCCGATGACCGGAAGACCGTGCTGAAGGCGCAAATCCTGTTCTGGCTGATCGGGGCCACCGACGGCCACGCCAAGAATTTCAGTATCTTTTTGCGCCCCGGTGGCAGCTACGGTCTGGCACCGCTCTATGACGTATTGACGGCCCAGCCGAGCCTCGACGCCCGGCAGATCGCTGTAACGAATCACGCGTTCGAGCTGCTCCGGGGTCAACGTCAGGTCGTGGCGCTCCTCGAACCCGTTCACGATCGCATCACGGGTTTTGGGAACCGGGTCCATGTCGCGGATGAACTGACCCAGCCAGAACCAGGTAAAGGATCCAAATCCCGTGCACCGGTCCAGTGGGGCCACGTGGTCGTGGCAACCAAATGCATCGGCCCCCTCCAACCGGTCCAATGATTACCCCAGAAAGACCTCCGGTCGGATGCGCCATTCCTCCGCATCCTCGTAAGCGACGATGCGATCCTCGCCATCGGTGGCGGGGTTGGATAGATCAAGGGTGCGCGGCGTCAGAAAGACACGGGTTTTGGTATCGTGAACTCTTCGTCGGTCAACCGGCCGGGCTTGTTGAGTATGGCTTCCGGTACCTTGATCTTGCCGATGTCATGCAACAGGGCACCGACGCCGATCTGGCGCATCAGAATTCGCTCCAGCCCGAGCGATTTGGCGAAGGTGATGAGCAGCACGGACACGCTCACCGAATGTTCGAAGGTGTACTGGTCCATCGTCCGGATGCGACCAAGGCTGAGCAGCGCATCCTGATTGCGGAAGATGGACTCGATCATCTGTTCGACCACGGGTTCGACCCGCTCCACTTCGACCTGCTTGCCCAGGCGCACGTCCCTCATCACGCACGCCGGTGACGATGCTGGAGGCGTCCGCCGCAACATCGACCCCCTTGGTCGTGTCGATGTACACCTCGCGAAACCCGATCCCACGAATCTTGGTGATGATGGCCGGTTGCTTCACCTCGAACCGGCTGCGGGCAAACGGGTGGTCCAGCCAGCCGCAGTTCAAGTCGTGGATATACATGCCCACGCGCAATTGCTCCAATCCAATCCTTTTGATCATCCGATGCATCCCTTCGGGCAGACCCCATCGGCGATTCTATGCCGCCCGCGGGACCGCAACAATCACCCTGTCCCCTGTGGAGCTGCCAGCGTTCGGCGAGCCCGATTCGCCGTCCCTGAACCGCACGCCCAAGCCTCTTCGGCACCGTTACCGGCACCCTCTCCCACATGGGGTTCTCGTTCGCCAGGCCTGGTGGTCGCACTCCTCAGGCGTCGGAGATGGCCGGTGACGCCTCGAGTTCGCTCAGGCGTTGCCTCAGCGCGGCTTCGACCCAGGCAAAGCCGATATGCTCCTGTTCCAGGCGCAGCGACTCCCGCAGGCGATGGCCGCGCAGGTCGTCGTACAGCGCGTGTTCGGCGGCGGTAAGTCGTGGCAGCTCATGCTGCACCGGCTCGGCCTCGCGGCCCCAATGCGCCTCGTGCGCCAGCAGGGTCGCGCGGTCCATCAGCAGCGAATCCACGTGTTGAAATCGGCTGCGCAGCTGATCGAGGATTGCGAAGCCGTGGGTGTCGATGTCGCCCCAGTACTGCAGCCGCTGCTGCTGCAGCCAGGCGACCCGGGCGAGCGCGTCCCAGCCGTAGCCGGCACCAAACAGGACGATACCGCGGGGCATCGGCGGAAAGGCGAGGAAGTTGATCTCGTTCTCGGTGATGAACACCCGTTGCACCGGCAGCGCGAGCGCGGCGAAGGTTTCCACATCGAGGATGATGTCCGGTAGACACGATTCCCGCATCGCCTTCTGCACGCCGAAAAACACCGGCAGGTCGTCATCGAGCACCCGAAACCGGATGCGCGCGGGCTTGCTTCGAAATCCATAGCGCGCGTTGAAGCCCAAGGCACCGGTGCTCGCGCAGTCGATCGCTTCGGCCGGCAGCGTCCGATCCAGCCACTCGCTCAACACCCCCCGATGCGCCTCGATGAATTTGCTGTGCACGCCCGGGATGTCGACTTGCCGCAGGTAGATGCCGGGGCGCGGATGCGCCTTGATCCAGGCGACGACGTCGAGGAGCCGTTCCCAGTCGGGGGCGAGCTCCAGCGCCCGCAACGGCCGCCGGGCGAGCCAGTCGAGCAGCGTCGGCTCGCGCGCACGGGTCTGGTCGATCAGGGCTTGAAAGTGCGCCGCCTCCCGCTGCTTGCCGATCCAGCGCAGCGCGTCGTCGAGGCTGTCGACCCAGGCCTCGCGCGGCACCGTGTTGGCACCGAAGACCCGGTGGCTGAACTCGCGCCATTCGATCCGGCAGTACGGCAGCGGGCGCAGCGCGGCGATCCAGGCACGCACCGCATCGAAGTGCCCGGCCATCTCGGATGAGGTCGGTCCCTTGAGCACCAGCCGCCGCGGGAAGATCTCTTGATCCTCGACCAGCGCGGTCAACAGGTCACCGCGCTCCCACAACCGTTGCACCTGCGCGCGCAGGTCCTCGGGGCGGGTCCAGTTCATGCGGCCCGCTTCATATCGCCAGCCGCGCCTTCTCCTCGCGGTAGGCCTCGATCGACAGGTTGCGCAGGCTGGACGCCCTGCCCTGCTCGTTGTGCACGAAGCCGACGCTCGCGACGAAGGGCTCGATGATGTGGATCTTCTGCAGCGGGGTCACGATCAGCAGTTGCAGGTTGAGTTGGGCAAACAGGCGCAACCCGTATTGCGCGGATTCGTCCGAGCCCCGGCCGAAGGCCTCGTCGATCACGACGAAGCGGAACGACCGCGAGCGCACAGCGCCCCACTCGAGCCCGAACTGGTACGCCAGACTCGCCGCCAGGATCGTGTAGGCCAGTTTCTCCTTCTGGCCCCCGGACTTGCCGCCGGAATCGGAGTAATGCTCGTGTTCGGCGTTATCCTCGCGCCAGCGCTCGCTGGCGGCAAACACGAACCAGTTGCGCACATCGGTGACCTTCGTGGTCCAACGCCGATCGGGCTCGGAGAGCCCGTCGCGGCCCCGGAAGCGGCTGATGATCGCCTTGACCTGGAGGAACTTCGCCTCGGAATACTGGGCATCGTCGGAGCCGGTCAGCGTACCCTCGGTGCAGGCGCGCAGTTCGGTCTGGAAATCGCGGATATCGGCGTCGGGGCTGGTCTGGGATTCGAGCACGATGTAGCGACCGGGGTTGTAGTCGATCTGGGTCAGCGACTCGTTGATGCGCGCGATCCGTTCCCGGATGGTTTCGCGCTCGCGGGCAAGCTGGGCGTTGAAGTTCGCGATCTCGTTGATCGTGTTGACGTTCAGCAATTCCTTGAAGCGCGCCTCGAAGCGTGGCAGGTCGTCACGCCCCAGGCTCTCGAGCAGCCCGCGGTACTCGAAGGCGGCCTCGATGCTGGCGTCGAATTCCGCCGTCTCGAGCTTGAACTCCTCCTTGAACGCCATCATCGCCTGGATAACCCGGTCGCGGGTCCGTTTGACCTTCGCATCCTCGGCGTCGATGCGCTTTTGCAGCCAGCCCCGCAGGTCCTGCTCCCGGTTGTCGCAGGACTCGACCGTCAGCGTATGCACCCCGAGCGCCTCGTCGCGCATCGCCTCCAGCCGCTCGTGCAGCGCGACCACCGGCGGCTCGGCATCGAGTACCGCCTGGGTCTCGGTCCTGAGCAGCGCGGCGTCGCTGCGCTTTTGCTCGGTCTTCGAGCGACGATCGCGCACCGCGTCCAGCTCCGCCTCGACGGCCTCGAGCTTCGCCCGGGCGTCGGCGAGCTGCCGGTTGAGTTCATGAAGACGGTCGGAAGCCGCCTCGAGGCGGTGACGCTCGTCGGTCAGCGCGTTGATCGCGGTGACCACCGACGGCCAGTCGAGCTCCTGAAAATCGTTGAACTCCTGCAACCCGGTCAGCGCGTTCAGGCGCGCCTCGAGCCCGCGGCGCTCGCCCTGCAAGGCGCCGATCTGCCGCGCGATTTCGGCGAGCCCGGTCTCCAGCTGGCGGGAACGGGCCTCGAGGGCCGCGATCTTCGCGGCATTGGTCCAGCCGAGCACGTAGCGGCTGCGGTCCGACAGCGCATGGCGGTCGTCCTTCTCGTGGCGTCCGCTCGGGTCCTTGATCTGGCCGGCGAGGGTGATCGCGCGCCGCTCGCGCCGAAACGCCTCCTGGGTCTCGCAGCACGCGACGTCGAAGCGATGCGCGAGCTCGCGCTCGAGCCAGTCGTAGAACGGCGAATCGGGCTTGATCGAGAGCTTGCGCGCCAGCGCATCGGCGTGCAGGTCGGGCAAGGTTCCGCGCCGGACGGGACGCACCTGAAAGTAGACCAGCCGCCCGCGCAGGTGGCTGCGATCGACCCAGTCGGCGACCGCGGGGTAGTGGTGGTCGGGCACCAGCAACGACAGGCCGAAGCCGCGCATCAGGCGCTCCGCGGCGCCTTCCCACGCCTGTTCCTCCTCGCGCACCTGCAGCAACTCACCGGCAAAGGGCATTGTGTCCTCGTCGAGCCCGAGTGCTGCGCACAGCGCCGCGCGAATCCGGATCTGATGATCGTCGATGTTGCTGCGCCGCCGCCGAAGGCTGTCGATCTCGGTGCCCAGGGCGTCGTGCTCCTGCTTGCCCTGGCGCAGGTTCACCGCCTGTTCGGTCAGCGCGTTCTGCAGATCGGCGTCCTGCGTGCGCAGCGTCTCGCGCAGGCCCGCCAGACGCCCGCGCTGGACCAGAAACGCCGCCTCGTCGTCGGCCGCGGGCTCATCGATCACACCGGTGAGGTCGGCATAGCGCCGTGCCTTGATCAGCCGGGCCTCGCGCAGCTTCTCCTTCTGCCGGATCTCCTCGGCCAGACGCTCGAGTCGATCGCCGCCGTTGTCGGCCACCGCGCGTTTGAGTTCATCGACCCGGATGCGGTGCTCGTCCCGGTTCGCCTCGAGCCGGAGCACCTGGGCGTCGAGGCGCTGCCAGTCCTCGTTCAGGCTGGCGAGGCGCCGGTCGAGCAGGCCCCGCTTCAAGTCGGCGAAATGTGCGCGCAGCGCGTCGCGACAGTGGCGCAGCGTCTCGGCCTCGGCCTCCAGCGCCTGATGCCGATCACAATCCGCCACCAGCGGCTCGAGCAGCTCCACCTGCCGCTTCGCCTTGAGCACGGCCTCGTGGGCCCGGTTGAGGTCGTCGAAGTGCGCGATCAGCGCCTGGATGCGCGGCGTGACGTCGAAGGGCTCCAGCATGTGGCTGCGCACGAAGTCGGTCAGGTTGCCCACCGACTTCATCGACACGGTCTGATGAAAAAGATCCAGGGCCTGGTCGTTGTCGATGCCGAAGCGGCGCCGGAACCAGGCGCCGTACTTCGGGAAACTGTCCTCGATCAGCGCGCCCAGCCCGCGCAGGCGCTTGCGCAGTTGGGCGATGTCGGGGCCAAAGTGCGCGAAGTCTTCGGCGATGGTCAGCGGCCGCTCGGCGCCGACGAAGAAACGTGCCGGCTGCCCCTGGGCGTCCTTGCTCCAGAACACCTGCGCCAGCGTCACCGTCTGGTCGTAACCGGCATTGTGGAACACGCCGAGAATCACCGAGTAGCTGTTGTGATCGCGCAGCGCGACGGGTTTGGCGGCACCGGTCACCTCGTTGCGCTCGGACTTGTAGTGCCCGAGCACGTAGGAACGCAGGCTGCGTTCGCGGCTGTCGGCGCCCGCGGCCTTGTTGTAGGCGACCCGGTTCGCCGGCACCAGCAGCGTGGTCACGGCGTCGACCAGCGTCGACTTGCCGGAGCCGATATCGCCGGTCAGCAGGCCGTTGCGGCCATCGAGCTGCAGGGTCCAGACCCGGGCGTCGAAGGTGCCCCAGTTGAACACCTCCAGGCGCTGCAGGCGAAAACCGGCCAAGGCATCGTCGCCGACGAAGTCCAGGCCCAGCGTCTGCGCCTCGGCCGTCGCTGCAGCGCGACCCGACTGAAAGTTGGAAGCATTACTCATGAATCACCGTCCTGCACTTCGACGCGCGAGCGCGGTGAGCCGGCATCGGTTTCGGTGCCGTCAACCGAGGCGCCGGCCTCGGCCAGCCACTGCGCCCGATACGCCGCCAGCCGGTCGTCGAACTCGGCAAGCCACTGCGCATCGACGAAGGCCTTCAGGATGCGCCGGACCTCGTAGCTCGGCGGGCCGGCCGTCTTCAGGCGCTGCAGGAAGCCCAGTTCGACGATCTTGTTGATGTGCGTCTCGATGCGGGCGATGAAGCGGGTGTCGTCGCTGCTGTCGGGCAGGAACACCCGCACCAGATCGACGATCTCGTCGCGGGTGAGCACCAGACGGGTGTCCCCGCCGCCGGCATCGAACTCGGCGAGCTTCTTGCGCAGCAGGGCGAGCAGCAGGCTCACCGGAAACGACAACGGCCGGCGCGCAATCAGCCGCGGCGGCCGGGACCCGGCGGGTTCGGCGCTGTCGGAACGGGCGTCGTCAGGACGCGACCGCAGGAACGCGTAGCCCTCGGCCTCGTCGAGCACCAGCTCCAGGTCGAGGACCTTCATGTAGTCGCGCACCTGCGCCTGCAGGTCGAGCAGCGCGGCCCAGAGCCGCTCGTCGCCATCGCGGTAGATCACGCCCTTGAGTAGCGTGACCGCCAGCACCGGCAACTCCGAGCCCGCGAAATCCGCGCCACTTTCCACTTCCACCATCGTCATCTCACAAAGGTTACGCGCGGCATCCGGGCGCGTCGGGTGCAGGGGTTCCCGTCACGCCCGAGCGCCTGCCAGGTGATCAGCTCGGGGCTGGCCTCGTCGACGACCACCTTCAGCGGTGCGCGACCGAGCTCCAGATAGGCGATGAGTTCCGCGAGCCCGCGCTGCAGGGGTTGCGCGTCGATCAGCTCGCGCAGCGTCACCTGCGCCCGTTCCTGCAAGGCATGGCGCACGTGTCGGGCCAGCCGCGCCTTGTCGACGACGACCTGCGAATACAGCGCCGAGGCGTCGATCTCCACCTCGCCGGTCTCCAGTTCGATGTCCGCAATCACCGGTTTCACCGCCGGCCGGTGCAACGGACGCTCCATCGGCAACTCGATCTCCGCCGCGGTCGCCGCGATGGCCATGATCGCGCCCGTGGGTTGGCCGGGGGACTGGCCGGGGGACTGGGCCTCGCGCAGTCCCAGCGCCTTGGTCTCGATACCGTGCAGGATATCCATGATGCGCCGGTTCTCCAACCAGGCCTGGTCGTCGAGAAAGCGCCGCAGCTGCTGCGACAATCGGGCGACGGTGCGCTGGGTGTGCTCGCCCGCCTCGAGCCAGTCGTAATGCACGCGCCGGGTGCGGGCATCGGGTCGCAGCTCCGCGACCGGCGGCAAGGCCAGCACCCGGTCCAGCAGTTCGGAGAGTTCCTCCTGGCGACGGCTGGACATCAGAAAGTCCCAGAAGGCCCGGAAGCTGCGCCCCTGATCGGAATCGGCAATCGCATCGCGTTCGCCCATGATGTCCTCGAGCAACGCCCCCTTCGACCCCTCCCACAGCGCAATGCGCTCGCGCACCCGGCGATCGAGTGCCCGCAGGTTGTGTTCGACCTCGCGAAAGTCGGTCAACAGCTCGCGGGCAAGCTGCATGAACTGCTGGAAGCGATCGCGCAACGCCGTGTCGTCCAGGAGCGGCACGTCACCCGAACGCACCTGTTCGATCTCGCGATCGATGGCATCGCGGCGCTTTTGCAGTTCGGCGACGCGTTTCTCCGGGTCGGCCTCGCTGCCCTCGCTCATCTGCTTGAGCAATTCGAACAGCGTGAGCAGCCGCGACTCGGTGCCGACGAAGCTGCGCGCGGCCAGCGTGACCAACCAGGCAATCGCCTTTTCGGTCGCGGGGGTCAGGTCGAACTGCGGTTCGTCGGAACCCAGCGTGTAGAACTTGCGCAGCCAGCCCTTCTCCGGGCTCGCCCAGTCGTCGAGGTACTGGATCGCCGAGCGGGGGAAGGCCTCGGATCCCAGACGCTCACGCAGCGCGAAGAGCTCGTCCTCCAGTGCTTCGGCCAGATCCGCGGCGGCCATGACCCGCACGTTGGGCACCACGAACACGCGGTGCAGAAAACTGGCCATCAGCGGCGCATGATCCGAGCGCAGCAAGCGCCACGCCGGGTGGCGCAGCCGCAAGGCCTCGAGGGTGGCAAAATCCATGCTCAAACCGGGCGGGTTCATGGCGGGCTGGCTCATGCCGGGCGGGCTCCGGCGGGCAACGCGGCCCCGCGTACTGGCTCCCGATCGGGCACGGGCTGCGGGGCCCCATTTCTGTCGATGCTGGAGCTGCGTGTCACGCGGGCGACCGGCGGCGACCCGGCGTGCGTAGGCCGCGCCCTGGCGTGCGCCCTGGTGGTACCGAGCGATTCCGGCTCAGTCGAAGGCAATGGGCGCGAAATCCGCCTTCGTCGCGCCGCATTCGGGACACGTCCAGCTATCCGGGATTTCTTCCCATGGGGTTCCGGGTGGAATGCCTTCGTCGGGAAGCCCTTCAGCTTCGTCGTAGAAAAAACCACAGGTATTGCACTCATAGGTCTTCATCCTGTCCCCCGACTCGCCGTGGCTTGAGTGCCGGCCGCGAAACCCGGCCTTGGGTGCGTAACCGATCGATGCTACCGGAAGCGCAGCGGCACCCGGAAACGCACCGAGACGCCCGTTCGCTGGCCTGCGCCGATGCCGTCGCCCTTGCGCAGAGCATAGCCCATCCCATCGGCGCGCTGGGCATGCTGACGCTGTCGCTGCCGCTCGGCGTGATGGCCCTGATCGGGCTTCGCTCGGGCATGTGGCTGCGCGACCGCGTCGCCGCGGACGCCTACCGCGGCTGGCTGCGCATGCTGCTGTGG
>Ga0207421_10005879_pt1 | contig 13560 bp, 12 predicted proteins | sample SodLakKL_010_SED_4_FD_187542 | JGI IMG/M metagenome (GOLD analysis project Ga0207421, IMG submission 187542) | Alkaline sediment microbial communities from Lake Tanatar, Kulunda Steppe, Russia - 8KL_010_SED (SPAdes) (version 2) | ecosystem: Environmental > Aquatic > Non-marine Saline and...
GTGATTCTTTACCGCCGTGCCGACACTACTCTCGAGTTTCAGACCGTGAAACCATCACGATTGCTACCCGGTCCCGAAAATAGTCACGCACGACCGTATCAGTACCCGAGACTCTTTATTGGATACTTTCGGTAGTAAAAAACAGATGACGCTAGTTGGCCAACTCGGTGATGACCACTCCCTTTCTCGACGGGCGCGCCGATACGCAAACGAGGTTATCTTTGGGGACGAGTGGCCGCTCACCTCGGCACACGTCGACCTAGAGGCTGTTCGATTTGAAACGAGTACACGGATGAAACGCCAGCATGGTATCTGCTCATATGATGGCAGCGTCTGCACCATCCGGTTATCCGCTGAAACACACGAGCGCGGCGGCTTCTGCGCTACCAAAGAGACGATTCGACACGAACTCGTCCACGTCTATCAGCACCAACATGACGACCTGACATCGGGTCACGGCGAGTCGTTCAAACGGTGGGTTGAGCCACTCGACCTCTCCGGACGGTGTAGCACACATTATAAGCGGACGCCGGATGAGTATCGCTACCAACTCTACTGTTCTGAAGGGTGTGGGTTCATCGCCGGTCGGCACCGCTTTAGCGCGGTCGTCGAACGAGCAACGCAGGGAACGCAGATTTGCAGTCGCTGTCGGGCACCGCTTCGGGTGGAGGGACCAGAGTCCGCAAAGGCCGGAGATGATTAACCATCAGGCAGGAGGGCGCAAGAGAAAATCGACAGCCGTTTTCCCCATCCACCGTAACGGTCAGTGATGACTGACCTCTTTACCCCACTTTCCCTCCGCGAAACCGAGATTCCGAATCGCCTGATGGTCTCGCCAATGTGTCAGTACTCCGTCGAAGAGCGGGACGGTATCCCAACCGAATGGCACCATGTGCATCTCGGCTCACGTGCCGTCGGCGGTGCCGGACTCGTCATGGCCGAGGCGACAGCCGTGGAACCGCGTGGACGCATCTCCGCCGAAGACCTTGGCATCTGGTCGGATGCCCACGCAAGTGCCTTCGAACGGACGACCGAATTCATCACAGAACAGGGAGCGGTGCCAGCAATCCAACTCGCTCACGCCGGTCGGAAAGCCTCGACAGTCCGCCCCTGGGAGGGTGGCGGCCCGCTCGAACCCGAAGACGGGGGCTGGACGGTTGTCGGGCCCACAGCCGAGTCATGGCCAGCGGAAGACGACGGGAGAGTCCGCGAGACCGAGCGGCTTTCGACCGACGAGATTGACGCCATTGTCGAGGCGTTCCGTGATGGGGCTGCCCGCGCCGCCGACGCCGGATTCGAAGTCGCAGAAGTCCACGCCGCCCACGGCTATTTACTGCACCAGTTCCTCTCGCCAGTGACCAACGACCGAACCGACGAGTACGGCGGAAGCTTCGAAAATCGGATTCGGCTGACCCGCGAGGTAACCGAGGCAGTCCGCGAGGCTTGGCCGGCCGAAAAACCGGTCTTTGTCCGTATTTCGGGAACTGATTGGCTGCCGGAACGCGACTCATGGACCGTCGAGCAATCAGCGCGACTGGCCGACGAACTCGCTGCGGTCGGTGCCGACCTGATTGACGTCTCAAGCGGCGGTATCGCACCTGACTCCTATCCAGAATCAGCAGGGCCTAACTATCAGGTGCCGCTTGCCGAACACATCAGAGCAAACGCTGATTCGGATATCGCTATCGGCACAGTTGGCGCCATTACAACTGCAGAGCAGGCCGACGCACTCGTCCGAAACGACCGCGCTGACCTCGCTATCGTCGGGCGAAAGTTCCTCCGTGACCCATACTTCGGGCTGCACGCTGCACAGGAACTCGATGCAGCCGAACGGGGGAAACCACCGGCCCAGTACGAACGCGGATTCTGACTATTTCTTCGACTTTCTTCTTCCTTCAAGGGAATATTTTATTATGCCCTCAAAGGAAATTCGAATAAATAATTCCTATGAGGGAATTATTTACTCATCACCGTTCTCATCGTCATCTGCATCATCATCCTCCGCGGCGGACAATCCGGCGTCATCCTCACGTTCAAGCGCTGGCGAGACATCGTGGTACTCGGAGTAGCCGTCAAACCAGCGGGCGATGCGCTCGATTCGGTCAACGACGTGTCCGGGCTGGCCGCTCCGTGAGAGTTCGTGTCCCTCGTTCGGATATCTGACAAACCGGCTGTCGACGTTGTGTTTTTTCAGGATGCGGTAGAACAGCTCAGCAGTACACATCGGCGTTCTGTAATCGTCTTCACTGTGGATGAGCAGCGTCGGCGTCTCGACGGCGTGTGCATGACCCGTCGGGGACCGCTCCCAGAGAAATTCCGGTTCCTCCCACGGAGTCGTGTCGAAATCACCCTCAACGAGTTTGTAGGCTCCGTCAGTTGAGCCATAAAAGCCGGTCAGGTCGTAAACGCCGCGCTGGGCAACTGCCGCCTCGAAGTAGTCGGTCTGTCCGACCATCCAACCGGTCATGAACCCGCCGAAACTCCCACCAGTCAGAAACGCCTGGGACTCATCAACGTAGCCCCGTTCGGCGACATGTTCGACCCCAGCCATCACATCAGCCATCGTCACGTCACCCCAGTCTCGTTCAATTGCACCCATGAACTCCTCACCGTAGCCTGCCGACCCGCGAGGGTTCGACCAGAAGACAACATATCCCCGTGCAGCGAGTGTCTGGAACTCATGAAACATCGTCCCGCTTGTCGTCCACATCGCATGCGGCCCACCGTGCACCTCGACAGCGAGCGGGTACTGCTTATCGGGGTCGAAATCCGGCGGCGTCAACAGCCAGCCCTGTAACTCCTCACCAGCAGGGTTCTCGTAGCTGAGTTCTTCCGGCTGGGAAACCGCCCGGTCATCCAGATACTCTGCGTTCAGGCGGGTCAACCGGTGTTGCTCCGCTCCACCGGGCGTCGTCACAAAGATATCACCAGGATGGTCCCACTCACTTTTGACCAGTGCTACGATATCCTTTCCAACGTCAACGCCGTCGATACTCGCACCATCCTCGCGCAACACTCGGTTTGGCTCCGTTTCCTCCCAATGGCCGGCCCACAACGAAACTGCACCCTTGTCCGGTGTCGTGAAATAAAGCGTCTCCTCGTCTGGTCCCCATTGCGGGGCAGTACCGTGACCGAGCGTTCTGTCGAGATCGGCCATCGGCGTTGTGAGCTCTCCAGATGTGCTGTCGATGACACGCACTTCGGTCTGTTTCAACGTCGACTGTTCGGGTTCAGTGTAGAGATGTGCCACGCGGCCATCCTCGGTCGCGTCGAGGTGCATCCCCCAGCCTGTCGTCGTGTGAACGACCTCCTGTTCGTCAGTGTCGATATCATGGGCAATGATATCATAGGCAAGCGAGTCATCAGGGTCAGGGTCGCCGACGTTTTCAGTGTAATACAGTGTCTGCCTATCTCCCCATGCTGGGCCGCCGAAATCGCGGTCACCGTCCGTGAGGCGAGTTATCTCGTCATCGGAAAGGTTGACCTGATAGATATGAGCCCGTTTCCCGTCGAAATACTGTTGCATCGAGCGATAGGTTGTTCGCTCGATGACGCGTGGGTCCGGCGTCTCCGGCTCGTAGTCTTCGGGCACCTCGATATCCCGCTCTTCCTCACGGTCCTCTTCACTCGCATGCTGCACGAAGGCAATGGCCTCGCCATCGGGCCGCCAGGCGATATCCCCTACGCCGCCGCCGACGGTTGTCACCTGTCGTCCTTCGCCGCCATCAGTCGGAAGGACCCAGAGTTGCGGCCGGTCGTCGTCTGCCCCTCGTGTCGAAACGAACGCAAGTCGGTCTCCGCTCGGGCTAAATCGTGGCTGGCTGTCAACCCCCTCGCTGATGGTGAACCGTCGCGGCTCAGAGCCACCAGTCGAGACCAGATAGATAGTGGATTCGTAGGATTCCTCGTCATCCGGAACCTTTCGCACGAACGCAACCTGTTCCCCGCCGGGTGCAACCTGTGGCTCCGTAACCTGTACAATATCGTGGTAATCATCGGCCGCGATACGCTCCATACACCGTATTTGGGAGGGAGTCACAAGTGTGTTAACCAAACATTCAGTTCGGCTACCAAACCAGGCGACGCCCTTTTGCACGGCTGGTGAGTAAGCCTTCCAATGAATGGGGATGATGCACCGTCGATGGTAGGATATCTCGCCGGAGTCGTCGGTCTTGCTGTCGCCAGCGTCGGTATGATGTATGCGTATTACCGCGCTAGCGTCCCAGAGTTCTCTGCGGCGTTTGTCACCAACCCGGTTACTGCCGTTGAGGATGACCCCCTGAGCCTCGTCCTTTTGCTTGCTGCTGTCTTCCTCGTAGTTCTCTTATTTGTCTTGATTATTATCGTTGGAGCAAAGCATGCACCGGAGGAGCGTGACGACGACCGTGAATGAGAGTCACTGCCGGTCAAGCCACGCGACAGCAAGCAATCCGGCGGTGATAATCACGAACGCACTGAGCGATAGCCGTGGAATCGTCAGTATGCCCAGCGCTTCCCAGTAAACGGCCGAGCAACCGCCACCGAGGACACAGACGCCATCCGGTGCGGTCTGAATGAACGAATGATACGTGGCAACGCCAATGCCGGTCACGGACAACGGCAGTCCCATCTTCCAGACGCCGGTGTAGTTCTCGTAGGCTGCTACGCCGAGCACCAGCACAAGCGGGTACATAAGCACTCGCTGGTACCAGCAGAGTTCACACGGGAAAAAGCCAGCCACTTCGCTGAAATACAGACTCCCCACCGTGGCGATAGCCGCAACCGCTGTACAGCCAACGAGGAGGCGGCGAATCATATCCCGAACATAGATTTGAGCGGTTGTGACTGTTGTGGTTCACGCATCGAGGAACCGCTGTGAGGATTGTGCGATTGGACGTAATAATATATAGCTGGACTCTGTTATCCCTTCGCATGGGAGAGAGCCAGCCTCACTCCAAGGCTGACGAGAGGGTGCTGACTGTAGTACTACTGGAAGCACAGGAGGATGTTCGAACCAGCATTGCCGCGTATTTCGACAACCAACAGGATATTCGGTTAGAGACAACCAGCGATGTGAGTGCGACCCGTGACCTGCTTGCAAGCGAGCCAGTGGATTGCCTCGTGGCCGACCCTACCGGACTCACTACCGACCCATCCCGGTTCAGCATCGTTGCACAGACCCTCTCGCCGGGATGTTCCGTTATTTGGCTCCTCGACAGCGAGTTTGACGGGGAGACTGACCAGCTACTGCAGTCAGGTAACTCGTTTATCGAGAAAGGAGAGTCCGGTACCGATTGGCAGTTTCTCGCGGAGAAAATCCGTGCGCTGGTTCGCGGTAAGCCAACCAGCCGGAGTCCTTCCGAAACGTACAGACTGCTCGTCGAGACCGCACGTGACGGGTTATATCAACTCGATGCGAACGGACAGTTTGTCTATCTCAACGAGTCCCTCGCGACGATGCTCGGATACGAGCGACAAGAGCTACTTGGGGCACATGGTTCCGATGTGATGGGAGCCGGCGAACTCGAACGGGGACAGGAAGTCATTCAGACTGTTCTCGCCGACCCGTCGACCGACAGCGACCGAGTTGATATGACGTTCGTTCGCAACGATGGAACGGAGATCACTGTTTCGTTGCAGTTTGTCGTCCTGACCACGGCGGATGGGACCTACGACGGTATTATGGGGGTTGCTCGGGACATCACGGAACGAAAGCAACGTGAAGAGGAACTGAAACGACAGAACGAACGGCTCGATGCGTTCGCTGGCGCTATCAGCCACGACCTCCGAAACCCACTCAACGTTGCACAGTTACAGCTTGATTTAGTCAGACAAGAGTGCAACAGCGAGCATATCGAACCAGCTGTCGATGCCCTTGACCGAATGAATACGCTTATCGACGACCTGCTGACGCTTGCCCGCGACGGCACAGCCGACAGCGACCCCGTCGCGTGTTCGCTCAGTAGTGTCGCAACCAAGGCATTTGAGACCGTTGAGACGGGTGCGGCACAGCTCGAAATCGAGTCCGACTGTTCACTCCGTGCCCACCAAAGCAGCCTGCAGCAGCTGTTCGAGAATCTAATTCGAAACAGCGTGGAACACGGTTCCACGAGCAGTCGGTCAGGAACCGGTGATACCGTCGAAAGCGACGGAGAGGGTGTCACGATTACCGTTGGCGAGCTGGCCGACGGCACCGGCTTCTTTGTTGCGGATGATGGCGCTGGTATTCCAGAAGACAAACGGGATGATGTGTTTGCTGCGGGCTATTCGAGCGTTGCATCCGGCAGCGGTCTGGGGCTCCAGATTGTCAGTGATGTTGTCGACCGCCATGGCTGGGACATTTCGGTCGAGAAATCTGCCAGTGGCGGCGCTCGGTTCGTCATCACCCGCGAGACCCCAAGCTAGATACGGCTCCTCGCGCTGTATTCGCCTATGAGTTCGGATATCAGCAATATGCTGAAAATGATGAACCTGCTTGGGGACGATGGGTTCGTCGATGCGCTGAAAAATGTCGAGAAATTGGTTGAAGACGTCGAAGGGACGCTCAACCGCGTCGAACAAATCGAGGGTGATGCCGAACAGGCTGTACAAGAGGCAAACCAAGCGCTCAACGCCGTCGATTACCGACTAGAAAAATTTGATGAAACGATATCGTTGCTCGAAGCGAAAATTGAGGCCGGGTTTACTGTTGGCTTCTTTCTTTTCGGCATCAACCGCTGGCTTGACGGCGAGCTTATCCTCGCATCGATTCTTTTCTTTATGGGGTTACTCGGCGTCTCCTCGCTGATTATTACAATCATCAAGTTACCACAGGTCCAGCGGTTGCGGCGACTCCTCAAATATGCGATTCGCCAGTTTCGAGAGGAGAATACAGGAAACAGCAGTTCTGCTGGAGAATCTTCGGAAGATCTGCGCGGTCACGAGCACACACAGGCGAACAAACGGCAATCTCAGGCGGACGAACAGCGACCGCGAGGAAACGAGCGCGAAAAGACATCCGACAAGGAACGACGGAGCGGCGGGTACTGGGCCGAGAGATAGGCCCCTACTATACCGGTCGTATTGGGCAGTCTGTCCCGAATTTCTCTCTGGCCTTGCGTGCAAGAGATTCACCAATTCGTGTTGCTCCAGATTGGTTGTACTAATCGGTAGCAGCGCTGATTATCAGGCTCTGTGTAAAAAATAGTTGGTCAACAGTTCGTTTCGCGTGATGAAATGGGGATAGGCCTATAGAGGCGTTTACATCGCGCCGCCCATGCCGCCCATTCCACCCATGCCGCCCATACCGCCACCCATACCGCCGCCTGGTGGCATGTCGTCATCATCATCGTCGTCGCCCTTACCGCCGACGAGATCACCGGCCGCGATGACGTCGTCGATGCGCAGGAGCATGACTGCGGCTTCGGTGGCGCTTTCGATGGCCTGCGTTTTCACGCGGAGTGGCTCGACAGCTTCCTCATCCATTGCCTCGACTTCACCGGTGTAGGCGTTGAGGCCGAACGTTGAGTTCCCAGCATCGTGCTCGCTGCGGAGTTTGACCAGCGAGTCGATTGGGTCGAGACCAGCGTTCTCGGCGAGCGTGCGTGGAATCACGTCGATGGCGTCAGCAAACGCTTCGATTGCAAGCTGCTCACGACCGCCGACGCTGTCGGCGAAATCACGCAGTTGCAGGGTGAGTTCGGTTTCCGGGGAACCTCCACCAGGGAGGACCTTGCCGTCTTCGAGGGTCGCGGCAACGACGCCGAGGGAGTCCTCGATGGCGCGCTCGACTTCGTCGACGACGTGCTCGGTGCCGCCGCGGAGGATGAGCGAGACGGTTTTGGCGTCCTCAACGTCCTCGACAAAGATTTTCTCGTCGCCAGCGAGTTCTTTCTCGGTGACAGAGCCGGCGAATCCGAGGTCGTCTGCGGTGATATCTGGAATGTTGGAGATGATTCGTGCGCCTGTGGAGCGGGAAAGCGCCTGAATATCGGATTTCTTCGCACGGCGGACGGCGAGGATGCCTTCCTCAGCGAGGTAATGCTGTGCCATGTCGTCGATACCTTTCTGACAGAAGACGACGTCGACACCGGCGTCGACAAGTGCGTCAACGTACTCGCGCAGCTGCGCCTCTTCCTGGTCGAGGAACTCCTGGAGCTGCTCTGGGTCGGTGACGTTCACTTCGGCGTCGAGTTCTGTCTCCGGAACCTCGATAGCCGTGTCGAGGAGCGCGATGTTGGCATCCTCTTTGAAGTGTGGCATGTTGTCGTGAACGCGCTCTTTACCGACGATGACACCCTCAACGAGGCTGGATTCGTCGATAGAGCCACCGACAACGGTCTCGATCTGGACGTTGTCCGTGTCGACACCCTCTTCGTCGGCGACGGCCTGTGCGGCGCGAACGACGAGTTCGGCGAGGTGGCCTTTGGCGCTCTCTGCGCCTTTGCCCGTCATGGCCGTGCTGGCGACGCTTTCGAGCGTCTCGGTATCATCAGCGTCGACCTCGTAGGCTGCGTCCTCGACGATGGATTTAGCTTCCTCTGCGGCCTGTCGGTATCCCTGTGCGAGAATCGTTGCGTGGATATCCTGGTCGAGAAGGTCCTCGGCTTTCGAGAGCAGTTCACCAGCGATGACAACAGCGGTCGTGGTTCCGTCGCCGACCTCATCTTCCTGGGTCTGGGCGACTTCGACGACCATGTTCGCGGCCGGGTGCTCGATATCCATCTCATCAAGGATGGTGACACCATCGTTCGTGACGACAACGCTGCCGCCGGAATCGACGAGCATCTTGTCCATCCCTTTTGGACCGAGCGTCGTGCGTACGGACTCGGCAACCGCCTTACCTGCCGTAATGTTCATCGACTGTGCGTCTTTCCCGGATGTTCGCTGACTATCGTCCGAGAGTACAATAAGTGGCTGGTTACCCATCTGCTGAGCCATAATCAAGGAAAGATTGAATGTGGTTCTATATAAACCCTTTGGAAATGAGGGTGCTATGTGAGGGTTCGACAGGGACAGTATTTCCACGGTAGAGCGACTGAGGTTGGTAAAGACCGGGAGTTTCTCTGTTCAGCTATTCGTTGTTCGCTCTCGGCTGTGGTCACCCGCTACAATACCGTTTCGCTGTCGTATGAACCAAGCGTCCGGACCCAGCCATCCTCGGCAATATCCTCGACAATGTCGAGTGCCCGCTGTGTCCGGTCCTCGTAGAGCCCCGCAGCAACATCGAAATGGAAGACGTAATCCCCGAGTCGCTCACCGCTCGGTCGGGATTCAACGCGAGTGAGGTTGATGTCGTTATCGGCAAAGGGTTCGAGCAGGCGAAGCAACAATCCGGGGTAGTCAACGTTCGGATAGACGATAATCGAGGTTTTGCTGCCTGCTTCCGAGCGGTCTTTTGCTGGTGCAACAACAAGAAACCGGGTTGCGTTGGAGTCACGGTCCTGAATATCCTCGCCGAGTACCACCAGCGAGTCCCCATTGCTCGCGTTTGCCGGGTGACCGATTGCAGCAACTGTCTCGTCCTCTCGGGCACGCTCGACACCGCGAGCGGTACTTGCAACAGCTTCGACATCGGCGTCGGGATACTGCGTTTCCAGATACGACCGACACTGGGCAAGTGCCTGTGCATGGCTGGCCACGAGGTCAAAGCTCTCGCGCTGGGCGAGCAACGCATGTCGAATTGGCGTGATGATTTCTTTGACAACGGCAACGTCGTACTCTGCGAAGGCATCGAGCGATTCGGTGACTGACCCCTCGATGCTGTTTTCGACCGGGACAACGCCTCGTTCATACCGACCGCTCGCAATTGCTTCGATGATTGCGGTGACGGATTCAGTAAACGCGATATCCTCCTCGGCAGCGACGGCGCGAGCGGCCCGATGCGAGTAGGTTCCGGCAGGCCCCAGCGTGAGTGCTTGCATGCTCGCGCATACTTGACACGGGGCCAAAAACGTCGCGGTAACCGCAGGCTCTGCAAGTCGTCAGTTTGCTAACTTTGCGACACTTTTTTATTTTCGGAGTGACCAACATGGTTCTGAGGTGTCATAAAATGGCACTGAACATTCGAGCGAAATCGAATTCGGTGCTAGAGCGTATCAAACGACTCTTCGGCCGCGGTAGCGACGAGGAGTAACACGCTCTCGACGACAGCTTCTCGCATTTTTTACCTACCAGAAAGCGACAGCTACGGTTTGATTCCTGCTGATGGTTTGGTTATATACCTCTCATTTTTAGCCCCATCAGAGAGTATTCATCAGCAATGGGCACAGGGAACAGCGAACCGAACGGCTCTGATACCCCGAGTTCACAGTCTGCTGAACGGCTTCCGAGCTATCTCAGACAATACGACCGACTGGCCACGGTAGAGACAAGCGACAGCAGGAAGGGTTCGGTCACGTTCGTCGAGAGTTCGTACGGGGCGACTGCGGAATCGGACGACCTCGATGAACAGCTTGCAGCGACCGACCCCGATATCGTCGCCGTCGAACTTGATGACCTGCGGTACCGGGAACTGGCTGATGCCGATACGGAAGAGGAAGTCGATGCAAGCGATGTCCTGTCGGGGAAGACAGGCTATCAGTTTCTCGGTCATTGGCTGACGAACGCCGTAGGGCACCGATATGACGATGAGTACCAGCACGACCCAGAACAGTCTGTTGAGACGGCACTCGACAGCGCAGATGAGAAATCCGCCGCCATCGCGTTGCTCGACCGCGACCTCAACGATACGACACAGCGCCTGTGGACGCGACTTCGCCTCCGCGACAAGCTCTCGATAACTGCTGCCCTCACGTCGGATTTTGGCGGCCCATGGAAAGTCGGCATGGCTGTCGGCCTCTTTTGGGGGTTGCTCTTTGGGGCGATTTTACGGCTGCTTGTCGAGCCGCTCGTTTTGCCAGCCGCGCCGACGCTTGGAAACGCCACCCTCGATGGGTTAGCAGGACCGCTCGTCTCGACGCTTGATGCGTTCATTGTCATTGGGTTGTTCGGACTGTTGTTTGGGATTCCGTTCTCGCTGTTGCTCGCGGTTGGAACACGAGGCTTCGAGCGGGCACACATTCCGTTCGAGTCACTGACCGACGCCGACCCGGTGACGGCAGTGCTCGAAACCTACGCACCCTCAAAAGCAGTAGCGACACAACTTCGTGATGGCCGTGACGCACTTATTGCTCATCGGCTTGCTGAGCTACGCGATGCAGGTTATAACGTAACGACGGTTGTGGGACGTGGCCGCCGGGAACCAATTGAAACGTATCTGACGGAGCCACAGACTCGCCCGCCACTGAAGGCCGTTGCTGGTCCAGTCGAAACCGGCCGGTATCGCTCGCTCGTCTACCGGGCAGTTGGCTACGGCGTGACGCTGATTCTCGTCGCTCTCTTTGTGCTTATCGCACTCGGTGGAACACAGGATGGACTGCTGTTACAGCTGTTTGCTGCGTGGTTCATCGTCAATTTCGTCGCTGCAGCAGGCGTTGCCTTTCTGGCCGGTGCACACTGGACAAGCTCAAGCGTTGGTGGCGCGGTTGCGTGGCTGACGAGCGTCAATCCGCTCATTACGCCTGGGCTGTTCATCGCCTACGTCGAGTTGCAGTATACGAAGGTCAAGCTCTCGGATATCTGGCAGATGAAAGCGCTCATGCAACAGCGCGAGTGGACGGCCCGAACGCGTCTCCGGCGAATGCACCGCGAGATTGGTCTCTTTCGGCTGTTGTTCATTATGACCGTTGCAAACCTTGCGAGTTTTACCGCAAGCGTCGTCTTTGTCGCCGTTATCCTCCCGTTCATTGCCGCGGATGTCGGCGGACTCGCAGGGCTCGGCGAGGAACTGCTCGCTGGGATGGAAGACGGCGCAGCTGTTCTTCGTGAGTTGTTGTTCTAATAATGAAATATAATATCTCAAGCGATATGTCCACGGTGGAATCATTCGTCATTCAACCGTGAATATTATTTGTGAGACACACGTCTCACACACTATGAGCACAGACAGTGAAGATGGTAACAATCCAAACAGAATGGAAAAGATAGACGTGCGGGTTCCAGAGAACATCTTAGAAAATATAGAGAAAGAATACAAGCGCCGAGGATACGCGTCACGTTCAGAGGCCATACGTGATGCGCTGCGCGACTGGTTGAATCCCCCGGCTACTTTGTCGGATAAAATGCTTGATGAACTCCAGAAAAGCCGCACCCAGCGAGAGCGAGGTGAAACAGTGTCGGCAGCTGAAGCACGTGAACGGTTGGGACTCAACAGCAAGGACGAATGACGACGGTCGAGTATACAGAACAAGCTTTGGGACACTTGAAAGAGCTGGAACCTCACGTGGCTGACCGTATAATGAACAAGGTTGATGAGGCAACAGAGTGGACGGAACACCGGTTGGAACGACTGTCTGGGTATCCTTATTACAAAATTCGCGCTGGTGACTATCGGGCTATCATTATCTGGGAGAAAGACGCAGACAACCTCATCGTTGAGGCGGTAGCACACCGGCGAAATGTGTATGACCGACATCTACCACCCTGACGCCCTAATTTTGAATACATAAAATTGAGAAGGTTCCTAAAATGTGGATGCCACCGTCGCGTTGACTCTCCCGGATTCGTCCCCCACCAAAGAGCCCGTCTCAAACCGTCGCCCCCAACTAGTTGTGTCCGTTGTCGGCCTCCCCAAGCCGACTCGATAAAAACTGAAAACCTAACTGAACGGTGATGCCCTAAGTCCGTGTTTCAGTCCTGGTCGCTGGTGATGACTGCCTGCTCTTCCTCGTCGCTGAAGCCAGCGGATTTCTCCTGGCGCTCTTTTGCGTCAGGGTCGTATTTGGCTTCGATTTCCTGGTAGCGTGGAACGAATGACAGTTCGTGGTGGCTCTCCGTTGGGTGACCGAGGTAGCGGTCTTCGAGGTCGAACTGTGCCTGCTCGTCGTTTTCGGCAATGTTGACCATATCCTCGTAGACAGCGTGTGCGCCACTGTGCAGGGCGTACAGCGTGATGAAGAGGTATTTGTAGCCGAGGTCGCCCAGTTCCTGGAACGTGAGCGGGTCCTCCTCCTGACTCCACGCGAAGGAGCTGGAGTAGTTGAACGCCAGTTTCAGGTCTGGGTGGGTTTCGTGGATCGTTTCTGCGTAGTTGACAGCATCCTCGCGGGATGGGTCAGGCATTTCTGGCCAGACAAGGTCGACGCCAGCGTCGGCATAGAGTCGACCGCGTTCGAGGTGTTCCTCCCAGTCACCGTTTGCGGAGCCGTAGGCGTCGGTTCGGGCGATGATGATGGTGTCTTCGCTCTGTTTTGCGTCGACGGCTGCCTCGAAGCGAGCCACAGCATCTTCGCGTGGGATAATCTGTTTGCCAGCAATGTGTCCACAGCGTTTTGGCGTCGTCTGGTCCTCGATGTGGACCGCAGCAACGCCCGCTTTCTCGTATTCGCGCACGGCACGGCGCACGTTGTGGGTGCCACCGTATCCCGTGTCACAGTCCGCAATGATTGGCAGGTCGGTCGCTTCGACCTGGCGTTTTGCGTTCTCGACCATCTCGCGCATGTCGACCATCTCAAGGTCTGGGAAGCCGAACTGACCCAGCACCGTGGAGTACCCGGACATATA
>Ga0207421_10005880_pt1 | contig 13559 bp, 10 predicted proteins | sample SodLakKL_010_SED_4_FD_187542 | JGI IMG/M metagenome (GOLD analysis project Ga0207421, IMG submission 187542) | Alkaline sediment microbial communities from Lake Tanatar, Kulunda Steppe, Russia - 8KL_010_SED (SPAdes) (version 2) | ecosystem: Environmental > Aquatic > Non-marine Saline and...
TTTTAAGTTTTCTTGCAGGGAATGATGCCTGATCAAGTTTTGGAAAGGAACGCCGACGGCCTTGTCCTGTTCTATCTCAAAGAGGCGTTCCGCTGCGGGATTAATCATTTCTACCTTCAGATCGCTGCCGGTAAGAATTATACCGCTGCTCATTGAAGAAACAACGCTTTCCAGCTTATTCTTCTGCCAGAGCACCTCTTCCATTTTTCCCCTAAGAGAGCGCCCCATCTCAGAAATGTTCTCAGCCAGGCCGGCCAGCTCATCCCTACCTTCCACCTTTAATTCCGGCATAAAGTTGCCGCCGGCTATTTCCCGGGCGGCGGCGCTTATTTTAGCTATCGGCCCAGTTATTTTACTGGAGAGCAGATATGCCGCCCCCAGGGCAAAAAGGGAGGATGCAAAAAGCGCCCCCAGCATGAATAAGGCCAGGCTGGTTATAGCCTGGTTGATAGCGGCCAGGGGCAGGGCCAGCCTGATTACCGGGGAAAGACCGTTATCTTCATCAGGTTCGAAATCATGATCAAGAGGAACGGCAAGATAAAACATTTCTTCATCAAGGGTAGCGCTGTACCTGCTGGCCACTCCTTTCTTCTTCCCGGAGGCCTCTTTTATTTCAGGGCGGTCACTGTGGTTTTCCATCAGGTCCGGATCTTCATCAGAGTCGGCAAGCACCACCCCGTCTTGATCGACGAGGGTAATCCGGACGCCCAGCTCCGGGCCCAGTTCCTTGCTGAGGGCATCTATTTCTCCAGGCGGGGCATCACGCCTCAGCATTTCTTCTACCAGGGATGCGGCAAACACTGCCTGGTTGTACAGGTTTTCCCGCAGGTTTTGCATATAAACATAGTTCAGAAACCAGATAAAAAAAGCGCCGATGAGGACCACAACCACGGCTATGACCACCAGGTAATATGAAATCAGGCGGCGCCGAATACTCTTAAACAATTATACCCCTCCCGGGCAAAAATGAATCTTCCTGAACCAGGCCTGCAAGCTGTTCAAAATAAATAGCACCGGCAGGGCTTCATATCTGCAGCAGCACTCTTCCGGGTGCTGCTTGCCCTGCCTCTATGATAAGGGTTGCCCAAAGTTTTTTACCGGCTTTTCAGCAAAGCGGTAACCGACTCCCCGCACCGTTTCTATATAATGGGGGTGAGCCGGATCGGGCTCAATTTTTTGCCTCAGGTAGCGGACATGCACATCTACCGTCCTTGTATCCACTTCCACTTCGTACCCCCAGACCCGGTCAAGCAAAAGCTCCCTGGTCAAGACTTTTCCGGGGTTAGACATCAAGATCTGCAGCAGCACAAATTCTTTATGGGTCAGGTTACAGGCCTGGTCCCCAACAGTCACCTGGTGCCTTTCCGGGTAAAGCGAAATATTCCCGGCCCTGAGCACTTTTTCTTCTTCCCGGATGGCGCTTTCTGTGGTTCCCGTCAAGTGATCCATCCTCCTGAGCATAGCCCGGACCCTGGCCACCAGTTCGCGCACGCTGAAGGGCTTGATCATGTAATCATCGGCGCCCATTTCGAGGCCAAGCACCCGGTCCAGTTCTTCTTTCCGGGCCGATAAGATCAGGATCGGGATAGAAGCCGTCTGATCACTGCTGCGCAGCCGCCGGCATACTTCCAGGCCGTCCATTTCAGGCAGCATAATATCCAGGATGATCAAATCGGGGAGATGCTCAAATGCCAGATCGAGCGCTTCGGTGCCGCTGGCAGCGCTCAAAACCGTGTAACCTTCCTTTTCCAGGTGAAAAGATATAAGGCGGACAATCTCTTCCTCATCCTCTACAACGAGCACTTGACGTTTTTTAAGATCACTTTTTGACTTAGCCATGGTTACAAATAATGCTCGAGCCTCCCCAGATATTGTTCATAAACGTTAATTGTTTTTCAACTGCCGGCATTTCGCAGGCCCGGTTAAAGATAACCAGGCCTTTATACATTTTGATAGTTTAATGATTGCAAAGACAGCAACCAACCGGTTTTGATAGTTTTTTTCATTTTAACACATATTTGATCCTGCAAGTTAACATTAAGCGAGAATGGCCGTTCTCTCGGCAGTACCAGCTTGCAATTTGGCCCAATCTTAGATTTGTTTTTGCCTTTATAAAGTGGTAAGATAAAATAAACTTGAGCCGGTAATATTTGGAATATAAAGCTTTTTCTCTACAATTTATTTGGAGGTGTATATATTGAGTAAGCAGATTGAAACAATGGACGGAAACACTGCTGCTTCCTATATCGCTTACGCCTTAAGCGATGTGGCGGCAATCTACCCGATCACTCCGTCCTCCCCAATGGCTGAAATATGTGATGAATGGGCCGCTTACGGCCGCAAAAACATATTTGGCCAAACCTTGAAAATCTCAACAATGCAATCAGAAGCAGGAGCTGCCGGAGCAGTGCACGGGTCACTGGTAAACGGAGCCCTCACTACAACCTTTACAGCATCCCAGGGCTTGCTGTTAAAAATTCCGAACATGTATAAAATATCAGGGGAGCTTCTACCTTCGGTATTCCATGTTTCGGCCCGGGCCCTGTCAACCCATGCCCTCTCCATTTTTGGCGATCATTCAGATGTAATGGCCGCCAGGCAAACCGGGTTCGCCTTGATGGCATCTTCTTCTGTGCAGGAAGTTATTGACCTGTCCCTGGTTTCACACCTGAGCACGCTAAACACAAGGGTTCCTTTTCTCCATTTCTTTGATGGCTTCAGGACCTCCCATGAAGTCCAAAAAGTAGAGTTGATAGACTATGAAGATATCAAGAACCTGGTGGACTTAGATGCCGTCAAAGCATTCCGCCAGCGCGCCCTGAGCCCTGAAAGGCCGCACCAGCGCGGAACGGCTCAAAACCCGGACATTTATTTCCAGAACAGAGAAGCGGCTAACCCTTACTATGCAGCCACCCCGGAGAAAGTTACCGCAGTAATGGACCAGGTGTATGAACTTACCGGACGCCGCTATCACCTGTTCGATTACTGTGGAGCGCCGGATGCCGAATCAATAATTGTATGCATGGGTTCAGCTTCCGATACAGTGGAAGAAACAGTCAATTACCTGAACAAGCAGGGAGAAAAGGTGGGCATGGTCAAGGTCCGCCTCTACAGGCCCTTTTCCAACGAACACTTCCTTGCTGCAGTGCCATCTACCTGCAAGCGCATAGCTGTCCTGGACCGAACCAAGGAACCCGGATCCCTGGGTGAACCTCTTTACCAGGATGTCTGCACTGCCATGGTGGAAGCAAAACAAACCCCGCTTATTATCGGCGGCCGTTACGGCCTGGGTTCAAAAGAGTTCAACCCCTGCATGGTTAAGGGCGTTTTTGACAACCTCAACTCTGATAATCCCAAAAATCATTTCACTGTGGGCATCACCGATGATGTTTCCCACACTTCTCTCGATTACCCCAGTTGCCTTTACACTACCCCGGAAGGCACCCACCGGGCCAAGTTCTTCGGGCTCGGCGCCGACGGAACTGTTGGGGCAAACAAAAACAGTATCATCATCATCGGTGATAACACTGACCAGTATGCCCAGGGCTACTTTGTCTATGACTCCAAGAAATCGGGCGGGATCACCGTCTCTCACCTGCGCTTCGGGCCGGAACAGATAAAATCAACCTACCTGATCGATCAGGCTGATTTTGTCGCCTGCCACAACCCGTCGTTTGTTACCCGTTACGATATCCTGGAAGGAATTAAGGAAAACGGGGTGTTCCTGCTTAACTCCAGCTGGAGCCTGGAAGAAATGGAAGAGCACCTGCCTGCAGAAATGAAAAGGACAATCGCCCAGAAGAATCTTAAATTCTACAATATTGATGCCTTCAAGATTGCCGGGGAGCTCGGTCTGGGCGGCCGGATTAACATTATCATGCAGGCCGCGTTCTTCAAACTGTCAGAGGTAATCGATCCCGACCTCGCCTTCAAAGAAATAGAAAAGATGATCGAGAAAACTTACGGCAAAAAAGGTGCCGATGTTGTAGAAATGAACGTCAACGCTATTTATAAGGCCCTTGAAAATATAGAAGAGGTCAAATACCCCGAAAGCTGGGCGGAAGCAACAACCGGCGCTACCTTCAAACCGGAAGAAGCCCCGCAGTATGTTTGCGACACCATCTACCCGATGATCGAGCTAAAAGGTGATAACCTGCCGGTAAGCGCCTTCAATCCCGACGGGACCGTGCCTACGGGAACAACCCGTTACGAAAAGCGGGGAATTGCCGTTGATGTGCCGGCCTGGATTCCTGAAAATTGTATCCAGTGCAACCAGTGTTCTTTTGTCTGTCCCCATGCGGTGATCAGGCCGTACCTGGCCCGTGAAGAAGACCTGGACGGAGCCCCGGAAGGGTTTGCCACTTTGGACGGCAAAGCTAAGGATATCAAGGGCTTGCAATACCGGATCCAGATCTCACCTCTCGACTGCACTGGATGCGCCAATTGTGTAGATGTTTGCCCGGCCAAGGAAAAGGCCCTGGAGATGAAGCCGCTGGAAGAAGTGGTAGAAGAAGAAGACGCTAAATTCCGTTTTGCTGAAAGCCTGCCCGAGATTGACGTGGAGATAAACCCCAAAACCGTCCGCGGCAGCCAGTTCCGCAAACCGTTATTTGAATATCACGGCGCCTGCGGTGGCTGCGGTGAAACACCGTACATCAAAGTTATAACCCAGTTGTTCGGCAACCGCATGGTTATTGCCAACGCTACCGGTTGTTCATCAATTTACGGCGGCAACGCCCCAACCGTCCCCTATACGGTAGACAGTAGCGGCCGTGGACCGGCCTGGGCCAGCTCACTGTTCGAAGATAATGCTGAATTTGGTTACGGTTATTCCCTGGCCATCGACCAGCAAAGGAAAAAGCTGATTGAAGCGGTAAACCAGGTGCTTGAAACCGGCATTTCAGATTCCTTTAAAGAAGCCCTGCAGGAATGGCTGGAAGTTAAAGACCAGGGCGATCCTTCTGTTAAAGCAGCTGACAGGATCCGTGAGCTGCTGGAAGCGGAAAAGCCGCAGGATAGTAATGCCGGCCTCCTGGAGGAAATCCGGGACAAAGCAGATTTATTGCCCAAACGTTCAGTCTGGATCATCGGTGGAGACGGATGGGCTTACGATATTGGGTTCGGTGGGCTTGATCATGTCATATCGACCGGCGCTGACGTAAACCTGCTCGTTCTCGATACGGAAGTCTATTCCAATACCGGCGGGCAGTCTTCCAAGTCAACACCCACGGCTGCAATTGCCAAGTTTGCTGCTGCAGGTAAGGAAATGCGTAAAAAAGACCTGGGCCTGATGGCTGTAACATACGGTTATGTATACGTGGCCATGGTTTCCATGGGAGCAAACCAGAACCAGTTCTTAAAAGCAATTACAGAAGCAGAAGCTTATCCGGGCCCATCGATTATTATCGCCTATTCACCCTGTATTGCACACGGCATCGACATGACCAAGAGCCAGCGTGAAGGCAAACTCGCTGTTGAGTCCGGTTACTGGCCTCTGTACCGCTACAACCCGATGTTAACAAAGGAAGGGAAAAACCCGTTCATCCTGGATTCCAAGGAACCGAAACAAGACTTGCAGACATTCATGATGAACGAAGTGAGGTTCCGTTCCCTGAAGAAAGAATTCCCCGAACGGGCCGATCACCTGTTTGTGGAAGCAGAAAAAGTAGCCAAAGAAAGACTGGAGATGTACAGGCAGTTGGCTGAGGCCCAAAAAGATCAAGAAGAATAAACTAAACACGCAGTTTAAAAGCGCGGCCATTTGGCCGCGCTTTTTATTTCGCCTATGATTTTGCTCGTTTCCTGGAAAAGAAAGAAAAAAGAGGAGGCTTCTTTTCGAAGCTCACCTTCTCCAGGTTTTGCCTGGCTGCTTCATAGCCCCGGTCGATAAGAACACCCGGGTTGCTGGTATCATGAAAAGTAATATCCCCCAGCTCGGGCACGATTATGAGGTCGGTACACTCATAAGCCGGCATATCACGGTGGCGCTTGATTACATCATACGATTGGATCAGGATTTCAAATATATTGCCCGGTTCTTTCTGGAGTGGCCTCTGGGCGCCGACATCAACGGCAATGATATAATCCATTTTGCGATCTTTTAAATGCCGTGCCGGGACATTATCCAGCAGCCCGCCGTCCACAAGGAGACGGTTATCCCATTTAACGGGCGTAAATATGCCCGGAATGGCACAGCTGGCCTGGACCGCTTCCGCAACCGGCCCTTGTTCAATGACGACTTCTTCGCCGCCCGATAAATCAACAGCATTAACGATGAGCGGGATGTCAAGGTCTGAAAAAGTAATGTCACCCAGGTGCTCTTTAAGGATATTGAGCAAGCGAGAGGAATCGATAAGCCCTCTTTTGGGGAAAGAAAAACTGATCATGTCTCTCCAGGACATGGTGGAAGCAATTTTCACCAGCTGCTGTACAGATTTCCCGGAACAGTACAGGGAACCGACAATACTGCCGGCGCTGGTCCCGGCAATATAAGAAGGCTTAAGATCACGCTCCTCGAGGTACTTCAGCACCCCGATATGCGCCATGCCCCTGGCAGCGCCTCCGCTTAAAGCCAGGCCGATTTTCATTTTTCGACACCCTTCCTATTCATATGGTGAATTATTCTTAAGCCTTCCAGGGTCAGCAGGGTATTAACTTCTTTGATCGTTTCAGATTCACGGGCAATAAGGGAAGCAAAGCCGCCGGTGGCCAGCACCATGGGAGGCAGGCGGAATTCACTTTTCATCCGGCGCACGATACCGTCTACCTGGCCGACAAAACCAAAAACAATCCCCGACTGCATGCTGGAAACCGTGTCCTTACCGATAACCCGTTCCGGCCTGACAATTTCCACCCGGGGCAGTTTGGCTGCTTTTTCAAACAACGCTTCAATAGAAATCCCAATACCGGGAGCGATAACACCGCCGAGATAATCGCCGTCTTCAGATATGGCGCAAAAAGTGGTAGCCGTACCAAAATCAACAATAATAAGCGGGCCGCCATATAAGTGGTAAGCTGCCACAGCATTTACAATCCTGTCGGCTCCGACTTCGCGGGGATTATCTGTTAAAATGTTTAAACCTGTTTTTATACCGGGACCAATGACCAACGGATCAACATTAAAATACTTGGTCGACATCCTCTCCAGGGAATACATCAAGGGAGGAACAACAGATGATATGGCAATGGCATCGATATCTTTCAAGCCCAGGCGGCTGTTATGAAGGAGGTTTTTCACTACCATCCCCAGCTCATCTTCGGTACTGTCTTCCCGGGTTGGAAGGCGCCAGTACACAAGAATATCTTTTTCCCTGTAAATACCAAGCATTATATGGGTATTGCCGACATCGATAGCTAAAAACAAATTTTTTCACCCCGGTTTAATGATTTTCTGTTATTATAGAAAAGCTGAGCACGTACACTATAGCAGATCAGGTAATATTTGAAAAGAATACGGAACGGTGCAGCAGCCTGACTGCCGCCAGGAAAAACAGGCAAGGAAGAATGGCTTAATTGACCTAACCTGTGTTAGAGGAAAAAAGGAGAAACCGTCGAATATGGAAAGGTAATTTGACATCCAGATCAGCATCTTGAGGAGGATCCATTTTGCTATTAAAAAAACTATCCGGCAAGAATTATTTTATTGCCTCGTTGATCTTGCTTGGAATCACAATATTTATGGTTCTTGGCGTATTTGCTGTAACAGCTTTTATTCCCGACGCCCTTGGCCAGAGCCCCCAGGAATATACCATCACCTCGGTATGTGAATTTGAGCCCTGGCAATTCCGGGTCGATAATTTAAGCGCCAATTTCCCTGACGGAGGAATTATCGCCACCGTCCAGGAAACAAATTATGACCGATCAGTTATGCTCCTGGGTAGAGGAACAATGAGATATAATAATACCGAATACGACCAGGATTCGGCTCTGGGCATTTTTATGACTATTGAGCATGAACTGTTTGATCAAATCAGGGGAGACAATATATTTATCCCCATTGAAGATCGCGAAAGCCTGGAGATGGTGTCTACAGTTTTCCAGGAGCAGGTGGGCAAACCTACAATCTGGGAAGGTAAAATACCGATCAGTTTTCATACCCCCGAAGGGCTATCATACTATTATTTTATCGCACCCAACGGAGAACCAATCCTGCCCGCTGAAGCAGAGTACAGCTGGTTGAACGTATTTGGGTCGGCAGCAGTTTATACTTTGTTTGTGATAATCATGCTCCTGGTAATTACCCTGTTTACGCTGGATCACCGTTATTCTAATTACTGGGTCCACCTGGCCAGGACCCATCCCGGCTACCTGGGCCTTGGACTGGTACCCCTTCTGGCCGCGGTTTTTACCGCAAGCACCATCATTCCAGGGCTTAACGACTGGCCCGAATATTACGCCTTTTTCGGTTATGCCGCCGGAATCCTGTTATTAATCATTTTATTCCGGCAGAGAAAAATTGACTACCTCGACCTGGGCCTGCGCAGGGACAGGCTCAAGCACGGCTACACCCTGGCCGTGATTACAGCAGTGCTGATGGTAATAGCAACAAGGGGGGTGCCTGGAGGTATCGATCTCGGAGGAACCGGCGCTATTATGCACTTACCACTGTTATTCTTATTAATCGGGCTGCCCCGTGAAATGATTTGGAGGGGTTACATACAGGCTTATTTAAGCAGGTTGACAGGGCCCAACTGGGGCCTGGTGCTCATGATAGCCCTGGCTGCCGCAAGCCGCCTGGTATTTATACTGGCCACGGAACCGTGGATGTTATCCTTTCCCTATACCTACATTGAAATAGCGGTCCTGGCCCCCGGCATGGCAGCAATCCTGGGGTACCTTTACCTGCGAACAGAAAATATATTAACCTGTGCACTCTTGCACAGCCTGGTAATATTTTTACCGGATATAATTCAGTATTAGAAGAAAGGCGGTATCAAAGTGGATAAGGATAAAATGTCCCGGGGTGTCGAAATGATCCTGGAAGCGATTGGAGAAGACCTTAACCGGGAGGGCCTGCAGGGAACACCGGAGCGGGTGGCCAATATGTACTGCGAACTTTTTGGCGGTTTGGATCAAGATCCGCGTTCCCCTCTTCAAACCTGCTTCGTTGAAGACGGCCATGATGAGATCGTCCTGGTCAAAGACGTTTCCTTCTATTCCATGTGTGAACATCACCTGCTTCCGTTTTACGGCAAAGCCCATCTTGCTTACGTGCCGGGCGGAGGAAGGATTGTCGGTTTGAGTAAGCTGGTCAGGGTTGTAGAAATCCTTTCCCGCCGACCCCAGCTCCAGGAAAGGTTGACCAGCAAGGTTGCAGATATAATTACCGAAGAGCTTAAACCCAAAGGGGTCGTGGTAGTCGTCGAAGCAGAGCATCTGTGCATGAGTATCCGGGGCGTTGGCAAACCCGGTGCAGTGACTGTAACTTCGGCAGTCCGCGGCCTGTTCAGGACCAATTCGAGTTCCCGCATCGAGGCTTTCAGCCTGATCAAGGGAAAAGCCTAAAACCATTCGGGAGATCACAATGGACAGGTGCACTAATATAATTGAAAACAGGCAGTACCAGCTCTACCTTTCTAAAAATGAAGAACAAGAAAGCGAAAGGGTTTTTTGCGGGCATCATTTTGAACATCTCCTGGCGGTGGCCAGGTTAACATACCTGCTGTTGTTGGAGGAGGGACAGCCTTTTATTTCCCGGGAAATAGCTTACGCTGCCGGCCTTCTTCACGACATAGCTCGCTGGCAAGAATATCAAACCGGCGCCGATCACGCTGAGGCAAGCTCTAAACTGGCCGGACCAATCCTGGAAAAAGCCGGCTTTTTACTTTCTGAGCGCCAGCTGATTCAAAAAGCCATATCCCAGCACCGCAGCATGGATAATGATTCTCAACACACATCTCCTCTAAGCAGGGCGCTCAGAAAAGCAGACCAGTATTCACGTCTATGTTTCAAGTGTGACGAGCGCAGCAACTGCTATAAACTCGAACAGCAGCCGCACAAAAGGAGGTTAATCTATTGAACAGGGAATTACAACTTGGCGATAAGACATATCACCTGGATAAAAGAACCCTGGTTATGGGAATTTTGAATGTCACGCCTGATTCTTTTTCAGACGGGGGCCGTTTTAGCCGTGTTGAAAAAGCGGTAGAACAGGCTTTAAAAATGGCTGAAGAGGGCGCTGACATCATTGATATAGGCGGAGAATCAACCAGGCCCGGTTTCGTGCCGATCTCCGCTGAAGAAGAACTGGAACGGGTAATACCGGTCATAAAAGCCTTGAAAAATAAGCATGCCCTTGAAGTGCCTCTATCCATTGACACCTACAAGTCTGTTGTCGCCGAGGAAGCCCTTAAACTTGGAGTTGAAATGATCAATGATGTCTACGGGCTGAAGGCAGACCGTAAGCTTGGTGAAGTAGCTGTAAAATACAAAGTGCCAATTTGCCTGATGCATAATCGCGACAATACTATTTATGATGATTTGATACCGGATATTTTGGCCGAACTGAAAGAATCTATTGAACTGGCCCATCAAGCCGGGGCGAAAGATGAGCACATCATTATTGACCCGGGCATTGGCTTTGGCAAAGATTTGCAGCAAAACCTGGATGTAATGTACCATCTCCGGGAATTCCACAGCCTGGGTTATCCCCTCCTGCTCGGCACCTCCCGGAAATCATTGATCGGAAAAACCCTGAACCTGCCTATGAATCAAAGAATTGAGGGAACCGCCGCCACGGTGGCATACGGAATAAGCGCAGGCGCCGACCTGGTCAGGGTCCACGATGTCCTGCAGATGCGCCGGGTGGCAGATATGACAGACGCCATGGTCCGGAGGTGAAAAATGATGGACCGGATTATTATAGACGATATTGCCTGTTACGCCTACCACGGGGTCCTGCCCGAGGAAAAGGAGCTGGGCCAGGAGTTCGAGGTAAGCCTTGAACTTGGCACCGACTTTACAGGTATCAGGGATGACCAGATCGAGGAAGCTGTAGATTACCGCCAGGCGGTGGAGCTAGTCAAAGAGATTATGTGCGGCAACCCCTGCCGGCTGCTCGAAACCCTGGCCGAGCGGATTGCTCACCGGCTGCTGCAGCTGCCCGGCATTGTAGAAGTGGAAGTGGAAGTCCGTAAACCCAATCCCCCCATACCAGGGGTTAAAGGTGGAGTGGGAATATCGATCAACCGGAGATAATAAAAAAAGAGAAGTCTAATAGACATTTTGCCTATATTGGGCTGGGAACCAACCTGGGAGAGCGCCTGGCCAATTTGAAACACTCCCTGGAACTCCTTTTGCGGGAGCCTGGTTTAAAGCTTGAGTCCTGCTCTAATATTTACGAGACAAATCCGGTGGGAGGCCCGGAGCAGGACTATTTTCTTAATGCCTGCATCTCGGTCAAATCAGGTTTGGCTCCGGTAAAACTACTGCAGGCCATGCTTGCTGTAGAGCATAAAATGAAACGCGTGAGGACAGAAAGGTGGGGCCCGCGCATAATTGACCTCGATTTGCTGGTATATGAAGGGATAACCGTAAACACCCCGGTTTTGCAGCTGCCCCATCCGAGGCTTAGGGAAAGGGATTTTGTTTTAATACCCCTGGCAGACATTGCCCCGCACCTGTTTATCCCCGGTGCACATCAAACCGTGGAACAAATACTGGCCGGGAGAAAAAAGAACCCGGATGTAAAATTTTACTGCGGGCGGGATTGGTGTAATGTTCCCTGATTCTTTAACCCTGTAATCGAGAGCCTGGGATAAGCTTATCGCAAAATAAGTCCAGGCAAAGAACCGAAGCCAACCGCAGGCAGTTCCAGCCTAAACCTTCAGCAAGTGCAGCTTTCCTGGAAAGGCCGGGCAGCTACCCGGGCGCAAATAAAAACACCGCTTGCAACCGTTTTTCTGGCTGCAGGCGGTGTTTTTTACAGTTGTTTTGCTTAATATGCTGCGAGAACAACAGGCAGGAAGCAGTTGTTTTAGAACAATCCTTCAACCTTGCCGGTTTCCACATCGACATCAACCTTGCGGAATGCCGGGCTGGCAGCGGTTCCTGGCATGAGGGAGATTGCCCCGGCAACCGGGACCAGGAAGTCGGCCCCACCGTAGGTCATGATGTCGCGCACTTTCAAACGCCATCCTTTAGGTACACCCTTCAGGCTGGGATCGTCACTAAGGCTGAGGTGGGTTTTAACCATGCAGGTGCCCATTTTCTGGAATTTCGGATCGCCTTCCATTTTGTTCAGTTTTTCAAGGGCATCCGGGCCAAAGTCAACCCCGTCTGCTCCGTAAACTTCCCTGGCGATAAGGTCAATCCGGTCACGCAGCGGAGTATCCAGATCGTAGAGGAACTTGAATTCGCTGGGCTCTTCGCAAGCTTCAACAACAGCCTCGGCAAATTCTTTCGCTCCGTCTCCACCGTACTGCCAGTGCTTGGATAGGGCCACTTTGGCGCCTGCTTCTTCGGCAATGCGGCGGACAGCTTTAACTTCGTTGTCGGTATCAGTGTAGAAGTGGTTGATGCAAACCACGGGGGTAATACCGGCTTTCTTGATCGTGTTGATGTGGTGGACCAGGTTGTCGCAGCCTTTTTCCACCCACTCAACATTTTCCTGTCCGTAGGCCGGGTCAAGCGGCTGTCCCGGTTTCGGAACCGGGGCCCCGCCGTGGCACTTGAGCGCCCGGATGGTAGCTACCAGCACTGCACAATCCGGGGTGAGGCCGGACATGCGGCACTTCAGGTTCCAGAACTTCTCGAAGCCGATATCGGCGGCAAAGCCCGACTCGGTGATTACATAATCTTTGAGCTTCAGGCCTACCCGGTCAGCCACGATGGAGGACTGGCCGATGGCAATGTTTGCAAACGGGCCGGCGTGGACAAATGTAGGCTGCCCTTCCAGGGTCTGCATCAGGTTGGGGTTCAATGCTTCAACCATCCATGCAGTCATAGCGCCGGCTACATCGAGATCTTCTGTAGTGATCGGGTTGCCCCGCTTATCGTAAGCAACCACAATTCTGCCCATGCGATCACGCATATCTTTTAAGTCATTAGCTACAGCCAAAATAGCCATAACTTCAGAAGCCACGGCAATGTCAAATCCCGAGTGCATCATGAACCCGTCTCTTCTGCCGCCCAGGCCGATAATAATGTTTCGCAGGGACTGTGCGCAGAAGTCAATGATCCAGTTAAGCGAGACATTGCGCGGATCAATATTCAATCGCTTCAATCCGCTGCGCTCCAAAAATGCATCGGTAGCATTAAATTCGTGCTGCATGCGGGAAGTAACGGCAACCATACCCAGGTTATGGGCGTTCATAATCGCATTAATATCCCCGGTTAACCCTAAAGAAAATGGAGTCAATGGAATGCACTGAGCAAGGCCTCCGCCGGCGGCAGAACCTTTAACGTTCATGGTCGGCCCGCCGGAAGGCTGGCGGATAGTGGCCATAACATCTTTGCCAAGCTTGCCCATACCCTGGGTCAGGCCCATGGTAGAAGTTGATTTCCCTTCCCCGAGCGGGGTGGGGGTAATCGCGGTAACATCAATGTACTTACCGTCGGGC
>Ga0207421_10005881_pt1 | contig 13557 bp, 13 predicted proteins | sample SodLakKL_010_SED_4_FD_187542 | JGI IMG/M metagenome (GOLD analysis project Ga0207421, IMG submission 187542) | Alkaline sediment microbial communities from Lake Tanatar, Kulunda Steppe, Russia - 8KL_010_SED (SPAdes) (version 2) | ecosystem: Environmental > Aquatic > Non-marine Saline and...
CACCCCCCCATGTTATATCGGCCGTCGATGTCGGGACGGCGGTCCCGGTCCACCCGCACGGCGATGAAATGACGATTGATTGCCTCGATTACTTCATCATCAGAATACGTTGTTTCATCCATGACATGACACCAGTGACACCACACAGCAGAAATAGATAGCAGTACGGGGCGGTTTATTCGGCGCGCCCGGCGAAATGTATCGCGCTCCCATGGATGCCAATGAATCTCTTGTGCGCGGTTGGCATTTGGCGAAAAGGTGAAGATGTCCATTGTTGGCCTCCTCCACGGCAAAAGGGGTCATAGTCTTGTATGAAGCTGCCCGGAATGTTTTCGTGCTGGCTAACTTCAGGTTCCCGTATTCCGAACAGGCTGTGTGCGAATTATGGGTCTGCCGCTATTTTGCCCACAATCGGATTGATTAGTCCCCAGCATGCCCGTCGCGGTGGAGGAATGAGGAAAGGTGTGCAGAAGATAATCACAACCTGCTCGATTAGGAGGAAATGACATGAGGTTGCAAATTACAGCTGAGGAGTACGGCAATCGCCAGAAGAAGCTCAAGAAGATCATTTCGGAAGAGGGAAAAGAGGGATTCATCACCTTCTCCGCCCTGTCCATTTTCTATCTCACCGGTTTTCACTTTATATCTACAGAACGCCCGGCCTGTCTGGTCATTCCAGTGGAAGGCTCCTCTTTTCTTTTTGTGCCCCACCTGGAGATTGAACACGCCGGGACTGCTGAGGTGCTGGACGATGTTGTGACCTATCCCGAATATCCGGGAGAAAAGCACCCGATGGAGCACCTGGCGAATGCCCTGCGGGATCGAAATCTTGCTGCAGCCCAATTTCTGGCCGAGAGCCCGGCATACGGCAGTCCGATGGGATACCGGGGGCCGAAGCTGACGGAGATCCTGTCGGACCTGAAGATGACTGTCAATCCGACCATCATTGAGGATATGCGGGTCATCAAGTCCACCGCGGAGCTGGAGCTCATTCGCGAAAGCGCACGCTGGGGAAATCTCGCGCATGCGCTGCTGCAGGAGTACTGTGCCCCCGGTCGGACAGAGAACGAGGTATCCATGCGGGCAAGCTCTGAGGCCACCATGGCCATGATGAAGACGCTGGGCCCAGAATACGAGCCCAAGGGCAGGGTTGGGGCCATGGCGGGTTTTCGTGGGCAGATCGGCAAGAATTCCGCCCTGCCGCACGCGGTAAATATCAATGCGGTGATGTATAAAGGCGACAATCTCGTGACCGGTGCAGGTGCCGGTGTCGGGGGTTACAACAGCGAGCTGGAGAGGACCATGTTTGTGGGTGAGCCGTCCAGGGAGCAGCGTAGGTACTTCCAGTATATGATGGAGATGATGGAGGCCGCCTTTGAAGCAGTTCGACCCGGGATTGCATGCTCTGAGGTTGATGAGGCAGTACTCAGTATTTACGAAGAGTATGATATCATGGATACTTGGCGACATCACACCGGTCACGCACTGGGCATGCTTGGGCATGAGGCACCGTTCTTTGACTTGGGTGACGACACGATCCTGGAGCCAGGTATGGTATTCTCCGTCGAGCCGGGAATCTACGTGCCTGGGTTGGGTGGCTTCCGGCACTCGGACACAATCGTCGTGACTGAGGATGGAATGGACTTCATAACCTATTACCCCAGGAATATCGATGACATGATTATTGACGTTTAGCCCGGTCTATTTGGACTCGCGTTACTCAGAAGACGGGCGACTGCCTGCAGCGAAAGCTCCGGGTTGTCCACATATAGCGGTGTTTGATAAGCCGCCCGTGCTTGCGTGCGACAGTGTTCTTGTATGACGGGCGCACCTTGCGTACATTGGCTTTCTGCTGACAGAAGACGCAGCGCGACTGCTCCCTCATCTCGTTACTGTCCGCTGTGAATAGACGGTCAGCACCAGCACCGGACTTTGACTCTACCCCCGGTCGTCGGCCCCGTATACGGACAGAAACGACCGGGGTTCCGGGGTTTACTCTTACCGCAGCCAGTTCCGCAGGGTCTGCACCTCGATGAGTCCCTCCTGTGATTCAATCAGCTCTCCGTCAGGTTCGAACAGGAAATTGGCCGGTATGAAGCGAAACGTAAGGTGTTCTGTGAGATCGCCTTCTTTATCCGCCAGGACGGTAAAGGGCAGGTTTTCCTCGGCGAGGAATTGCTCTACCGTCTCCAGGTTCCTTTCGGTTCTGGTGAGATTTACTGCGACCACATGCACTGAGTCCTGCAGCGCGTCGTAGTGTTCCTTCAAATGGCGCAGCTCGTGTACGCAGCTGGGACAGCCGGTGTTCCAGGCCACTATCAGGGTGGGTAAAGCGGTCTGCTCGGGGACCTCGCCCTGCAGTACAGCCATATCCCGCAGGGAGTGCATCAGGTTATTACTTTCTGACTCCTCTGCCCCGGTGGATCTGATGAGGATCAGTGCCATGACAACCAGTGCTACTATAACAATCGAGGATATCATGTGTCTTCGGTCCATAGTGCACACCCCTCACACAAATAAAGACGTGATTCGCTCGAAGTATCCGGTCATGATCGCCAGTCCGAGGGCCGTCAAGATGGCGCCTGCGATCCGGTGAAGTGCGAAACCCCAGCGTTGAACGGCCCTGCTCATCTTCAGGGCCCGACGCCAGAGAACCGCAGACAAAACCAGCGGAAGCATCAACCCGAGAGCGTAGGACGAAAGAAGTGTGGCCCCGAATGCAATTGATCCCTCCACTGCCACGACCAGCAGCAGTGAGGCCAGGATCGGGCTCACGCATGGAGTCCAGGTCACCGAGAATACCGCCCCCATCAGCAGGCCGCTCTGATTTCCGCGCGGTGAAAGCCCCCCTCGACTGAATATGGGTATTTGAATCGCTCCGAGGAGATGCAGGCCGAATACCGTGACCAGTGTCCCGCCTATAATTTCAATATGGCGCTGGTATTCCAGCAGTGATTGCCCGACACCACCGGCAGCGAGGCCCAACAGCACGAAGATGACCGAGAATCCGGCCGCGAACGGCAGGATTCTCATCATATCTTGCCGGATTGACCAGCCTTGGCCCATGTTATCGGCATCTTTCAACAGGTACGCGAAAAGGCCCGGAAGCACCGGCAGTATGCACGGTGAGAAGAACGAGATGGCACCTGCACCAAATGCGCCCAGAACTGCTACCACAACTGGCTACCTCCATTCCACTCGCTTGACTATTCATTATAGCTGCAAAAGGGGAGCGGGGCAAATGGAAAGGGAAACTAACGGTGACAATGGTGGTGGAGCTCGCTGCCGCTGCCCAGCGGGAGTGAGATATGGCAAAGCGGGGAGGATTTCTGCTCGGCATATGCGTTTCATCTGGTGCGGGCATTCTCTGCGACAGTATTTTCCAGGGTGTGCTGAGCTTTCCCGCGCCCACCGGGCAGATTGTCAGTGCGAGAGGGTACTTATCGGGGATGCACCTCGGATATGGACGTGATCTGCCAGCTGCCATCTATCAATCCCAGATGACACTCAATCACCCAGTCTTCCTCTACCAGCTGACCGACCTCTGCGGGTATGTCCACGGAGATGCCGGATCCCTCCAGACCCAGGGGATCCGCCAGGCGGAGTGTGGTTCTCTCCACGTGCACGACCCGGTAGTGGCTTCCTTCCAATTCAAGGTCTGGGTTCGGCTGTCTCTCTTCCTCCTTTTTGCGCAGCAGCTCGATAGCGCAGTGGGCCCGCTGTACCTTGTCAGTGGAAGATGTAATCATCTGCACTGCACTGCGGCGGGTCATCTCGTCTATGTACTCGCACTCAGCCAGCCAGTTGGACAGGTTTTTCAGCGTCGCTGGTACGGAACGATGTATGCTTGCACTGACAGGAAGGAGCTTCGTGGTATAGGCTTCGAGGAAGCCACCAATTTCTTTGAATATCTTGTCAGGACCGAAGATGCGGCAGAAGCTGGCTGGCGCATCGGGCTCGGCCGGGCTGTTCAACCTGTCTTCTTCCTCCGGAGTCAGGTGCAGGGGACCGCAGTGGTCGAGATGATCTCTAAATTGATCAATTACCTTTCTGTAACGAGAGACAGTTGCCGAGCTGTACCTCCCGTTCATCGCACGCAGAAAGGACGCGAAGGTTTCTTCTATAGATGGCCCGGTGCTGGGTGAGATTTCTGTGTCTCGCTCTGGCGGTGGGGAAGCTCCTGTGCTCATGGGCGGATCCCATAGCATTCGATCCGGGCTTTCCAGCAGTGCGTCCTCGGGTACGAAGGTGATTCGCATACCCCACCCCGCGTGCGTGGCGAGCAGCTTCCCGAATTCCTCCAGGGAAAGCTCGTGACCATCGATGCGGATCATTGGTTCTCCCGCCGTTCCGCCATCGACAACCTGACAGCGGAGTGTTTCACCGCGCGTCATCCACTGCCGGTATCGCGGGTCATAGTCTATCTGGGGCCTTCCGGGTGGGATCTCCAATACCCTCCACTCCTCGGGGGGCAGTCCCTGGGCCACAATAATACTGTTGTGCTGGTGCAGTATTTCCGCATCAGACATCCCGGTGATCTTCTGGCCCAGCCACAATTCTGTGGGGGGAATCGACCGATCATTGTAGATTATTATTGCACGTTCTCCTTCTCGTGCGATCTTGACATCTTCCATCTTCGCGAAGTAAGGTCGTCGGATACGCATGCAATCTCTCCCATTCTTAAGTGTCCCGCTCCCAAACCGTATTCTACGTCGTTCGGGTAGCCCCTGTCTGTGGCACAAAGAGGCAGAGGCTTCTTTGCATCAGCTTTCAATGAGGATCACTTTCAGAGATGATCTGAGGCCTCGTCAAGAAATGTGCGGCATACCCTCTGCAGCCGGGAAATGGCACCGTAGGTCTCGCGGAGGTATTGCCGCCCCGCATCCGTCAGATGATAGGTTCGTATGGGCGGGGCCGATGATCGCATTGTCCACCTGGAATCCAGAAGACCCTGCTCTTCCAGGGAGGACAGATGACGGTAAATGGTGGTCTGATGTGGGGTGACAAAGGGTAGTCCCGTGACTCTCTTGGTGATTGCGTAACCGTGCTGTGGTTCCTTTGCAACCAGAGTGAGCAACCATCCCTGCAGCAGAGCGTCGGGCAACGCTGCTGCGGGAAGATCACTTTCGGTGTTCCGGAGACTTGGGTCATCCGCCATGGCCGTTTCCCCCTCACAGTCACGTGGGTACTGTAACGCCATATTCCACATCGTACGCGACACCTCCTGCTCTCGCATATGTGCGGTATGCAGGCACAAACCTGTGTCCCCGCCTTCCCATCTCCAATCATGCTCTCGGGACTATCGGACGGGTGATGGATGCAGTTTGCAGCTACTGGTGCAGTGAGAAGATGATGGCAGGAGGCTATCCTGTTCCGGGGAGTCGACTGGAAAGATGCTATGCGCCCATGGTGTGATGTGCACTTGGTGAAATTGCAGGAGGCGAGCCCCGGTGGGTGAGAGCATCACCGGACGATCTCGTCAAATTCCTCTTCGTCACCGACCAGTTCCACCACGATCTGGCGCGGCACACATATGGAGCGATTTCCCGGCCTGGTCAACCAGCCCGTGTGCACACAGATCTGGTCCGGACAGTCGGCCTCCGTGACCCGGGCCCGGTAACCTGATATCTTCACGAACAAGTAGCCGCTGCCTCCCTCTATCTCGTGCCGCTCTTCCGCCGGAAGCTCCACCTGCAGGAGGGGTTCGGTCTTTTCGCGGTCCAGGGATCTGACGACCACATGGGTGGCCTCACCTTCCCCTGAGCCGCCGCCCCACAGATAAAAGGCAGAACCCAAACCAAGAGCCAGCACCAGGCTGATCACGACCAGATCGCCTCTCGTCAGATAGCGCTGCATCATGCTTTTTTGCTCATTCAAGCGGGTGTCTCCCTCTCTGTCCGTATGCCCAGACGCATCATCCATGTTACTACGAAAGGAAGCCGGGCTTCGAGCCGCCTGAATCCCCTGTATAACACATTCTCACCGCTCTGCGCGGCTCTCAGTGGGGATGTCAATTGCGGCTCGGAAGAGAAGGTTTGCAGTACGATGACGAGAAGCCCATGTGTGGACGCTGTTTTGACGGGGGGTGTTTATCCTGAACTGTCCATTCTGTGATGGGAGCCTGGAGAGTGAAGGGGAGGTCGAACTGCTCAGGGGAGCGCACGTCGCCACCCGGCTGCTCTGGAATGCTAATCTTCGTGAACTCGTGGTTGCCGAGGTGTACCGCTGCCGGGGTTGTGGTTTCCTGGCTCTCTTTTCTGTTGGCGACAGTGGCGAGCCGACGCCCCAGGCAGAGCGAATCTCCTCTGATGTGAAGCAATGCCCGGAGTGCGGTGTGCGCAATTTCCGGCGGAAGAAATGTCATGCCTGCGGCTGCGATCTGCGGTGAAGGTCGATGGTGCACACGGGCAACCGGACCGCCCGCATTTGCCATCGCCCGCACTTAATCACCTGTCTGCAGGCTTGAATCCGCCCTCCCTATCGAGAAACCTGCGCAGTACCTTGCGGCCGCGGCGTCTGGTCCGCTCTGCCGTGATGATCGCCCGAACGTACCGCCTGAACCGGTCGAGATCGTCATTCAGCAGTATGTAGTCGTACTCTTCAGCCCTCCGGACCTGCTCGTCCGCGTTGTTGAGCCTGGATTGCATGTTTTGCTCCCTGGCTCGGCGAAGGATGCGCTGGCGCATTTCCTTCAGTGAGGGGGGAAGGAGGAAAAGACTGACGACATCGCCGCAGTATCTTCTCCTGTACTTGCGGTGCCCCTTGTAATCGAGCTCAATGACGCGGTCGGTATCACCGCACAGTACATCGGAGGGCGACCCGTAGTAGTAATCGTTGTAGACCCGTTCGTATTCAAAAATCTCTCCCGCTTCCACCAGCTGGAAGAATTCGTCTTCGCTTATGTAGTTGTAGTCGACGCCATCTTTTTCTCCCGGTCGCGGGCGACGGGTTGTGTAGTTGACCACCTTTCCGATGCCCGGCACATCATTCTGGAGGTAGGAGAGAATAGTTCCCTTGCCCGAACCGGAGGGGCCGCTCACCACGAAAAGGATCGGATCGTGTTCCACGCACCACACCGCCTTCCTGCCTGCCTTCAGTCTACGAAACGATGCCCGCTTGGGCAACGGTGCATCTGTATTGCCGACTGTTTGGGGACATCATTTCAACAGGTCCAGTTCCCGACACAGAAAGGCCAGTATCCGGGCCTGACTCTCCACGATCTTGTGCACCGGCTTTCCTGCTCCGTGCCCCGCGTCTGATTCCACATGCAGGAGCACGGGGCGATCCGAAGCCGTGGCTTCCTCCAGGCGGGCGGCCATTTTTCTGGCGTGCATGGGATGAACCCGCGAGTCAGATAATGCAGTGTGCAGGTAAACTGCGGGGTATTCCTCTCCGTCACGGACGCGGTGATAAGGTGAATACTCGTACAGCCACGCAAACTGCTCAGGGTCATCTGCAGACCCGTACTCGGGAATCCATATGCCCGCTATAAGAAACTTGTGGAAGCGGAGCATATCGAGCAGGGGCACGCCACAGACACATGCCGAGAAAAGCTCCGGGCGCTGGGTCAGCGCCGCACCCACCAGAAGGCCGCCGTTGCTTGCCCCCATAATGCCCAGTCGACCGGAATCGGTATAGCCGCCGTCAATGAGGTGCTCGGCCGCAGCTGTAAAGTCATCAAACACGTTTTGCTTGCATTCCAACATTCCAGCGCGGTGCCATTTCTCGCCGTATTCGCTCCCCCCGCGGATATTCGCCAGGGCAAAAACTCCACCCCGCTCCAGCCACGGGATTTGAGTGGGTGAGAAGGCCGGGGTCCTGCTGATGTTGAACCCGCCGTAAGCGGTCAGAAGTGTGGGGCGGGGTCGATCAAATGACGTCTCGGCGTGGTGCACAACGAACATGGGTATGGTAGTCCCGTCACGCGATTCATAGAATACCTGATCAACCACATATTCCTCGGGATCAATGTGCTGCGTGCTCTGCATGACAATCTCGGGCTGCTGCCCGGGATTTTTCAGGTGATATACGGCCGGAGAGTGCAGAAAACTCTGCAGCACGAAATGGGCGCCCCCGTGTGAATCAGGACTCAGGTCTGATACTGTGCCGGCGACCGGAAGGGGAATCTCCTGCCAGTCAGAGCCGTCCAGGCGGCAGGAGAACAGCCTGTAGATCGCCTCGTCCAGAGCTGATACGATCAGTCGGTTGTCGCATATCTGTACATCCTTGAGCACGAGATCTTCTCGCTCTGCAATGACCTCCACCCACCCCGAAGGATCCGGGTCGGCCGGGTCAACGGCAATGACGCGATATTTTGGCGCCAGGTGATTGGTGAGGAGAAACAGGGTTCCGTCAGCGATGTCGCCGAAAAACAGTGCGTCCTTGCCGGTGATGACCGGGACAACTTCACCTTCTCTGGCTTCGTCGCGTACGTACACCTCATTGCGTGCCCAGCCCTCATTTGCGGTAAGAAGCAGCTGGCTGCCGTCGTCGCACATCTTCACCTGGTACATTTCCTCTTTTGGTCGATTGTGGCCGAAGATGACGGGATCTCGTTCGGGGTTGTCGCCCAGGCGGTGATGAAATACCTTCCTGTGGTAGTACTCTTCCCCGGCGGCAACATCCTGCCGTCGCGGGTAACGGGTGTAGTAGAAGCCCTCCCCGTCCTTTTGCCAGGCTACGCTGGCTCCGCGCGCCCGCTCTATAGCCAGCGGGAGATCCTGCCGTGTCTGTACATCAATTACCCGCAGCGTGCTCCATTCGTCACCGCGGCTTGAGCAACCGTAGGCCACACGTCGGCCGTCCGGAGATGGGTACCACCAGTCGAGGGAAATCAGTCCCGCAGGATCGTTCTCATTTGGATCGACAAGCACGTGCTCACCACCATCGCAGTGACAGCATAGCCGGGCCTGGTCTTCGTTTTTCCGCCGGTGAGTGTAAAAAAAGACCTCACCTACCTGCTCAGGTGAACGCACCTCTTCTCCGGAGAGCAGTTCGGCCAATCGCTTCCGGAACGAGTTCCTTTCGGGGATCTGCTCCATGACTCGGTCGGTTCTGTCGTTGTGCTGGCGTGTCCACTGCTCGGTGGCCTCGTCTTCACACGATTCCAGCCAGCGGTAAGGATCAGTTATCTTTACCCCATGCAACACATCCACCACCGCCTGCCTGGGGGCCGGTGGGGCGGCGGGAACCTTCATGGCTCCGTACTTTCGGTTGTACATCTTTCACCTCACATCATATCGGTGCGAATAACACCTAGAGTCTTAGGCGGTAGGGACTTCAATTCCTGCAAGTGGGCAGCTGGTCGTTTACCTGCCGCAAGTAAGATCGTGTTCTGTTCTGGGATAACGGGGTGGTGTGGAGTTTGCTCCGAAAGGTAGAAAACACCGATTCTTTCCCGACCCCTGGCAGGGGCACAACAACTCTTGCAGCATCTGACAGCCGTAAATGGTTCCTCATCCCCTGGCAGAAGTTCCCACCCTTGCGCCGGTGAGTTTGTGTCAGAATCCAGACCGCACCATGTAAAAGCAACAGCAAATACGAGGAGCAACCCGGGTGTTTGCACCACTGACGACAGGTGCTGCTGGTGCTGATAATAATCGGCTGGTGTTTTTTCTGGTGTCGGGGTTGGATTGCCAGGCAAGTCGATTCTCGGGCAGGATCCGGTATGGGCAGCCATTCTAACCGCCGCCTTTGTCGGCTATCTGTCGGCCCTGGGTGATGAGTGTTTGATCCTCGTGATAAAAGATGACGATGAATAATTATCGGATTCTGCAGATGCTGATGATTGCTACCGCCGGCTCTTGCGTGGTACATGAATCATCAGCTGGCGTATGGGGCTTATATTGCCGATGGGCTGGTCGGTGTTGCGGCCGGGCTGCTCCTGTCCGAGGATCTGGCCGACGCAGCGTATGCCGCCTCCTGGGACAGCGGTGATCCCACCGTGGGCGTTTCCAGCCTGGCGGGTTTCATATGTGGGATAAAAATCGTGACTACTGTACCCATGTTCGCGGGGATAGGAGGTAGAGGTGAAACCCTGGCCTGCACATCGGTGCTGATTGCGTTGGGCCTCATCTGGTTGGGCATATGACGAAGGGGGATGACCGGTGCCCGGAGATGCTGGTGATCAGTACGTTGGCCGCTGTTTTTACATTGCTTGCAGAGCCTGTTTATACGGGGATCGGAGGACAGTTGGGAATCATTGCCGCAGTGTCTGTTTTCAGCGATCGTGGGTACCGCAAGATCCTCATGCATTTGACTGAAAACCGCAAGGTCGAGTCCAGTTTTCACAGGGTCGGGTTCAGGACGAAGTCCGCGACAGACAGTGTAGAGGTGACTGTGCAAAACACATCCTACCGATTCACCTTTCCATGCCTGCGCAGCGCAGGTAATCTCATGATGCACCGGCGGAAAACCTGATAGCTTCGTATTCCCGGGGCGCTATATCGATCCCGGTTATCGCGGTTATCGTTGGTGGCATTCAAGGATCATTCGACGTAGAGGGTTTGCCGTTCAGAGTGAACTTGTCAACTCAACTCCGCCATTCAGCGATGTTCGATGGTATGAAGACCCATCCCTGAGAGGGCCGGAACCGCATTCTGCGCCGGCCTCATGCCCTTGCAGGACCCGGAGCAGTGATCGTACCCGGACTGAACGAGGGGATGGCCCTCTCATGACAGTCAGAAGGTCTCGCTCGACCGGTGACGAATTCAAGAGGGATAGGACCCGCCCGTGCTGGTACGTGATGCGGCATACCGGGTCGGGATTCGGGTGCGGATGGAGAGGAGAGCAGAAATGCACGACATCAAGATTGCGGGAGCACTGATCGTGGATGGAACGGGAGAGAAGGAGCGACGTGCAGAGATACTGATAAGTGATGGTGACATCGTGCAAATTACCGGCCATCCGACCACCGAAGGAGCCCGCCGGGTTATCGAAGGTGATGGGTTGGTGGCCTGCCCCGGATTCATTGATCTTCATTCTCATTCTGATTTTGCTCTTTTTGCTCACCCGGCGGCGGAGAGCAAGGTGCATCAGGGAGTGACTCTCGAAGTCACCGGTAACTGCGGCATGGCGCCGTATCCCCTGTCTGATCGGCACCAGGATGACCTGTTTGAGTATCTCGGAGGTCGCTCGGATGCCCTTCCATGGAACTGGACAGACCTTGACGGTTACCTGCAGTCCCTGGCTGAACGGGAGATTGCTGTGAACACAGCGCCGCTGGCCGCGCACGGCAGTCTCCGCCTTGCGGTTATGGGGTTCGCTGACAGAGAACCATCATCTTCCGAATTGCAGGAGATGCGGTCGCTTCTGCGTAAGGATCTGGCCGCCGGCGCTTTCGGCCTGTCCACCGGATTGATATACGCTCCCGGTGTTTACGCCGGAGCTGATGAGATATCTTCGTTAGCTGAGGAAGTGGCGCGCTCAGGAGGATTTTACGCCACTCATATTCGCGGCGAGACGGAAGTTCTGCTGGATGCGGTTGAGGAGGCGCTGGCCGTGGGTGAGGCCAGTGGGATACCCGTGCACATATCGCACTTGAAGGCCGCCGGCCGATCAATGTGGGGGAAGAGTGAAGAGGTGCTGCAGCGGATGGAGTCTGCCCGGCAGGCCGGCCTGGATGTCTCCGGCGATGTGTACCCTTACCGGGCGGGCAGTACCAAACTGTTGGCGCTGCTTCCGCCGCGCCTGCTGGAACAGGGAGTAGACGGGCTGGTCGAAAGGTTGGGCAGTGACGATGAACGCCGGCGGATCCAGCACGAGATACGCGAGGGTTCGCCCGGGTGGTGGAATCCGGTGGGGGCGGCCGGCGGATGGGATGCGGTCATGGTGACCTCAGTGAGGAGTCCAGAGAACTCCCGTTACGTGGGCATGCGGGTCACCGAAATAGCCCAGTCCAAAGGGTGCAGTCCGTTGGATGCGGCGTGCGACCTGCTGGTGCAGGAGCGCGGTGCGGTGGGGATGATCATTTTCATGATGCACGAAGATGACATACGCACCTTTCTCACGGGCAAGAATGTGGCCGTGGGCTCAGACGGGTCGGCCACGGCACCGGGTCCGGCCCTGACGCACCCCCGCTCATACGGAACTTTCCCCCGGATCCTGGCGCGTTATGTGCGAAAGGAACAGCTGCTGGACCTGCCAGAAGCCGTACACCGGATGACCGGACTTCCTGCTGAGCGCCTGGGCTTGAAAGGGCGGGGATTTCTCTGTGAGGAGCATGCCGCTGATATTGTACTGTTCTCACCGGATGAGGTGGAGGACACCGCGACGTACGAATCCCCGCACAGCTACCCGCGCGGAATCGAACACGTACTGGTCAATGGAGTGTCAGTAATCGACGGGGGACATCACACCGGAGTGCTGCCCGGTAAGGTGCTACGCCGCACCAGAAAATGAACTGCCGGCGCATCATGGCCCCGGTCATGTGGGCGAAGATAGTGGGAGCCCGGCCCGCGGGAGACCGGACGTGTGTCCCGGCGGCGCGGGCCGGAGATTGATAGTGAGTTGACACACCTGAGCTATATGTATCTAGTCCCCGTCCTCACCGGGTGCCTCATGCAGTGGGCGGTAATAGCTTTCCGACAGGTAGACGGCGGCCAGTGGGTTATGGCCGAGGACGCGGTCCTTGGCGGCCAGCACGGTGCAGGGAGCCTCTGAGTACTTGAGGAACAGACTGTCGTGTCCGACGCACAGACCGAGTACTATATTGAACTCTGTCTCTTCCTCATTGAGCAGTTCGGCCTGCCCAATTGAGTTGCACATGGCCTCAAATTCATCCGGTCGCATTATGTCTTGTTCGCCTATGCCCGCGCATCGCTTGTCCACGCTTCCCGCCTTGCACATCACGCTGACCACGTTCAGGTCCATCTTCGCCAGGAATCGGGCTACTATACGGGCTTCTCTGCGCAGGCCGCTGCAGAATGCCAGTCCGACCCGCTGGTAGCCCGCCTTGCCGCAAAATCGACCTATCTCCTCCAGGCGAGTCCAACGACGATAACCGGTCTTTTCTATGTGGGCGGCCAGCTGGGCCAGCCGGCGGTTCCCCTCTTCCTCGTAGGCTTTCTTTGCCTTGTCCAGCCATCTGTCCTGTCGCATCGGGCAGCTGCTTGGTGCAGTGATTTCTTCGTCACTTGAACAGGCGCGTACCTCGCAGTGGGCGCAGATCGACAAATCCAACACCTCCCAGGTTGTTGAGGCCATCCATTGTTAATAACTTTGCCGCGGGAGCTGATATTCCTTCTCAATTGCGTCGATCCAACCCGAATACAGCTGGCAATTCTCTGGGTGTCATCTGTTCTCATTGGGTTCGGAATGGCAGGAACTGACTTGGCCAATGAAGAAGTTGGCATTGATGTGAGATTTGGTCATGAGGGAGGAAGGGGATATGAAGTATCATGGGCAGTTCCATATAGCGCTCGCCCTGGTTCTGGTAGCCCTGCTCGGAAGCGCGGCGTGGGCGGGTCCGGCGTCGGATCTGGACGGTGGACAGCTGCAAGCCCTACGGCGGGCCCAGTTTGTCGATTGGGTTGATTCAGACCTGCATTTTCCGGCGGT
>Ga0207421_10005883_pt1 | contig 13554 bp, 11 predicted proteins | sample SodLakKL_010_SED_4_FD_187542 | JGI IMG/M metagenome (GOLD analysis project Ga0207421, IMG submission 187542) | Alkaline sediment microbial communities from Lake Tanatar, Kulunda Steppe, Russia - 8KL_010_SED (SPAdes) (version 2) | ecosystem: Environmental > Aquatic > Non-marine Saline and...
CCGCTCTCAAGCGGAAAAAAAAGACCAACGCGAAACCGTCTCCCAAAAGGAAATGACCTTCTACACTTCAAACCCCCCTCCTGTCAACGGGTTTTTTTGAGGAGCCATCTTTTTTCTGCCACCCTCTAAGGCTTCACATGGACCCGGTGCACCCTCTTTTTTCCCGCCTTCAAAAAGACCCCCTCATGGCCAAGTTGATCCACTCCAATGAGCCGGTCGAGCTCGTCCAGGCGGTCTCCATTGACATAGGCGCCCCCCTGCTGAATGAGCCTTCTGGCCGCACTTTTGGAGTCACAGAGACCCACCTCCACGAAGAGCTCAATGGCAGGCAGCCCCTTTTCAAATCTCTCCCGCGGCAAAAATGTGGTGGGCACCGAGTCCACGTCATCCTTTCCAGCCCGGGGAATTGCGCTGGACGGCAGAAGGTCTTCGGGAACCTCCCTTTTGCCGAACACCCTGCCCGCAGCTTCATGGGCCGCCAGGCCCTTTTCCCTTCCATGGGTGGTGGATGTGACCTCGAATGCAAGGATCATTTTGCATGCATTCAGCTCCCGCCCCTCAAGACCCGCCACGGCCTCAATCTCTTTCATGGGCAGAAAGGTGTACAATTTCAAGAATCTCGCCACATCCCGATCATCCGTGTTCACCCAAAACTGGTAAAAGTCGTAGGGAGTCGTGCGGTGAGGATCCAGCCAGACAGCCCCCGCAGCCGTCTTGCCCATCTTGGCTCCTCCGGCCGTGGTCAGCAAAGGAAAGGTGAGCCCATGAGCCGCCACACCCGCTTTCCTTCGAATCAAATCGATTCCGGCCACGATGTTTCCCCATTGATCATTCCCCCCCATCTGCAGATGACAATCGTGATTCTGGCTGAGGTAGTAAAAGTCGTAGGCCTGCAAAAGCATGTAGTTGAACTCGATGAAATTCAGGCCCGTCTCAAGCCGTGCCCTGTAGCTCTCTGCAGCAAGCATTCGGTTGACGCTGAAATGGCGCCCGATATCGCGCAGGAACTCTATGTAACGAAGATCCAGCAGCCAGTCCGCATTGTTGACCATGCTGGCCTTGCCGGTTCCGAACTCCAAGAAGCTCGACAGCTGAGCCTTCAGGCCCGCCACATTCCTTTCAATCATCTCCTCTGTGAGAATCTGGCGCATCTCCGTCTTGCCGCTCGGATCTCCCACCATGCCGGTTCCCCCGCCCACCAGCACTATGGGGCGGTGGCCCAGCCTCTGAAGATTGGCAAGAGCCATGATGGGAAGAAGGTGCCCCACATGAAGACTGTCGGCAGTGGGGTCAAATCCCACATAGCAGGAAGCGGCACCTTCCAGGAAGCTCCGAAGCGCTTCAGGGTCTGTGGACTGCTCTACAAAACCTCTCTCATTCAACACATCCAATGCATTTTTCAAAGGGGACACTCCAATCTCCTCACAACATGCTCAAGCGACTCTCAGCCCAATGATTTCACAAGTCAAAAGCAAAATGACATTCCGCAGGACGACCGTGCAGCAGCAGCCCTTTCCTCTATTTGGCATACTCCACGGCACGAGTTTCACGAATCACGGTCACTTTGATCTGGCCGGGGTAGGTGAGTTCATTTTCTATTTTTTTCGATATGTCACGGCTCAGGAGGACCACATCCGCATCCCCCACCCTTTCACTCTCCACGATGATCCTCAGTTCGCGGCCCGCCTGAATGGCGTAGGCCTTGCTGATGCCGGGGAAAGAACTGGCGATCTTTTCCAGCCCCTCCAGACGCTTGACGTAGGTTTCGAGCAGTTCCTTTCGAGCTCCCGGCCTTGCGCCCGACAGGGCATCGGCAGCCTGCACCAGAATGGCGAGCACATCCTCCGCCTCCACATCTTCGTGATGGGCGGCAATGGCATGAATCACCGCTGAAGACTCCCCGTATTTCCGGGCCAAATCAGCTCCAATGGTGGCATGTGGTCCTTCCATCTCATGATCCATGGCCTTCCCGATGTCATGAAGGAGCCCCGCCCGCTTGGCCTGCTTTTCATTGAGACCCAGCTCGGCGGCCATGATGCCGCAAAGGAAGGCCACCTCCCGTGAATGCTGCAACACGTTCTGTGCATAACTGGTCCGGTACTTGAGCTTGCCGATGTGCTTCACAAGCTCGGGGTGTATGCCGTGCACCCCCACATCGAAGGCAGCCTGCTCTCCCGACTCCCGAATGGTGACTTCGATTTCCTGATTGACCTTCTCAACAATTTCTTCAATGCGTGCGGGGTGGATTCGCCCATCGGAAATGAGCCTTTCCAGGGACAACCGGGCCACCTCCCGCCGGACGGGGTTGAAACCCGACAGAATGACGGCTTCGGGAGTGTCGTCAATGATGAGATCCACTCCCGTGGTGGCCTCTATGGCCCGAATATTTCTTCCTTCCCGGCCAATGATGCGCCCCTTCATCTCCTCACTGGGCAGGTTGACCACGGAAACCGTCTTCTCAGCCACATAATCCCCCGCATAGCGCTGTATGGCCAGGGAGATGATGTTCTTGGCCTTTCTGTCCGCCATTTCCCTGGCTTCGGTCTCGATGCGCTTGAGCATCAAAGCGGCGTCGTGGCGCGCCTCGTCTTCCAGGGACTTCACCAGCATTTCCCTGGCCTCCTGGGAAGACATGCCCGAAATATTTTCCAGCTTCTGTCTCTGTTGATCGAAAATGGAATGGAGTTCCTTTTCCCTCTCCTCCAAGTCCTTTTCCTGCTGAAAGAGGTTTTTTTCCAGCTTCGTCAGGGTCGCGTCACGCTGCTCCAATGCCTCGGACTTTTTGTCCAGGTTCTCTTCCTTTTGCAACAGCCTTTTTTCAAGACCCTGGAGCTCTTTCCGGCTTTCCTTGCTTTCCCTCTCAAATTCTGTTCTCAGCTGAAAAAGACTGTCTTTGGCCTGAAGAATGGCCTCTTTCTTAATGGTTTCCGCTTCCTTGCGCGCTTCAGAGATGATGTCGCGGGCCTGTTCCTGAAGTTGGCCATTCCGCCTTTCAAGCCAGTAGTAGCGGACCGCAATTCCAACACCCACTCCCAGAAGCAGTCCCAAAAGCAAAAACAACGCACCCATCGCATAACCCATATCAGCCTTGTCCTTTCACGTACGAGTCTTCTTTTCAAAGAACGGGTTTAAAATTTTAGAATGACGAAAAAAAATGGCGACTCAAATCCAAGAGACGACCCCCGGCAAGAAGGTTCCCTCACCGAACAAGATTCCGCACCGGCCGGGAACAGGGAAATATCTTCCAAAAGAATTGGACGAGGGTGATTCTCACAGGGCAGGACAAAAGAGGCAGGCCTTGTCACTCATGAGTGACAAAGGAAGGGCGAATCATCCATCACAGACCGGTCAGACGGGTCCGGATGTGTCTGGCAGCGTGCATGGAACCCCCGCGTTGTGCCGTGTTGGCAGTCGGCCTAGAACCGAATTGGCAAGGTGGGCACCCCTTAACCCCTTTAGGCTTTCAGAAACCTGACATGCACACCAGGGCCAGAGGGAGTTCCCGCTTTAAGACGTGTTGGGTCAGGAACGTTCCACCAATCACGAACACAGCAGGGGATATCCTCGAGCAAACCAGACACCGGCAGAGCCGAAACATTGAGGCGATGGGCACGAGAACCCTGCCCCATTCACAGGCCTTTCCAAAATCCCGGAAAAACTCTATTTTTTTCGAGCGCCCAATGATTTTCTTCGGGCATGCAGAGCACGCGCGCCCACCGCCTTTTCTCTTTTCCAGGACCGTGCCGGGGCAAACCCGCGCAACTCCGGATTCTCGTGTCGAAACAACTGACAACTCTGCTATATGACGAACCCATATTTTCCGAATTTTTGACAGGAACAGGATGAATCCCAAAAACACTTTTCCGGCAGAAACTGAAATCTCCTGGACATTTATGGACATGCCGGGCCCGCGTCAACGGGATGCAGCGATCAACCCCTGCGCTTCCTTGTCCTTCTTGGCCCCTAAGAGCTTGGATTCTTTATATCCGATGGCATTTTATTCAGAAAGGGAAATGCAAGTCAAGCGGTAACTCCGGGCATAAAAACAAAGAAGGGCGCGGCCCTCATTCCACCGTGACGCTCTTGGCCAGATTGCGGGGCTGGTCCACATCAGTGCCCCGCAAAACGGCAATGTGATAGGCCAGAAGCTGAAGGGGAACCGTGAAGAGAATGGGCGAAAGCCACGGCGATGTCCTGGGGATCACAAACTGATGAAGATGCTCCCCGTCCCCCGGGCTTTCATCACCTTCCAGGACCGTGAGCACCTGCCCTCCCCTTGCCATGACTTCCTGCACATTGCTGACCATCTTCTCTTTCAAAAACCCCTCCTGCATGAGCACCACCACAGGAAGGTTCTCATCGATGAGGGCGATGGGGCCATGCTTCATTTCTCCCGCCGCATAGCCTTCCGCATGAATGTAGGAGATCTCTTTGAGCTTGAGGGCCCCTTCCAGGGCTATGGGAAAAAGAATTCCACGTCCCAGGTAGAGAAAATCCGAAGCGTGCATGAAGTCCCGGGCCCAGGATACGATTTTGTCGCTTCCGGAGAGGATCTCCTCGATTTTTCCCGGCAGTTCCAGGAGGTCCTGGATGTGTCCGCCCAGCTCATCCCCTGCGAGCCTGCCCAATTCCTTGGCACAATACAGAGCAAAAAGAAAAATGGCCATGAGTTGCGCCACGAAGGCCTTGGTGGAAGCCACTCCGATCTCGGGACCCGCATGGGTGTAGATCACGCCCTGAGACATTCGCGCCAGACTGCTGCCCACCACGTTGACGATGGCCCGGCAAGGGGCTCCCTGCTCGAGCCCTTCCCGCAGGGCCGCTTTGGTGTCCGCTGTCTCACCCGACTGGCTCACCACCACGAGCAAGGTCCTCTCATCCAGCAGTGGCCGCCGGTACCTGAATTCGGAACCCAGGTCCACCTCCACGGGTATGCGGCACATTTCTTCGATGATGTACTTGCCCACCATGCAGGCGTGAAAGGACGTGCCGCATGCCACCAGAAAAATTTTTCTTATGCTTCTGATCTGATCTCCCCTGAGATTGAGATCGCCCAGAACAATGTCTTCATGATTGAGGTTCACCGCACTGCGAAAAGTGTCGATGACCGTTCTCGGCTGCTCATGAATCTCTTTGAGCATGAAGTGCTTGTAGCCGGCCTTTTCAGCCATTACGGGATTCCAGTCGATGTGGACCGGATCGCGGGTGACCTTTTCCCCGCTCAGGGTTTGAATGCGGCATTCATCTTTCTTGAGGACCACCACATCCCCGTCTTCGAGATAGATGATTTCACGGGTGTAGGGCAGTATGGCGGGCACATCGGACGCCAGGTAGTACCCATCGCCCGCAAGCCCCACGATGAGGGGACTTTCCTTCCTTGCCGCGATGACCTGATCCGGTTCCTCCTCGTTGAGAAGAACCACGGCATAACTTCCGCGCAGCTGATTCAAAGCCCGGGTCGCCGCCTCCAGGAAACCCGCACCCCTTTGGTGTTCCTCATCCACGAGCCGAACGATCACTTCCGTGTCCGTCTCCGATGAGAACTTCACCCCCTCCTTTTCCAGCCGAGCCTTCACTTCCGCATAATTTTCGATGATGCCGTTGTGAACCACCACAAAAGGCCCTGACCTGTGGGGATGGGCATTCTCATCCGATGGCTTTCCGTGAGTGGCCCAGCGGGTGTGCCCTATGCCCACCTGGCCGTTGATGGGGGCCTCTGCAAGCTTCTCCTCCAGAATAGCGATTTTTCCCTGTGACCTCACCAACTCCAGGGTTCCGCTCTTCCCTATCATGGCAATGCCTGAACTGTCGTACCCTCTGTATTCAAGTCTCTTGAGGCCATCTATGAGAACCTTCTGCCCCTCCTGAGAGCCAATGTATCCAACGATGCCGCACATTCCAACCTCCTCTGGAAACGGTGAATTTTCCTCAGCACCCTCGCAAGCACTGGGCCAAAACATTTCTTTTCATGGCGGAAGGTTGCCCCAAAACCACCTCGCAGGAACACCCCCACCTGCCACCCCTTCACCCTTTCCGAAACTCACCTCTGTGGCAGGAAGCCATTTTTTTCCAGATGCGCCCTTTTTGCCTTCATTGTGCGGTCCCATTCTTCAGGAGTCAAATGCAAAAGCCCTTCCGAAAGGAAGGGCTTTGCCAGTGACAGAACCTGTTGCGCTCTATTTTTTTTCCGCGATCCTGAGGCGTGCCAGCGCCCTTTGAAGCGCAGCCTCAGCCACCGTGAATTCGTACCGGTCCTTGGCCTCCCTGAGACGCCTTTCGGCACGCTCCCGAGCCGCTTTGGCACGCACCACATCGATGTGGGCCGCTGCTTCTGCGGCACTGGCGAGAATGGTCACCTGGTCGGGCAAAACTTCTGCATACCCTCCCATGATGGCCACATGGATGGTGGCGTTCCCCTTGCGATATCGGAGCTCCCCCACTCTGAGCTTGCTCAGGAAAGGAATGTGGTTGGGCAGGGCACCGAACTCGCCCTCCTCGCCGGGGGCCACCACGATGTCCACCTCCTCACTGAGAAGCTTCTTCTCGGGGGTCACAATTTCCAGCAATATTTTATCCGCCATACGCTCCCCAATCCTTCAACCTATGAAGACATGGCATTGGATTTCTCAAGGGCCTCTTCGATCGTCCCCACCATGTAAAAAGCCTGCTCGGAAATTTCGTCATGCTTTCCGTCGCAGATTTCCTTGAAACCCCTGATGGTGTCTTCCATTTTCACATACTTGCCCGGAACACCCGTGAATGTTTCTGCCACGTGAAATGGTTGAGACAGGAAACGCTGGATCTTGCGGGCCCGTCCAACGACAATCTTGTCTTCATCGGACAACTCATCCATACCCAGAATGGCGATAATATCCTGCAAGTCTTTGTATTTCTGAAGGATCTGCTGAACTTCACGGGCTGTGGCGTAATGCTCCTCACCCAAAACATTGGGATCCAGAATGCGGGATGTGGAATCCAGGGGATCCACCGCGGGGTAAATGCCAAGCTCCGCGATCTGCCGGGAAAGAACGACGGTTCCGTCCAGGTGAGCGAAGGTGGTGGCCGGAGCGGGGTCCGTGAGGTCGTCCGCAGGAACGTACACACACTGAACGGAGGTGATGGATCCCTTGGTGGTGGAGGTGATGCGTTCCTGAAGGGAACCAAGGTCCGTGCCCAGAGTGGGCTGATAACCCACCGCCGAGGGCATGCGGCCGAGAAGAGCGGAAACTTCGGCACCCGCCTGCGTGAACCGGAAAATGTTGTCCACGAACAGGAGCACGTCCTGACCTTCCACATCGCGGAAATATTCCGCCACGGTCAAGGCGGAAAGGGCCACCCGGGCACGGGCTCCGGGAGGTTCCGTCATCTGCCCGTAAACGAGCCCCGCACGGGGCAGAACCCCCGAGTCCTTCATTTCATGGTAGAGGTCATTGCCTTCACGCGTTCTTTCGCCCACACCGGCAAAAACGGAAATGCCGCCGTGCTGCATGGCGATGTTGTGAATCATCTCCATCATGACGACCGTTTTGCCCACGCCGGCCCCTCCGAACATGCCCATTTTTCCCCCTCGGGGAAAGGGAACGAGCAGGTCGATGACCTTGACGCCCGTTTCCAGGACGTTCACGGATGTGTCCTGCTCGGTGAAATCAGGAGCCGGCCGGTGAATGGGCATGTATTTGTCCGTCACCACCTCGCCCATGCCATCCACGGTACGGCCCACCACATTGAGGACGCGCCCGAGAACCGATTCTCCCACAGGCATCATGATGGGTTTTCCCGTGTCCTTCACCTGCATGCCGCGCACAAGACCGTCCGTGAGGTCCATGCCGATGGTCCTCACCACGTTGTCTCCCAAGTGCTGGGCCACCTCCAAAACCAGGTTGTCTTCCTCCGGACCGAGACCGGGGTTGCTCACATACAGCGCTGTCATGAGGGGGGGAAGACTTCCCTCTTCAAATTCCACGTCAACGACGTTACCAATCACCTGTACGACTTTTCCCATGTTCATGGGTCTTTAACCTCCTTGACTACAGAGCATGCTCTGGTGGCCTTCCATCACTTCAAGGCTTCGGCGCCACCGACGATGTCCATGAGTTCTTTGGTAATTCCGGCCTGACGAGCTTTATTGTAAGTGAGAGTCAATGAACGGACCATCTCCTTGCAGTTGCTCGTTGCATTTTCCATGGCGGCCATGCGGGAAGCATGTTCTCCCACAGCGGTCTGATACAGGTATTCGAGCAACTGGACATAGATGTGGTTGGGCAAAAGATCTTCCAGCAATGCACCGTGAGAAGGCTCAAACACATACTCCTCCCCCTCGCCCTGCTCTTCCTCCAGAGCAATGGGTTCGATGGGCAGGATTTTCACCAGTGTGGGCACCTGCCGCACCATGCTCACAAAGTTGCTGTAAATCAAATAGACTTCATCGCTTTCGCCCGTTTCAAACCTTTCAATGAGCTCCCGCCCCAAACCCAGGGCATCGTCGTAGCTGGGCTTGCTCAACAGCCCTGTCAACCTTTGTCCCACTTTGTATTGTCGACGCCTGAAGTGGTCCCCCCCCTTCTTCCCCGCACAAGAAACGGTGACGCTGAGGCCCTCATCCATCTTGGCCCTTGCAAACCTTTCAGCCATCATGATGAGGTTGTTGTTGAAACTGCCACAGAGCCCTCTGTCGGCAGTGATCAACACCACTTCAATGTTCTTGATTTCCTCGGGGGGAGTGAGCAAAGCAAACCCTGCATCCTCTTCCACCCCTGCAGCAAGCCGCCTGATCACCTCTTTGAACTTTTCCGCATAGGGTTGAAATTTTTCCATATTTTGCTGCGCACCACGAAGCTTCGCGGCTGCAACCATGTTCATGGCTTTGGTGATCTGCGAGGTCTTTTTGACGGCGTCGATTTTTCGTTTTATGTCCCTTAATGTGGCCATATCAAACGCTCTCTCTTCCTGAATACTTGATCAAATAATGACGCCACGCAACTAGAAGACCTCCGCGAACTCCAGCAACGCCTTCTTCATCTTCTCATCCAGCTCCTCGCTGATGTTGTTCTTTTCTTTGAGCTCCTCGAGGATTTCAGGGTATTTTCTCTCGATGAAAGTGAGCATCTGCGCTTCGTATTCCTGGACACGTTCCACGGGAAGCTGATCCAGGAAGCCCCGGGTTCCCGAGTAAAGGGACATGACCTGACGCTCGCCGGCCATGGGCTGATACTGGGGCTGCTTGAGCAGCTCCACGAGACGCATGCCCCGATTCAACTGCGCGAGAGTGGACTTGTCCAGGTCGCTCCCGAACTTGGCAAAGGCCTCCAGCTCCCTGTACTGGGCCAGCTCCAGACGCAGACGCCCGGCCACCTGCTTCATGGCCTTGGTCTGAGCAGCTCCGCCCACCCGGGATACAGAGAGTCCCACGTTGATGGCAGGACGGACACCCGCGAAGAAAAGGCTGGGTTCCAGATAGATCTGCCCGTCCGTGATGGAAATCACGTTGGTGGGAATGAAGGCGGACACGTCACCCGCCTGAGTTTCAATGATGGGCAAAGCCGTGAGGGACCCGCTGCCCAGTTCGTCACTGAGCTTGGCGGCTCGTTCCAGCAACCGGGAGTGATTGTAGAAGATGTCTCCGGGATAGGCCTCTCTGGCGGGCGGACGGCGCAGAAGAAGGGAAATCTGCCGGTAGGCCGCTGCCTGCTTGGAAAGATCGTCGTAGATGATCAGAGCATGCCGCCCCCTGTCACGGTAGTACTCGCCCATGGCACATCCCGCAAAGGGCGCAATGTACTGCAAGGCCGCGGGATCGCTGGCACATGCGGAAACCACGATGGTGTATTCCATGGCGCCGTGACGGCGAAGGGTTTCCACCACCTGTGCCACCGTGGATTTTTTCTGGCCGACGGCCACATAGATGCATATGATGCCCGAATCCTTCTGACTGAGGATGGCATCCACACCGATGGCCGTTTTGCCGATCTGTCGGTCGCCGATGATCAGCTCGCGCTGGCCGCGCCCCACAGGAGTCATGGCGTCCACCGCCTTCAACCCCGTGTACATGGGCTCATTCACCGACTGACGGGCAATGACGCCGGGAGCGATGACTTCGATGCGTTGATGGTCCTTGCTTTCGATGGGACCCATGCCATCGAGGGGATTGCCGACGGAATCCACCACGCGGCCCAGAACGGCGTCGCCCACGGGCACCTCTGCAATACGGCCGGTCCGCCGAACCTCTGAACCCTCCTTGATGTGCGTGTCGTCACCCATGATGGCCACACCCACGTTGTCCTCTTCAAGGTTCAGGGCCAAACCGTAAATGGTGCCCACATCCGTAGGGAACTCGAGCAACTCCATGGACATGCACTTTTCAACACCGTAAACGCGGGCGATGCCATCGCCCACGGAAAGGACACGTCCCGTTTCGCTGAGCTCAACCTTTTTCTCGTAGTCCTTGATCTGATCCCTGATGATCTGGCTTATTTCTTCTGCTCTGATTTCCATTAAACTAACGCACCCCTCTTCAAAGATTCTTTAAAGTTGAGCAACTGTCGCCTCACGCTTCCATCCAATACCAAATCGCCTATCTGAGCCACAACCCCTCCGATCAGTTCGGGATCTTCCTGGAACTCGACGACGACTTTCTTTCCCGTCATTTTCTCCAGCGTTTCCACAATGGCCTGCACCGCTTGCTCATCCAGCGGGGAAGCCGCTCTCAGCTGAGCGCGCGCGATGTTGGCGTTCTCATCCACCAGTTTCTGATAGTACTCAACGATCTCGCCGAGGTTCTGCACGCGGTTCTTTTCAATGAGCAGGTTCATAAAGCTGCGGACTATGGGGGAAACACCGACCTTGTCGGCCACCGCTTCATAAACCGCCTTGCGGGTGGCCTGGGGGTAGAGGGGATTCTGAACGGCATCGGCCAGCTGCGGATTCTCCTTCAGGAGCCGTGCGAAATCCTGCACTTCCCGTCCATACTGCCCGATCCAGCCTCCCTCCAGGGCAAGATTGAACAATGCCTTCGCATAGCGTTTTGCGATCACTAAATTCTTCACTTTGCCTCCAACACTTTATGGTCACAGGGAATGTTGTGCTTCCCGTGAATCTTGCGGAGAAACGTTTCTCAGCTGGGCTTACCCTGTGAACGGCCCGATTCGCCAACCCTGGACAAGAATTCCTGCACCAGACGAGACTGATCTTCCGGCTGCATGTTTTTGCGCAACAACTCCTCGGCGGCCTGCACGGACATCTCGGCCACTTCCTGCTGCAAACTCTCCCTGGCCAGCTTGATCTCCTGCTGAATGGACAATTGGGCCTGCTGCCGCAAATATTCCGCCTGGCGCCCGGCAGCTTCTATGATCTTTTCCTTCTCCGCTTCCCCCTCGGCGACCAACTCGGCGATGATCTTTTCCGTCTCCCCCTCGAGAGTGGCCATTTTGGCCTTGTACTCGGCAGCAGTCTTCTCGGCCTCCAGCTTCTTGGCCTCCAGCTCTTCCAGCTTGCCCTTGATGTCTTCCTGCCTGGCGGAGAAAAAGTTGGCGATGGGCTTGTTGAGCAACTTATAGAGGATTGCCACCAGAATAACAAAATTGAGAGTGCGCAAGAACAGATCCCACCAGTCGTTCTCGTGGCCCCCTCCTCCTCCGGCTGCGAAAGCCACACCACCGAAGGCCACCACAAACCCTCCGGCAAGAAGGGTCTCCGTCAACCTCCTCTTCATCTTGCCCCCTTTCAGTGTTTTCGGCATTAAATGCTCCTTCCCAATATCCTTTGCGCCAACTCCTTGGAAAAAGCCTGTACCTGCCCTTTCAGCTGATCCCGAGCGGCGCCCACTTCTTCGCCAATTTTTGCCCGAATGTCCTGGAGCTTTCGGGATGCCTCGTCTGCGGCCTCCTGAAGCAGATCCTTTTCCTGCTCCTGAGCGGCAGCCTTCATATCCTGCACCCTGTTGCGGCCTGCCTGGCGCGCATCCTGGATTTTGAGGTCAAACTCCCGAACCGCCTCATCCACCTGGGCATTCATCTCGTCGATTGCCGCCTGACGCTCCTCCATGATCTGACGACGCTTGGCCAGGATGCTGCGGATAGGGCGGTACAAAACAAAATTCATCAAAACGAGGAAAACCAGAAAATTGACCATTTGAATTAAAAAAGTCACATTGATGCTGATCATTTTGCCCTTCCCTCACATTTCTAGTGTTTAAGCATTGAAATTCAATATACAAAACCGCCGCAGAGGCAGCCTGCATCTGACCGCACAAACAACCTGCGCCATCCTTCGCGCACTGGCGCATTTTCGCCGGAAGCTTTCGCACAGAGGCCGAATATAGGCGAAGCTGTTAGCACAAGACAGTGGGATTGACAAGCATAAAGTAATAAAAATCACAATTGGCCGAACCCTCTCAGCGCCTGCATTCTCCCGCCTCACCGGGCGACTCACTGAGTGTGAAAGGTGTACCGCCGCATGCTCACATTCTGTATGATTCCAATGGCAAAACAGAGAGTGATGACGGAGGATCCTCCATAGCTCACAAAAGGCAGTGTGATGCCCACCACGGGAAGAAGACCGAGCACCATGCCGATGTTGATGAGCGCCTGCCAGAAGATGAGGCATGTCATGCCCACCACCAGAAGGGCGCCGAAACGGTCCCGGGAGCGCCGGGCGACCCTCAGTCCCAGAAACACCAGGAAGCCGAAAAGGAGGAGAAGAAAGACACACCCCACAAATCCCCACTCTTCAGCCCACACAGAAAAGATGAAGTCCGTGTGCTTTTCGGGAAGGAAGCGCAAATTGTTCTGGGTTCCATTGAGAAAGCCCTTCCCCCATGCCATGCCCGAACCGATGGCAATCTTGGACTGGCGAATGTGATACCCGGCCCCCAGGGGGTCCAGTTCGGGACTGAAGAGAATCATGATGCGGCTTTTCTGATAAGGCCTCAGAACATATTCCCACAGGGGATAGAGCGTGGGGATGATGGCCAGGGCAGCCGTCAGAATGTAGCGCCACCGCACCCCCATGAAAACGATGACGGTCAGGCCCACCGCGAGAACGACCATGGCGGTTCCCAGATCGGGACCCGCCAGAATGAGCACCACGGGAATGAACAGAATGCCCAGGGCGGGAAGGAGCTTTTTCAGATCGGGGTAGGCGGGCATGTCCTGTGAACCGAAATAGGCGGCCAGCTTCATGACGATCACAACTTTCATGAACTCGGAGGGCTGGAACTGAAAGCCTCCGAACTGGAGCCACCTCCTGGCCCCGTTCACCTCCTTTCCCACCAGGAGCACCAGCACCAGCAGAAAGATGAGCAGCAGATAGCTCCACAGGCTGATGGACTTCAAACGATGATAATCAAACAGGAGTGTGCCAAAAAGAACGGCAAAACCCGCGGACAGCCACACCAGCTGCCTGACGAAAAGGTTCCCCGTGGGGTTCTCCTGAATCTGAAGGTACAGTGCGCTGTAGACACTCACCAGTCCCACACCGATGATCCCCATCAAAACCCAGAACAATCCCCAGTCAAAATTTTCCACAAGACGTCTGTCTATCATACCCTGCCCCGCCTTA
>Ga0207421_10005884_pt1 | contig 13554 bp, 11 predicted proteins | sample SodLakKL_010_SED_4_FD_187542 | JGI IMG/M metagenome (GOLD analysis project Ga0207421, IMG submission 187542) | Alkaline sediment microbial communities from Lake Tanatar, Kulunda Steppe, Russia - 8KL_010_SED (SPAdes) (version 2) | ecosystem: Environmental > Aquatic > Non-marine Saline and...
ATTTTCCAGTACTGACTTATCTACCATCAACGTTTCTCTCCTTCAATCTTTTAATGGCTTGAAGGCGGTATTGCCGATAAAAATACATGAGGTCGAAGTAACGTTTACGATGATTTACTTCAAAATTTACTCTGGCAGAGGTATTTTTATCTATCAGTAGAAGCTTGTTTTTCATGACTTGGTGAATAAAATAATCATCAGCGCTTCTTAAATCAACCAGATCAATTTTGACCTGGACCAGTTCTTCCAGTTCATTGGTGAGTTGTAATTTCTGTTCAAAACGATAAAAGGTGTCCAGATCTTTGCGGAAGAGAACTGCCAGGTCCAGATCGCTGTTTTTTCTGGCGCAATCTTTTATAGTAGAACCAAATAGATAAACAGCTACTATATCCTCTTGTTTATTTAAGTAAGATGTAATTATCTCCAAAATATTTTCATCATTTACTTTTTTGCTGGTTTCAACCATAAGCAAACCCGCTTTCTTTCTGTTTAAGTCACTAATAACCTGTAAAAGTAATAATTACCTAAATTATAGGTGCTAATAAATAAAATGGCAACCCATAACCTAAAAACAGGCAATAAAATGTGACAACAACTCCGTCCCCCTGTCACATTAGGGCATTTGGAGTTCGCGGCTGGCGGTGTAGGCGGCTGTTGCGCCGTCTCCCACGGCAGTGGATACCTGCCGGAATATCTTATGGCGGACGTCTCCGGCAGCCAAAACCCCTGCCCGGGATGTCCTCATTTCTTCGTCGGTCACGATGTAGCCATTCTCGTCAGTTTCCAGCTGTCCCTTAACGGCATCGGTCTGCGGTAGCCTGCCGATATAGATAAAGAAACCCTGCACGGGCAGGTGGTAGGTTTTCTCCTGGTCGTTCAACTCCAGGCCCTCCACCTGATTTTCTCCTTTTATTTCCTGGGCTACGGTATCACGTAAAAACTCGATTTTGGGATGGTTAAACAGCTGTTCCTGGAGAGATTTTACCGCCCGCAGCTGATGACGTCGGTGGATCAGGTAAACCTTCTCGGCAAAGCGGGTTAAAAACACGGCTTCTTCTACTGCTGCATCACCGCCGCCGATGACGGCTACTTCCTTACCGCGATAAAAAGCAGCGTCGCAACTGGCGCAGTAAGAAATACCTTTTCCTTTTAGTCTTTCTTCCCCGGGGATACCCAGGGAACGGGGCACCGTCCCACTAGCTATAATTAATTTCCTGGCGTATAGAGTATCTTTGGCGGTTTCCAGGCGTACTGGATTTTCCTCCAGGTGGGTTTCTTTAACTTCTCTACTTATAATCTCAGTGCCAAAGCGACTGGCCTGTTTTTCCATAAGCTGCCCAAGTTCAGGTCCGGAAATTCCCTCGGGGAACCCCGGGTAGTTGTCCACGTGATTGGTAGAGACAATTTCTCCTCCCAAAAGCATCTTTTCCAGGACCAGCACCGAGTGCCCGGCCCGACTCCCGTAGATAGCAGCGGTAAGTCCTGCTGGTCCTCCTCCTGCTATGATAATGTCCCATATTTTTCCTTCTTGACTCACATTTATCACTCCTCTGTGGTTTTGATCGGTTCGGAAATCCCCAGGGCTTGGATACCGGAGAATATCCCAAGGATTTTACTACTTACTGCTCCAATCACGGAATAATTTCTATTAGTGGCTCGTTTCCTGAAAAAGGCACAGTATCTATTTCCCCGGTAATTTCACCTATAGGAGTTGAAGCAAGGCACCCTGCCCCCTCGAGGGAACCTTTCAGCTGCTCTGCTTTTTCCGGGGGCACGGAAATCAAAAGCCCACCGGAAGTCTGTGGGTCGCACCAGAGAGTGGCTTCAACCTCTCTGCCTTTTCCGTTCCAGTTAACCCGCTTTTCCACATGACGTAAATTTTGCTGCGCCCTGGGCGGGAATACTCCTTCCGAGAGCAGCTGACCGGCTTCCGGCATTACCGGCACCCGGTCAGCATAAATACAGGCGGTTACCCCACTGGATGCCAGCATTTGATACAGATGCCCCAGCAGGCCAAATCCGGATATCATGGAACAGGCGTGAACCCCGGTAGCTATCATAGCCTCTGAAGCGCCACGATTCAGGTGAGCCATCAGCTGCCAGGCCTTTTCTTCTACTTCTTCACCGGCCTGGCCTCGCTCCAGAGCGGCACATACCACTCCCGTACCCAGAGGCTTGGTTAAATAAAGAACATCTCCTGCCTTAGCCCCGCTAATCCCCAACACGCAGGATGGATCTGCCAGGGCGGTTACGGAAAGTCCGTACTTGGGAGCATGGTCCTGGATATAATAACCGCTGGTTATAACCGCGCCGGCTTCCAAAACCTTATCCCTGCCCCCTTGTAATATTTCCTGGAGAATATCCAGGGGAAGACTCTTAACTGGAAAACTGGCTAAATTCAAAGCAAACTCCGGTTTAACTCCCAGGGCATAAATTTCTCCCAGGGCATGAGCGGCAGCAGCAGTTCCAAAAGCGTAAGGGTGATTTAGTACCGGAGATATCAATTGTATCGCCTGCACCACCGCCCTGGCGGAATTAACCCGGTAGACAGTGGCTCCTGCTTTAAAGCCGCTGGTGTCCTTTTCACCTGCATGGGTAAACAAGCCTGCCTTTATATGTTCCAGGTCCCACGGACCTACCTGGCTGGCTCAGCCGCTGCCAGGAGAAAATGCGGTAAGTTTTACCGTAGACCGGCTCTCCAAGGGGATCACGCCTTTCTGAATTTGATTTAATCTTTAATTAACTGCTTAAGCCAATATGCTAGCTACAAGGGACAGTTCCTTTGCTTTTCCTGGCGGTCCTCCGCTTCGCTTGAGGAAGCTCAGAAACCGTCCCTGTGGCTCCGCTCTTTTTAAATCTTGCAGGCCAAGTAGTTACATCATTAATATTAATAAGGTAAGTTTTACCCGGGGCAATCCTTTTAATGTGCCTTGGGGCTGATCCATCGTCTTCCCTTTGGCTATGTATTTCGCTTGAAGGAAGCAGGACCAGCCCCCATCAGCTCCATTTAATTGGGAATATTTTCAGCATCGTTACCCTCTAACTGTTTTTTTCCACAAAATCAACTATTTGATCCCTGGAAAGAGCTCCTGAGATACTCTTAACCTGCTGGCCACCCTTAAAAATGATTAATGTAGGCACGGCCATGATATCAAAACGGGAGGCCAGATTGGGATTTTCATCAACATTGATTTTTACTATTTTTAGTTTACCGTCATACTCACCAGCCAGCTCGTCCATCACGGGAAGAACTGCCCGGCACGGCGCGCACCAGGGCGCATAAAAATCCACCAGAACCGGCTTTGCTTCTTGAACTACTTCTTCATCAAATTCCTTTTCCATTATTTCTAATGCTTCTTTACTCATAACTGCTCCCGGAGGAACCGGGATGCCACCTCCTTTAAAAAATTGTTACTACTCAGCTATAAAAGTAGCTTGATATATAGGTGGTGTGGGTCGGCATATCGGCTGATCGTATCTTGGGCCCTAGTTTCGGCTCAGCCTTCGGTCTTATGCGGGTAACCCCGACACTCGCCGGCACTCAACTGATTAAAAAGAGGCAGTTGCAGTACCGGCGACCTTCGGGGCAGCACTGAGACCATGTGCCGCCCCGACCGGAGACCTTGTCTTCGCCGGCTATGGCAATCACTCACTTTATGCCGATCCTGCCGCTGATTTTACTTTACCACAAATTTTGTTATAATTAAAATGCATATTTTTTATATTATCCATGCATTAATGTTATAATAGAATATCCCCAGACAGCAAGGAAGTGTTCGTTCTCATGTTACCTTACTTGAAATATTTTTACCAGGCTGCGGTAAGCGGCACTTTCTCACGAGCGGCGGAAGCACTTTATATCAGCCAGCCGGCCCTTTCTCGCCAGATAACTTCACTGGAAGAAAAGCTGGGTTTAAAGCTGTTCCACCGGCAGGCCAGAAACCTGGTGCTTACAGATGCCGGCAGGCGATTGCTGGGTTATACGGAAAATATCCTGGAGCTTAACCGGCAAGCCTGCAAGGAGTTGCAAGAATTAAAAGATCTCACTAAAGGCGACCTAGCAGTAGGCGCCTCTACCACAGCAGCCTGTTACCTGCTCCCACCGGTGCTGGCGGAATACCGGCAACAGCACCCCGGGATTCGCCTTAACTTAAAGATAGGGAATTATGAAGAAATTGAGCAGGCAACGCTTAATCATCGGATAGACCTGGGGTTAACAGCAGGACAGGTGGAAAACTCAGGCCTGTTCCAGGAAAAATTAGCCGATGACGAACTATGCCTGGTAGTTTCCAGTGTTCATCCCCTGGGCCACTCAACCAAAGAGTTTTCTCTGGATATGCTTTCTAAGGAAACCATACTTTGCCAGGATCCTGGCTCGGACAGCACCCGCCTCTTTCAGGAATTGCTGGGAAGAGCAGGAGTAACACCATCCTGTGCCATGACTCTGGGCCACCCCGAGGCAGTGAAAAGAGGCATCATACATAACGCCGGAGTGGCTTATCTTTCCCGGCATGCCTTTCAAAACGAATGGAAACTTGGTTCGCTGGTACCTCTTAACAAATACCGCCAAAAACGTCCTGTAAACCTGTTATATCTTAAAAACTCCCGCCTTTCACCGGCGGCGCTCATGTTTAGCGCTGCAGTAAAAAAATTTTTTAACTCCCCATAAAGTGGAGTTTATACCTCTCCCTTTTGTGCCTTCCGCCCTACTTAAGTCTTGCAGGCCAGGCAGTTACAAACAAAAAAATATTTAACCCCTGCTTATCATGTAGTACATCTCCAGTTTCGTTAATCAACTTTTTAATTAACAGAAGGATTCCGGGGAAAGTAATAGAAAAATAACAGGAAAGTCTACAATAATTACCCGAAGAAAGGATTATGTAATAATGAAAGAACACGAAACCTCCACGCCTCCGGGCGAAACCGAAGAAACTGTTTACGGTAGGAATTTTAACAGGTTTGGCTTAAATCTCAATCCGATAGTCTCATTCGCCAGTGGTGCTTTTATAATTATCTTTTCCCTCTATGCCATTTTGAACCTGGAACACGCCCACAACATGTTTAACCAGATTAATGAATTTATCGTTACAAATTTTGACTGGGTCTTTATCATGTCCAGCAACTTTTTTATCCTGGTGTGCCTTTACCTTGCCCTGTCCCGTCTGGGTTCCGTCAGGATAGGAGGGGTAAAGTGTGAACCAGAGTTCTCCAATTTTGCCTGGTACTCCATGTTAATCTCCGCCGGTATGGGTATCGGACTAATGTTCTGGGCAGTAGGAGAACCCCTGCAGCACCTGGCAGAAGCCCCCCCTGTCTTTGGCAGTTCCGAAGCCGCTCATACTTCCATGGCTACTACTTTTTACCACTGGGGGCTGCACCCCTGGGGGATCTATGCGTTAATGGCCCTGGCCCTATCTTTCTTTGCCTTTAACCGGAAGATGCCTTTGTCGCTAAGATCAGTGTTCTATCCCCTGTTTAAAGACAGGATATACGGAACCGTGGGAGACATTATCGACATCTTCGCCGTTTTATCGGTTATCTTCGGCCTGGCTACTTCCCTGGGCCTGGGAATCATGCAGATTAACAGCGGCCTGGATTATCTGCTGGGTATCGGTTTTAACGTAAATATCCAGGTAGCACTGATTGCCGCCATTACTTTAATTGCTATTGTTTCCGTTCTTTCGGGCATCCACAAGGGGATAAAATTCTTATCTATGTTGAACCTCCGGCTGGCTTTTCTCTTCTTGATGGCCATTCTCGTGCTGGGCCCCACGTTATACTTGCTCCGCCTCCTTTCCACCTCTATGGGGGTCTATTTCAGCAACCTGGTGGAGTATTCTTCTTATGTTACTTCCGGTGATCAGGGATGGCAAAGCGCCTGGACCATCTTTTACCTGGCCTGGTGGATCTCCTGGTCTCCTTTTGTGGGGATGTTTATTGCCCGGGTTTCCAAGGGCCGCACCATCCGGGAGCTGGTGCTGGGTGTCATGATAGTCCCTTCCCTGCTTTCCTTTGTCTGGCTCACCGTTTTTGGGGGGACCGCCTTTAACATCGATGCTACCCTTGGTGGCGGGCTTTTTGAAGCAGTCCAGGACAACCTCCCCATTGCGCTCTTTGAAATGATCAGCCACCTGGACATACCCGTCCTGGCCGACTTCTTCCGGGTAGTTATGTTTATTCTGGCTACCGTTCTGGTAATCAATTACTTCATTACTTCATCGGATTCAGGTTCACTGGTGGTGGACAAGCTGACTTCTGGCGGACAACTTAATACCCCGGTTATACAAAGGGTTTTCTGGGCTTGCATGGAAGGGCTGGTAGCAGCAATACTTCTTTTAATCGGGGGAGAAAAAGCATTAATGGCCCTGGAGACGGCAGTAATCAGCGCAGGTTTACCCCTGGCAATAATTCTGACAGTGATGACCATATCCTTGATAAGAGGAATTCAGGTGGCGCATACCAAACAAATGAAAATCCTGGATTACCAGAAGTTTGAAAGAATGCAGAAGCTAAGCAAGAAGAAAAACCACCTGGACGTTTAATTTGCACTTCCCACTCCTTTCTGCTTCTCTCCGGGATGTCACCAGCTCCAGGCGGTGACATCCCGGAATTATGTTAATATAACTATACCTTCACCAGGAACATACCCTGCCGGCTGATCATTTGCTGCCGCATTACTCCGCCGGTAGAGCGCCTTTTCACAAATTCTTTAACTTTTTCTTCGGGAAAAGGCGGTTCTTTCCCGTAAACTTGAAACTCCTCCAGGAGAGCTTCTACTGCCTCTGGCTGGGTTAACTCCTGTACCTTGCCCTTTTCTTCCTCTACTTTAAGACTAAAGGAGAATTCCCTGGTATACAAAAGGTTCATGATATACATTACTTCATCGGTCCAGGGAGGAAGCTCTTCTCCAAAGACCTCGGGCCAGAGCTCTTCCAGCACATCCGGGTGGCGTTTCCCTCCGTGTTTACTGATAAAAAGATGACCGCCCCGGCAGCATTCCATGGCTTTTTTTAACTCGTCCCATTGGTTTAACCCCGGGCACATGGATGCAAAAACCAGGTCAAACTGGTTTTGGAGCCCTTCTTCTTCCAGTTCTACTTCCTTCCAGGTTTTTTGAATAACCTCTACATTATCAATTTTTCTCTTCTCCAGCTCCTGGAACAGGTAATCCGTCATGTTCCCGGCAGGTTCCAGGGCTACTACCTTGCGGGCCCTTTCGGCAAAGCTTATAGCAAAATTGCCCGGCCCCGCTCCCAGGTCCAAGATACTGGCTCCGTTTAATTTTACCCCTTCGCCTTCCATCCAGCGGAGAATTTTTTCTCTTCTCCCCCTGGCTTTATCCCCCATGGTGTTCCTGGCATACCTGGGAGCACGCTGGTTCCAAAATTCTACTCTTTCATTAAGATCCCGGCGCTTTTTGTCCCTTTGAAATTTTTCTTTTTCTTCTTGCCATTTTTTCTCCCAGAACTCCGGGTTATTTATTTTTTCCCAGTATTCCATCATATCTTCTCGCTTCCTTTCGTTAAAAGAATTATTCTATATTTCTATCCAAGAGAGGAGTGTACTGGTGGGCGTCAGCCAAGTCTTTAATAGTAGCTTTCTCCAGGACTTCCAGCATCTTGTCCTGGGCTTCCATCCAAATATCTCTTAAAGGGCACTGTGCTTTGTTGTCGCAGGGGGTTTCCCGGAGCAGACAGCGGGTAATCATAAAAGGACCGTCAAATAGTTCAACGATCGAGCGCAAAGTAATCCTTGAAGGATCCGCCTCCAGGTGAACCCCGCCACCTGCTCCTCTTTCGCTTTTAACCCAGCCTGCTTTCCTGAGCCTGGACAGGATTTGCACGATAAGGGTGCCCGGGATATTCTTTCTTTCTGCAATTTCCTTGCTGGTAGTGCTTTCTCCTTTCAGGGCGGCTAAATCCGTCATGGCACTTATAGCATACTCGGCCTTTCTGGAGATCATCATAAAAATCCATACTCCTTTCATGTTTCAGGGGTTAAATAGAAAATACCATGAAATATAATTATAACCAATTCGGTTCTATTATATGCTAATCTACTATTGTATGCAATGATTCTTTCCCTGGGTTTTTTAATACAGGGTTTTTTAATCTATTTCTCCCTGGTAAAAAAAAAGTAAATTTGAATTACCTGAAAAGGTATAAACTGTAGTTCCATCGAAGTATTATATTAATAATTAAATATATTAACTAAATGAGGTGATACTATCAATAAAGCACTGGTTATTATAGCAGCCTTGCTGGTACTGGTAGGTAGTCTGGGTTTAGGAGCTGGTTGCGGGCAACAAGATCCTCCGGAAGAAGATCCTTTTAATGAAAACGGAATTATCGATGATAACGACCAGGAAGGTGATGACAACGGGAACTAATCCGGGACGGTTAACCAGAAAGCATCAGAAAAGAGAAAGAGTCAAGTAAGTTTAGAGGGGCCACACCAAGAGGGATCAAGCACAAACCAAAAGAACGCTGATAACGGGCTCACCAACAAAATAAGCACAAAACATAATAACTTTAAAAGTGACTGCTTATGCTTAGCCTGTCAGCTAAAAGATGATCTGCCACGGGGACGGTTCGAGCAGCCCTGAAGCAAAGCCAAGAACCGAAAGGGAAAACACTGGAACCGTCCCCTGTGGATAGCGGCTTATACTTTTGCAGTAACCTCTAAAAAGTCCTCAAGTTAAGCTTCAAACTAAATCCGCCTTAGAACTTTTCCTCTATTTATGGCACAATCTTCTCGCTTTTGTCGTATTGTACCTGTTCAATCAGTGGGCAGGTTTAATTTTCTCATACACTTTAACTTCACAAGCATACTTAAGAGTTTCTCTTTATATTACGGGCTGTTTTTTGCTTTTATTGTTTCTCAGCCGGATTTCTCCTTGAAACATGATTAATCTATCTCTTCAAATCTGGCAGTAAAAAAGCGCAGCACCGGGGGTTCGTATACAAAGCGCAGCCCCTTAATCTGTTTTCTTTTTTTATGCAATTCTATGATCGATTCTGCCACCACATCCATATGGGCGTATGTATAAACCCTGCGGGGGATGGTCAGGCGAACGGTTTCCAGCCCTGGATATATATTGTTGCCGTTTTTATCCCTCCCCGCAGAAACAGTGCCCCTTTCCATGCATCTGACCCCGGAATCCCGATAAATATTGGCTGCCAGCGCCTGGGAGGGGAAATGCTCTCGGGGTATATGAGGCAGGAATTTTTCTGCATCCAAGAAAATCGCATGCCCTCCTATGGGTTTGACTATGGGGATACCTGCCTGGTCCAGTTTTTCACCCAGGTACCTCACTTGATTGACCCGGTATTTGATATAATGGTAATCCAGGGACTCGTAAATCCCTCTGGCCATGGCTTCCATATCTCTTCCTGCCATGCCTCCGTAGGTAGGCATACCTTCGTACAGGACGACCAGCTGGGTAGCTTTCTGGTATACCTGGGAGTCATTAATAGCCAGGAATCCCCCGATATTAACCAGTGGATCTTTTTTCCCGCTCATCGTGCATCCGTCGCCGTAACTCATCATTTCTTTCATGATTTCCGCGATAGATTTATCCTGGTAACCTTCTTCTCTTTCTTTAATAAAGTAGGCGTTTTCCACACAGCGGGTAGCATCGAAAATTACTTTAATCCCGTGCCGCTCCGAAAGCTCTTTCACTTCCCGCAGGTTTTGCATGCTCACCGGCTGGCCGCCGGCCATGTTCACGGTAACAGCCACGCTTATATAAGGAATTCGGTCAGCGCCCACTTTGTCAATAAGCGCCCGATATTTGCCCAGGTCCACGTTTCCTTTAAAAGGATGCTCTTTTTGAGAATCATGGGCTTCATCTATGATGACGTCTCTAAAAGTTGCACCAGCAAGTTCCTGGTGGGCCTTGGTAGTGGTAAAGTACATGTTGCCTGGGACATAATCCCCTTGTTTTATCAAGATCTGGGACAAGATGTTCTCCGCGCCTCGCCCCTGATGAGTGGGAACTACATAATCAAAGCCGAAACATTCCCGGACAGCCTTCTCCAGGTTATACCAGTTTTTGCTTCCTGCATAAGCTTCGTCGCCAACCATTAAACCGGCCCACTGCTGGTCACTCATGGCAGAAGTGCCGCTATCGGTCAGCAGGTCGATGTAAACATCCTCCGAATCCAGGAGGAAAGTATTGAAGCCGGCCTTCTGGATGGCTGTTTCCCGTTCCTCCCTGGTAGTCATCTTGATAGTCTCTACTACTTTAATCCTGAAAGGTTCTGCCATAAATTTGCTCATAATAATTACCTCCCGTTTTGTTTTAAGCGAAATTTTAAAGACAAATAACTGCTCAGCCGGAAAAGCTTTAATTTTCGTTACAAAGACAATTGAGGTTAAAAAACTAATGAAATTTATTAGAGGAGTTCTCCGTAGATATCAAAGGCAATCAAATTTTATCCCGATCATAAAGTTAACATAAAGTTAAAATAACAAAGAAAAGATTGTCTTATGAGCAGCACTTTTCTGGGTATAACGGTATTTTATCCTGTATTTCTGCACTATATTTTAATCATACAATATATTCCTGCTAAAATAAAGTAGATGTACCAGCCATTTTATGCAAGAATTAATGCAATAATAATTAATTTTCCTATAAAAAGGAGCGGCAGGCGATGATCCCGCCGCTCCTTTGATTTTTAGTTTTTATAGTTTTGAGGTGATAGATTTTTAGAGGATTATGGCGGCTCAAAGCTGCTAAAAGAAAACAAAACAGAAGCAGAATGATAAATTGACTCACCTCTGTTTAATGTTAAACGGAAGCATATTCCGTGTGGTCAGACATCCTTTCCGGGGGGGCACTGGCCAGGTTACGATAAGCATATGCAAAAGAAAGCAGGGTTATGGGGATAGTAAAAAACATCCCTATACCACATAAAAAAGCTCCAATCATGTTAATTAAATACGCCAGAATTAAGAGGCCAAAAATACTCCAACCTGACCCCGTAGTATCCCTAAAACTTCTTTGAAGAGCTTCCATGGCTCCTGCATTCTGATCAATAATATAATAATCGAAAAACCAGAGTTTAACCATCAAATATATCCCGGGGATAATTAATAATATGCTACCTATGGTAGTGGCAAATGCAAACAAGATACCGCTGGCTATGAATTTCAGGATAAGGGGGGCACAGGAGGCAAACTCCCCAAATTCAGCCCTGATGCCATCTACCATTTTGATAGTCACCCTTATAAAACCCATATAAACAATATAAATCCACAATAACAGCGCCAGGTACACTATAAAGATAACCGGAACCATGACCCCGGCTGCATCCTCACCGGCTAAGCCCGCTGACACCCCTGCTATACTCATAATAATAATCAAGGGCAAATACCCCACTGCCAGGATAAGTAACTGGTATAACAGCAAATACCCGATGTTGCTAAAAGTAGTGTTCCACCCAAAAGTTAATGCATCTCCAACGGAAAATCTGGGTCCATTCATAACATAGCCTCCATTAAAAATTTAGATTTTTGAGTTTGACTATCACTACAGCAATTTTTCATTAAATAAAGCCGATGGAGACTGATCTAGTGTTCACGCAGCGAAGCACCTGTCAGTAGCTAAGGCGATGGATCTGTCTCCAAGGCGCCTCATTATTACCTTAAAATAAATACCTTTGCACTGTAGTGATATTTATAATTTCGTAACACTAATTTAATTTTCCTGCTTGATTAGACCATTTTTAGTTTTAGAACTCTGGACCAGTTTCAGTATGATAAGTAAAAACCGCAGACTTTAAAAAAGGCTTTAAAAAAACCCGCCTGTTTTGCAAGGCGGGTTTTTTACTTCCGGCTTCCATCAAATACACAGAGGAGAGCTTCAGATAAGCCTTTGAGGAGTAGCATAGAGCTACCTCTACCTGTTGGATTATTCTTCTTCCAACAGTTCCAGATGGACATCTTCAAAATCACCCGGGATTTGGGCCGCATCTTTAGGATAAGTTATAACCTGGGTTACCATTTCGTCCTCCTTGGGAGATCTCAAGCTGTAATAAACATACAGGTCCCCTTCTTTTATTTCCAGCTCTTCAATAGTAATGGAGTACCCCCCGGTGGGCTTTTTGCCCCAGGAGAGGATAATTTCATCATCTTTAACCAGGTAAGAAACCTCTTCGTTGGAGGGGTCCATTAACCGTTCGCCATCATCACGGCTTATGCCGCCGTTGTCTTCCCCGGGCTCGCCTTTATCTTCTTCTTTATCACCATCTCTTTCGCCGTTATTTTCCCCGTTTTCATCTTCTATTTTGCCGTTTTCTTCACTGGTGTCACCGTTATTTTCACCGGTGTCTCCATTCTCCGGGCCACCATCCGCGGCTTCTTCGCTGGAGTGAAATGCAAAGACCCCTCCGGCCAAACCAGCAACTAAAACCAGCGCCAGAACAATCATAAGGTTCTTGTTCATTTAATCCCTCCCCTCAGTTAGTACCTTTATCTTTTAGACGAGCCACACCCTCTTATGGTTCCACCTAAATTTAAATTTATGGGAAATACTCAGCCTATATAATTGTTAAAAACGGTGGTGTGGTCGGCGACATGGGCATAAAGTGAGTGGTTGCCATAGCCGGTGAAGAAAAGGTCTTAAGCGGAACGACACATGGTCTCAGTGCCGCTTCCAACGGAGCCTGCACTGAAACTGCCTCTTTTTAACACTACAGCGCAATTTTTCAATTTAACGCATCTGGGGACTGGTCCAGCGTCTCCGGAGCGAAGCGGAGGACCGTCAGGGAAGACGATGGACCTGTCCCCATGATAAACAGCGTCCCCGAAGCAAAGCGGAGGGCCGCCAGGGAAGACGATGGAGTAAGTCCCCAAGGTGCTGGGAACTGTCGAGGTTGCCCGCTTAAGACCGAAGGCTGAGCCGCAAATAGGGGCCACGACACGACCAGCCGATAAACCGACCCACTCCAATTAAAAGAGGGCTGCCTTGTGCCTTGTAAAGACAGCCCTCTTTCAGATGTTTATTTACTTACCTTAATTCCAGTCTTAACCGTTTTCAGTGATACTGCGCTTCCAGATGATCATGCCGAAAACAACAACTAGAAGACCCACCACCAAAAGATAATAATAGGTAGGTGCTCCTGTCTCAGGTGTCTCTTTTTCTTTCAAGGTTTCTTCCGCGGCTTCCAGATTAGCCAGGTTGTTGATATCGGCTTCGTCTGCTCCCAGGTCCAGAGCTTCTTCTACTTTGGCTCGGGCCGCTTCTACTTCTTCTTTTTCATCCAGGGTTACTTCTTCTGGCAGGTCTGCTATAGCTTCTTCGGCAGCTTCTACTGCTTCTGTTATCTTTGTAGACTTTTGTACCATTACTTCATATTCTTCATAAACGCTGCTATCTTCAGCATATTCTGCCCTTAAAATAACCTTGCCTTCTGCTAGAGGCTCCTCAATGACCAGTATACCATTTTCTTCGTCCAGGTCTACGCCTTTTACTTTTTCTATTGCTTTCCATTGTAATTCATCTACTGCTATATTTTCTGTATACTGATCTTCTCCCATGACCGTATATAA
>Ga0207421_10005886_pt1 | contig 13548 bp, 15 predicted proteins | sample SodLakKL_010_SED_4_FD_187542 | JGI IMG/M metagenome (GOLD analysis project Ga0207421, IMG submission 187542) | Alkaline sediment microbial communities from Lake Tanatar, Kulunda Steppe, Russia - 8KL_010_SED (SPAdes) (version 2) | ecosystem: Environmental > Aquatic > Non-marine Saline and...
AGAGTCTCAGGTCTATTAGAGGGTGAAGACTGTTTTTCAACCTTAAAATGCATGGAAAAATTAGGAGTTGATATAACCAGAGATAATTCTGGCACCTATATCGTAAATGGAGTCGGTTTAAATGGTCTAAAGGAGCCAGCTGATATCCTTGATTGTGGTAATTCTGGTACCACCATGCGCTTGCTTTCAGGGCTTTTAGCAGGCAGGCCATTCTATTCAGTCCTAACCGGTGACCGATCTTTAAATTCAAGGCCGATGGATCGAATTATTACCCCATTAAGTAAAATGGGAGCAGAAATCTGGAGCCGCCAGCAGGGCTTAGCCCCTCTAAGTATCAGAGGTGGTAATCTAGCCAGCATTAATTATAATAGTCCAGTAGCCAGTGCCCAGGTTAAATCCTCAATACTCCTGGCCGGCCTATCAACTAAAGGGATTACATATGTTAATGAGCCAGCCCAGTCCAGAGATCATACAGAAAAGATGCTGAAAGCAGCAGGTGTCGATATTGAAATTAATGATAATACCATTAAATTAAATAGTTCAGGTCAGCCAGAATTAAAGCCCCTGGATATTAATATCCCAGGAGATATCTCATCAGCAGCCTTTATAATTGCTGCAGGCTTAATCACAGAAAATAGCAGAATCTTAATTAAAGATGTCGGTATCAATCAGACCAGAACCGGTGTCCTTGATGCCTTAAAGATGATGGGAGCCGAACTTACTATCAAAAATAAAAGAGTTAGTTCAGGTGAACCTCTGGCAGATATAGAAGCCTGTTCAAGTAACCTAAAGGCAATAGAGATATCCGGCAGTCTGGTCCCTAGATTAATCGATGAGATACCACTGCTGGCTCTACTGGCAACCCAGGCAGACGGTGATACAATTATTAAAGATGCCGCAGAATTAAGGGTAAAAGAAACTGATAGAATTAAAGCTATCAGCTCTGAGCTAAAAAAATTAGGAGCAGAGATAGAGGAATACCCTAACGGTATGAAAATCAAAGGAAATACAGAGCTTAAAGGTGGTATTGAAGTTGATAGTTTTGGTGACCATAGAATAGGCATGACAATGGCCATTTCCGGTCTGATTGCCAGAAATGGTATCATAGTTAATAATAGCGAATCGATAGATATATCCTTTCCTGACTTTGAAAAATTAATTAATAATCTTTAAATAAAAGGAGACTGATAAAATGATTGTTGTAATGAAAAGTAATAGCAGCAAAGATGATGTAAATAAGATCTGTAATATAATTAAAGATGAAGGTTATGAGACCCATTTATCTGAAGGCGTTGAAAAGACAATTATTGGCGTTGTTGGTGCCAATGGCAAAAAAGAAAATCTTAAAAGCCAGCTTCTAACCTATAAATCAGTTGAAAAAGTCGTTATAATAGTTGAGCCATTTAAGTTAACCGGTAGAGATTTCAAACCAGATAAGACTGTTATCGACATAGATGGTGTTAAAATTGGCGGCAAAAAACCGGTAATTATGGCCGGTCCCTGTGCCGTTGAAAGTGAAGAACAGATCCTTGAAACTGCAAGAATTGTTAAGGAAGCAGGGGCAGAAATTTTAAGAGGTGGTGCCTTCAAGCCGAGAACCTCCCCCTATTCATTCCAGGGGCTGGGAGAAGAAGGCTTAAAATTACTGGCCAAAGCCAGAGAGGAAACTGGCCTAAAAATTGTCACAGAGTTAATGGATATCCAGCACCTTGATGTTGTCGAAGAGTATACAGATATTTTCCAGATAGGCGCCAGAAATATGCAAAACTATCCTCTACTTTCAGCAGTCGGCAAAGCCAGTAAACCGGTTATGTTAAAGCGGGGTATGTCAGCTACAATCAAAGAATGGCTATTAGCTGCTGAATATATCATGTCTGAGGGCAATAAAGAAGTTATTCTCTGCGAGCGAGGCATTAGAACATTTGGCGAAAGAACCAGAAATACACTGGATCTAAGTTCTATCCCGCTAGTTCAGCAGATCAGTCATCTCCCTGTGATTGTAGATCCAAGTCATGGCACAGGCAAATGGGATCTGGTCATCCCGATGGCCCGGGCTGGAATTGCTGCCGGAGCAGATGGTCTTATCATCGAAGTCCATCCTAACCCTGGTGAGGCCCTTTCAGATGGCCAGCAGTCATTAAAACCAGAGAACTTTAAAATGCTAATGGAAGAGATCGATTTAATCAGCAGGGCAATCAACCGAGAAGATAATTAAAATGGAATTTAATATAAAGAATATCTTAATCATTGGCACCGGCCTTATTGGAGCATCCCTGGCCGGTGCTATCAAAACCAATTATCCAGAGATTAAAATTACTGGAATCGACAAGGACCGAAATAACTTAGACTATTCTCTAAAAAATAACCTGATCGATTTCAGCACTAAAAATTTAAATGATCTGGAATTAGATGAATATCAATTAATTATCCTGGCTACACCAGTAAATATTATAAAGGAATACCTCAATAGGCTCTATCCTCTGCTTAAAGGTCAAACTTCCAGTAAAATAATAATCGATACCGGCAGCACCAAGGCTGAAATAGTTAAGCAGGGAAGTAAATTAAACAATCTAAAGAACACCTGGTTTCTAGGAGGCCATCCTATGGCAGGCCTGGAACAATCAGGAGCCCGATATTCTCAATCAAATCTCTTTACTGAAAAGCCATTTATTATAACCAGGTCAGCTGATACCAGTTATCCTGAAACTATAATCAATCGCCTTAAAGAATTCCTTAAAGGTTTAAAGATGAACATTATCGAATTAGAACCTGAAAGCCATGATCAATATCTGGCTGGAGTTAGCCATCTGCCCCAGCTACTTGCCTATATCCTGGCTGAAATAATAGCTGACGAAGAAAACAGCTCTGAGATGCTTGCAATCAGCGGCAATGGTTACAAAGATATGACTAGACTTGCCTCCAGTTCCAAAGAACTCTGGGAGGAAATCTTTAAAAGTAATAGCGAAAATTTAATTTATTTTATCGATAAATATATTGCAAGATTAAACCAGTATCAGGACTGGTTAAAAGAAAGTGAGGAGAATTTAAAAGATGTTTGAATATTTCACAGCAGGAGAATCCCATGGACCGGAAATCACTGCCATTATTAAAGATCTCCCGGCAGGCCTAAAAATTAATATAAATAATATCAATAAACAACTTAAAAGACGTCAGCAGGGCCATGGCCGGGGCGGCAGGATGGATATCGAAAAAGATAAGATCAATATAACCTCAGGCCTTAGAGAAGGCATAACCCTTGGTTCTCCTCTGGCAATGAATATTAAAAATAAAGACTGGACCAACTGGGAAGAGATTATGACTGTTTCAAATAAAGGCAACCAGGAGAAAATTAAAGCCAGAAGAGTTGCCGAACCTCGTCCTGGCCACGCCGATTTACCTGGTGGTATTAAATTCAACCATTCTGATCTAAGAAATGTCTTAGAGAGGGCAAGTGCCAGAGAAACAGCAATCAGAACAGCTGTCGGCAGTATTGCCAGGGAATTTCTCGGAGAATTTGAAGTTGAAATCTTTAGCCATGTTACAGGAATAGGAACAGTAAAGTCACCGACCTGGCAGAAAGTTAAAGCAGAAAACAATATTAATTCAATTACAGAGATCAAAGAATATTTCGCCCAGGTAGATGAAAGCCCGGTCAGAGCCGGTTCAGACCAGGCAACTGCTGAAATGATCAACTTAATTGACAGGTGGAAAGAAGCAGGAGACTCAGTTGGAGGAATCTGTGAAATTATTGTAACAGGACTACCTCCTGGACTTGGCAGCCATACTCATAATGATTTAAAGCTAGAAGGTCAGCTGGCAGCTGAATTAGTTGCAATCCAGGCAATAAAGGGTATCGAATTTGGAGGTGGCTTTAAACTTGCCGAAAGGCCTGGCTCCCAGGTCCACGATGAGATCTTCTATGACGATAAAAATAATAAATTTTATCGAAAGACAAATAATTCAGGTGGCCTGGAAGGCGGTATTTCAACAGGAGAAGAATTAATAATCAGGCTGCCAATGAAGCCAATCCCAACTCTGTCTAAACCATTAAAAACAGTCAATTTAGATAATAAAACTCAGGTTGAAGCTGCTAAGGAGAGATCTGACAACTGTGCTGTTCCCTCAGCCTCTATAGTTGCTGAGGCAGTGACTGCAATCGTAATGGCAAGAGCATTCTCCAAAAAGTTTGGCGGAGATTCAATCAAAGAAATTAAAAATAATTACAACAGTTATCTAAAACAGATTAAAAACTATTAAAAAGAGGTGATCCCTTGACCAATACATTAAAAGTAAATCTTGATAAAGATAGTTATGATATCATCATTGATAATCAAATACTCAATAATGCCGGCCAGATAATCGCTTCTAATTTAAATATCGGCAAAAAGATTTTAATTATTTCTGATCAGAATGTCTATCCACTTTATGGTGACAGCTTAAAAAAGTCCCTGGAAAAAGAAGATTATCAGGTTCAGAGCCATATTATAGAACCTGGAGAAAAAAGTAAGAACAATGCTGAGTTAAATAAAATCTATGATCTTCTTTTAAAGTCAAGATTTGATCGCAATTCATCTATTATTGCCCTTGGTGGTGGAGTAGTTGGAGATTTAGCCGGAATGGCTGCAGCCACTTTTATGCGAGGGATTAATTTTATCCAGATACCAACCAGTCTCCTGGCCCAGGTCGATAGCAGTGTTGGCGGTAAAGTAGCTATCAATCACCCTGAGGCAAAAAACATAATCGGAGCCTTTTATCAACCCGAGATAGTAATAATTGATATAAACCTTCTTAAGACCTTAAAAGCCAGAGATTACAATACTGGCCTGGCAGAAGTTATTAAATACGGGCTTGGTTTTAATAAAGACCTCTTTGATTATATAGAAAATAATATTGGAGAAATCAAAGAAATCAAACCTGAAGTGCTCATAAAGCTCGTCTATATCTGCTGTCAGATCAAAAGCAATATCGTCAATCAGGATGAAAAAGAAAAGGGTGTCAGGGCCAGATTAAATCTAGGCCATACTGTTGGTCATGCAGTTGAGGCTCTGACCGGTTATAATGAATATACCCATGGTGAAGCAATTGCAATCGGTATGGTCTATGAAAGCTATCTGGCCAAAAAACTGGGTTATATCAAACTGGCTGAAATTAATAGATTAAAGAAATTATTAACCAGCTTTAACCTGCCTGTAAACCTGCCAGCATCTATAAGCTTTAAAAGCCTTATTACTAAAATGCAGACTGATAAAAAGGTTAAAAATAATAAAATATTTCTGGCAATCCCTAATTCATTAGGCGATACTATCATAACTTCTGACTGGCATAAAAAGTATTTAAAAGAAATCATAAAAAAAGCCCCTGAATAATCAGGGGTTAAATATTATTCTTCAACTTTTCCTATTTCTTTGCAATTACCAAAACAATCTTCCCCACAATGAGGACAACTAGGTTTTTCTCCATCCTTTGTTTCAACATAGACAATGTAATCCTCACCGCAACACTGACAGAGATACTTGTATTTTGCCATATTATCATCCTCCTCTATTCCTCTTCTACTGATAATATTTCCTTAGATGAACTAACTAATTCATTTAACTGATCCACCATTATCTCCCGCATTAGGTTGCAGGCCTCAATAAATCTCTGATTATTTATAGTATAAAAAACATTCAAGCCCTCTTTTTTACTTGAAACAACACCCTTTTCCTTAAGCAGGGAAAGATGCTGTGAAACACTGGCTTTACTGATGTCCATTGCCTCTGCCAGCTCATTTACATGCTTTTCCCCTTCTTTTAGGAGATATATAATTTCAATCCTTTTGGCATTTGCCAGCACCTTGCAGATCTCTGCCTGCATCTCATATACCTTTTTATTCTTGATTACCTGCACCTCCAATCTTCCATATAAATAAACTAATATATCAATTCATTAACTAATATGATTATATCACTTTAATTAAAAAATTCAAGTAAAAAATACCCTGGCTATATCGCCAGGGCATTATTAGATCCGCTTAACTTAAAAATCAAATTTTCTTATCAATTCTTCTAACTCTGTAGCCATATTATTTAAATCTTCAGAGCTAGAGATTATCTCTTCAACTGAAGCTGTCTGCTCTTCACTGGCAGCTGCAACTTCTTCAGCACTTGCTGAGGTCTCCTCAGAAATACTTGCTATATTCTCAATATTATTGACTATCTCATTACTATTTTTGCTTGCTCTTTGAACAAGTTCATTAGCCTCGCGTATTCCCTTGCTTACTCTCTGAATAGATTCATTTATTTCAGCAAATGCCTGATCAGCTGATTGCACAACTTCTTCACCTGTCTTAACCTGATCAGTACTATTGGCCATTTTCTTGCTGGCACTCTCAGTCTCTACCTGTATCTCTGCAATCAACTCACCTATTTTACCTGCAGATTCACTGGATTCTTCAGCTAGTTCTCTAATCTCATCAGCAACAACTGAAAAACCTCGACCTGCTTCCCCGGCTCTGGCAGCTTCAATTGCAGCATTTAGAGCCAGTAAGTTAGTCTGTTTGGCTATATTATTAATTATCTCCAGGATGGAATCAATCTCTGAAGAAATCCCTTCTAATTCATTAATTTGACCTGAGACCTCTTCAATAGAATTCCTGATCAGATTCATCTGCTTGCCGACTTTAACCATCTCATCCTGACCCTGGCTCGATTCTTTTTCCATCTCTTCAGATAAGCTCTGGACCCTGGAATTAGATTCGGCCAGCTTATTTAAGGCGGTATCTAAATTCTGCATCTGATTATTAACCTTATCTACATTAACGGCCTGGTCATCTGCACCAACAGCAACCTCTTCAATTGAAACTGTAACCTGTTCTGAGACCTCTCCCATTTGGTTGGAAGCCTGTTCAAGATTATTAGCTGAAGCATTAACCCCTTCAGCAGAATCATTAATGCTTGTTATTAAACCTCTTAATTCACCAATCATTACATTAAATGATTTTGAAATACCTCCAATTACATCTTCTCGCTTTGTCTTTATGTTAACCTTTAAGTCACCTTCAGCAACTTTTTTAATCTGACTGCTTAAATTATTTAAAGGTTTAATAATCTGTGAACTAAAGAAGAAATATAGACCAAAAATTGAAATTAATACCGCCACAGCTGCAACCATAATAATCTGTGTTCTAACCTCACCTGCAGCCATATAAACTATTTCAGATGGTTCTCTAACAACAACTGCACCCTCTAAAGGCTCCAGTGGCATATAAGAAGCCACCTGGGTAATACCGTCCTGATCTTCATATTCAATATTTCCAGCCTCACCTGATAATAAAGCCTCTAAATCATTTTCTTCAACTATATTTAATCCCTGAGTCTGAATATCACTATCCGGGTAAGCAACAACTCTACCTGTCCTATCAACAACATAAGCAATACCCTCTTCACCAATATCTCTATCAGTTACAATCTCAACAAGATTACTGAGAGATATATCGGCAGCCAGAACACCTATTAATTCTTCATTATCCTCATCTTCATAAACCGGGAATGAAAATCTAATGACATCCTCTTCTTCATTAGATAAACTCATTCTCTCTGTCCAATAGATATCTTCTGTCTCAACGGCCTGGTCATACCAGTTATCCTCAATAGAAAAATCAATATCTCTTTCAGGATGGGAGAAAATTTCACCATCTGGCATGGCAAAATATAATGTCTCAATTTCCTCGTTGTCCCCGGTATAATCTGAGGCAACTACATATCTAAAAGTAAAGTCATTACTTAAATTATCTCCCTCCTCATCAGCATATACTTTAAGATCATTAATTAAACCATCAAATAAAGCATTAATTTCTCCATCAACTGCCCTGGCCGACTCCATATTCCTCTGTTGAGCAAGGTCCTGAATTTGCTCTGAAACAGTATTATCCACAACAAACCCTAAAACAGCAAAAGCTGCAATCAAAATTATAGCCATTACAACCATTACCCTGAAATTAAGGTTTCTCTTCCAGCTAAGAAAGCCTGCCTGCCTCTCTTTTTCAGTATTTTTCTCTGTACCTTCTTTTTCCTTATCCAGTTTTTCTTCCATACCTCTTCCTCCTCATAAACCAAATAATTATGTAGAATTAAATAAAACTCTAAAGCTATTTTATTATAATGTCAGGTGATAAGTCAAATAAATAGCCCTGTTTCCAGGGCTATTAAATATTTAATTAAGCATTCTTTTCATCTTCTGATTCACTACCATCATCTTTCTCACCCTTAGAGCCTTTAGCCAGACCCTCAACTTTCCCGATTAATTCAGGCATAACTTCAAAAAGTTTATCTAAAGAACCTTTTCCATCTAAATTAACTAATTCAACCTCACTGCCCTTTATTACTAAAATCGCATCTGGTGAAATCCTGCAACCCAGGCCACCTCCACCACCTTCACTTTTACCGCTTTCTTTATTTTCTTCGCCTATACCTCCACCCATTCCAAAGGAAGCAGTTACAATTGGAATAAGTTTAATCTCCCCAAGTTCCATAGGTTCGCCGATAACTGTCTCTGTCTTTAAAAATTTATCCAGTTTATTATACATTGTTTCTAGAACGTTTTGAGTCATAGCCATTTTTGAATTTCCCCCTTATTTTTTTAAATAATTCTTTATAAATGCCTGTTCTGCCAGTGAATCTTAAGAGATAAAAACAGATAGGAGCCAGCATAAACCTGCCATAAAAATATCCCTGAGCAGCAATCACCTCCCTATTCCAGGATAAATCAAGTTGGGTCCGTTCCCTGTTTATCAACCCATCAAGGCTATAATATAAAGCTGCCAGACTCCCTGTATAATAAGGATCTTCAAATCCTGCTTTAAGCTTAACCTGATAATCTCCAGGTAATATTTGAGCAAGAATTGCTCTAATTAATATCCAGGCTTCTCCTAAATATTTTTTAAGATCATTTTCTCTAATAAATGAAATAAATGAGGAAAATCCATTTCGACTTTTTTCTTCCTTAGTTTCTGCCTTATCTATTTTTTCCTTAATCTTTTCTTTCTTACCACTTTCAGTTTCTATTTTATCTGATTTCTCATCAATTGTATATACCTTTATACCTAAAATATAAAGTTTTATTTTATAAAATTTATTTTCCTCAGAATAATCAAATATAATCCTATAACTTATCGGTGCAGTAAAGACCAGAATCAGTAAAATTAATAATATAGCAAGGATCACTAAAATTATATTAAGCATAAAATCCCCTCATATCTGAAAATTTATTTATCTTGGCTCTTCAGGAACTATTATCCAGGCAACAAAGTATGCTAGCAGACCTGATCCTGCACCAAAAAACAGAAGAATAAAGATAATTCTTACTAAAACTGGATCAACCTTAAAGTATTCAGCAATTCCGCCACAGACACCTCCTAAGATCCTTTCATCAATTGATCTATAAAGCTTTTTTCTTTCCGCCATATTTTGCCCCCTCTTTAAGTTTTCAACTTATAAATATGAATTCAAAGTTTTTAAAAATAGTTCAATATCTGTAACCATACCAACAGATTGAGCTGTTCCTCTATCAGCAAGTTTAGTAATAGTTGCTGGATTAATATCAACACAGACTGATTTAATCTCTGCACTCATTAGATTGCCAGTTGCAATGGAATGGAGCATAGTTGCCAGCATTAAAACTAATTCAACACCTTCAAGCTTTTCTCTCATTAAATTCTGAGCTTCAATAGCATCAGTAATAACATCAGGCAAGGGCCCATCATCTCTAATGGATCCTGCCAGGACATAATCTACATCATTCTTTATTATTTCATACATTATTCCGCTATTTAAAACCCCGGCTTCAACTGCCTCTCTAATAGATCCTTCCATTCTAATCCTATTGATAGCCTGAAGATGAAAACCATGACCGGTACCATTTACTCCTTCATCAGATAAAGGACAGTCCAGAGATGTATTAAAGATAGCTGCCTCTATATCATGGGTTGCCAGGGCATTACCAGCAAATAAAACATTAATATAACCCTTCCTGATCAAATCAGCCAGCTCTCTTGCTGCATTTGTATGAATAATTGCAGGCCCAGCCACAACCAGTATCTTTCCGTCTTCAGACCTGATATTCTTCATTTCAGCTGCAAGCTCTTTAATCAGCTTATTCTTTGGCCTTTCAGAGGAAGTCGCACTTGTCATAAAACCAAAGTTCTTTTCCTCTTCTTTGATTTCTTCAGAAACTGTCTCAATACCATATTCGCCAACCACTATCAAATCTCCTGCATTAACATCATTAATTGATTTAGATATTGCCTGACCATTTTCAATAGCTATGCCACAATCCATTTCACTCTTATTAACCCTGAGCCAGGAGCCATTATGATAGACATAAGTCGGCAGATTTGTCGTAACATAAAATCCTTCTGGAAACACACCATCAGCTGGTGCTTTTTCAAGTCGTACTTCCTCCTCAATACTCTCTTCTCTTAATAACATAAATATTACCTCCTAAAATTTATTATATAAACAAAAAAATCCCGCCCCTAAGGAACGAGATTAACACCCGTGGTACCATCCTAATTATAAAAACCACTCTTTCAATTACAGCTATTAGCTATAATCTATCTCTATAACGGAAGAAAACCGGCCCAGCTTACTATTAGTTCAGCCTGCAACTCACAGATGGGATTCTGATCAAAGTCTTTATTATATTAAAATGTTAAAATATATTATAACTTAAAATTTTGAAACTGTCAAGCTATTTATTGAAATTATTAAAGTATTCCATAATTACATCTGCAACTCTAGCAACTTCAGAATCAGAAAAATAAATATCCGTATTCTTCTTTTCCTCATTAATTACAGTTGTCAATATTTCATCAACTTCAGGATCACATAACTTTTCATCATGTTTAGCCGGCCTGAAAATTTCTATCTTTGCTTTATCACCAGACTTATAACCCTCTGTTAAAATAAGGTCAACATCATCAATATATTTTTCTCTAAGTTCATCCAGTTCACTATCTTTATCGACATCTTTAATCAACGAAATCTTATAAGGAGAAGAAATCAAAACTAAATCAGCCCCGGCCTGTTTGTGACGCCAGGTATCCTTGCCTGGTTTATCAATATCAAAACCATGAACATCATGCTTAATAGTCCCAACTCTTAAACCCTTCTCCTTTAATTTAGGGATGATAACTTCTAAAAAATTGGTTTTCCCACTATCACTTTTTCCTACTATTGATATAATTGGTATCATTTTAGTTCCTCCATTTTTATATATTCTGGTAAGATCTGATTTTTTGCTTTTAAGTAATCCTCATAGGTATTTACATTAAAAAATATATTATTAAAAGAGCCAACATCCCTTAACTTATTTTTATTGATAAATTCAAGATTAATATACTCATAAAAACTTATTATTGGCCATCTATCTTCCCTTATTACTTTCTCCACCGATTCAAGACAGCTTTTTCGATAAATAGCAAAAAGCGGCTCATAAAAATTGCCATCAACTGGAACCAGTCCATCTTTATTGGCCGCTTTTGCTCGCTCAAACATCCATTTTATCAATGTTTTATTGACAAAGGGCATATCACAGCCCATAAAAAAACTATATTTTGATTCAGTCAGCTTTAATCCAGTATAAATCCCACCTAAAGGACCAGCATCCTTAAGATCAGTTAAAACTTCAACACCATAATTACTAAATTCCTCTCTATCCTTGGCAATCACTTTAATCTTAAAATCAGCCTTTAGATTATCTATAATAAAACCTAAAATAGTCTTATCCTGATAAAACTGTAAATGGGGTTTATCATACTCCCCCATCCTCGAGCTTTCACCACCAGCCAAAATGAAAACTGTCATTTAATTATTCAGTCCCTTCTCCATGGGCATAACGACTGGCTGCAGCAGAAGCTATTCCGGCTACAAGATCATCTAAAAAAGTATTTACCTCTCCATCCTTTTTTGTATCTAGCTCTTTAATTATTCCGATCTTCTCTTTATCTAGATAACCATAACTTGTTAAACCAATTGTTCCATATAGATTAACTATTGAAAGTGGTATTATCTCATCTATACCATAAAGACCTTCATCAGTATCAACAATACTCTGCAGTGGTTCCGGCAGCTGTTTATTCTCGGCCAGCTCATCAAGTGCTACTCCTGTTAAAATAGCATGAGCCACCTCCCGTTTCTTTAAAACAGCATCAACATTTTTATAGCAGGTTTCCAGAGATATATCAGGATCAAAGGGCTCCTGCAAAGACTTAACTAATTTTGCAATGTCTTCTATAGTTACTCCCCGGTTTTCTAAAACTTCAATAGACTTATTGTATAATTTCTCCATTGATTCATTCATCAAATCACCCCAATACTATTATTCTTCATACTTAATAAATTTTACATTTGATTGATTTAATAACTTTTCAGCAAACTTATCAGAATAAGAATTCTTAAAGTAGATTTTTTTTACCCCGGCATTAATCAAGATCTTTGTACAAATTATACAGGGTTGGTGTGTGCAATATACTATAGAATCTTCAGTTTTAACTCCATGGATAGCAGCCTGGGCTACCAGGTTCTGTTCTGCATGAACACCTCTACAGATCTCATGTCTCTCCCCACTTGGAACTTCCATCTTTTCCCGCAAACATCCAGTTGACTCACAGTGTTCTATATTCATTGGTGCTCCATTATAGCCGGTTGCAAGTACTTTCTTATTTTTAACTAATACAGCTCCAACCTTTCTTCTCAGGCAGGTAGCTCTTTTAGCTGCAAGTTCAGCCATCTCCATAAAATATTCGTTCCAATCCGGTCTTTCCAATTTACTCACTCCCTAATATAATAAATCCTGCCTTTATAATATCATTTCCTAGCCTATAATTGCAACAAAAAAGCCCGCCCTTTTAGAGGACAGGCTTTTTATATCTCTTAATTTGCTTCTTCTTTTGATATTCTTTCTAAATCATCTCTGTTAATTTCACAGAATATAGGTTTCGGTTCAGTTAGTTCTGGATATTTCTTATAATAAATACTAAATAGATAGATAACTACTGCCAGAACTAAATAACCAAGAGCAAATTCACTGGTTATCTGTAGTTGAATCTCTGGAGCATGCATAAAACCAAAAGCAGATAAGCCAAATCCAAATAAAGCTGTTATAACTGCCTTATTCCATTTTCTATCAATTACAAAGACAGCAAATGCACCCCAGATTAAACCAGTAAACATCGGCCCCTGGCCTAATGCTTCAGCTGCAGGGAAAACTTCAGCAAACCCTTCAGGATCTAGACTTTGAAATCTAGTTGCAACAAAGTCTGATAAATAAGGGAACATTGCAATTACAACAGCAGGGGCATGTCTTGGCGGACTGGAGACAAAAGCCTGACCAACCATTGTAATACCAACAAAGACCAGAATTGGCGCTATAACAGGTAATGGAATAATTTCTGCAACAAAACCTATAACACCTAGTAATGCTGCAAAGAAAAATACAATACCATTGACAATACTATAGCCCCGGCCAGCCTCCATATGTTTGGCACCAGTAGAAGCTATATAAACTGTC
>Ga0207421_10005887_pt1 | contig 13545 bp, 17 predicted proteins | sample SodLakKL_010_SED_4_FD_187542 | JGI IMG/M metagenome (GOLD analysis project Ga0207421, IMG submission 187542) | Alkaline sediment microbial communities from Lake Tanatar, Kulunda Steppe, Russia - 8KL_010_SED (SPAdes) (version 2) | ecosystem: Environmental > Aquatic > Non-marine Saline and...
GGTTTAATGTGGAGTCGGCGGATAATGACGTTCTTGCAGGGATAAGCAAGGTTATTCAAGTTCAGCCAACTGTCAGTCCTGATTGTCGTGTCATGCGAAAACATTGCAATTCATATCGCTGGGACCCTAACCGTGATGATAAGCCGATAAAGGAAAACGATCACGGGCCGGATGCACTTCGTTATGCTCTTTATAGCGATTCACAGATAAAAGTTTTGACAAAATCAGACAGAAACGCACTATCTATTTTAAGCGGGGCAAAAATCTATGATTAAGCAAATATGGGGAAAATTAACAGGTGAAATAAGGAAGAGAATCTATACCTCCGGCACCACGTGCCTTGACGCCTACAGCCTGTCAAGTCAAAAGGTGACGCCGAAGTTGGCAAAGGACTTATACTATAACGACGATGATGATTATAAACTGGCCGCGGGCATGACTAAGCCGGTCATTAACGTGCCGGTCGGTTTCATGGGCGTGCCGACATTTGTATCCGAAGAGGAAAACGCAGCGAATATATTGCAAGAGTTTACCGACGCTAATACCTCAAAGATGCAGCGGACACATAGGAACGCGCTAAGAGACGGCAAGGTTTACGTGTGGGTTACGCGTCAAGACAGGCAGAACGATCCGCTGTATCCCGAAGAGCAGGAGCGACTGCATTACACGATCATCCCGTGCCATCAGGTGACGCAGGTGCAATACGATGCACGCACCGGTGATATAGCACAATTCCAGTTTGAGAAAACACATAGTTGGTATGATAACAGCGGCCGGCAAGAGCGTTGTAGTATTATTCAGACGATAACGCCGGATGAGAAAACGGTAGAAATTGACGGGGGCACGCCGCCGGATATTGATGCAAGCACGGATGCTAACCCGTGGGGCTTCGTGCCTGTTGTTGAGTTTCTTAACGAAATAGAGGACGGGGATCGCACTGGGCGCAGTGACTTTGAAAGCATTGAGCCTTACCTGCGAGCTTATCACGACGTGATGAAATACGCGCTGCAAGGGAGCAAAAACCACAGTACGCCGCGGTTGAAGCTCAAAGTTGATCAGGTGGCTGAATTCTTGCGTTATAACTTCGGTGTTGATGATATTGATCGGTGGGTTCGCGATGGCGGCAAGATCAACCTGGCGGGTAAAGAACTTATTGTGTTTGCCGGTGAAAATGAAGATGCTGAGTATATCGAGGTGTCAAGCGCCACCGGCGATGCTATATCGCTGCTGCACCTTCTATTTTATTTGATATGCGAGACCAGCGAGACACCGGAGTTTGCATTTGGTGCCCGGCTGGGTGCCAACTACGCGAGCGTCAAAGAACAGATGCCGGTGCTTATCCGGCGGGTTGCACGTAAGCGGGAGTTCTTCGAGGAGGCTTGGCAGCGGGTTGCGCGTATGGTTTTGGCGATGGAAACGCAAGGCCGGCAGGTGGCTATAAGTGATTACAGTGTTACTCTCCAGTGGGATAAGATCGATCCGCGCGACAGTAAGGAAATTGCCGAAGAGCTTAAAATTAGTGTTGATGCGATGGCCGACGGGACTGAGGCGGCACTAATAAGCCGTCAGTCGGCGGTGGATTATCTTGCGCGGATAGTAGAAGAGATGGACACGTATAAGTCAGTTGACCCGGAGCGTGCGGGTGAGCGGGAGAAGATTGTGCGTGATATGGCGCTTGCCCGGCGCCTTGAAGACTCGGAGCTTGCGCAAGAGGAGCTTGATAAGATAACCTATTTGCTGGATAATGAATGAACATACTATCTATAGAAAACCGTGTGAAAGACCTCGACATCAACTTCGCCATGTGTGTCGTGCAGCAGGCGATCACGGTATTAAAAACCGCCGGCCGTATCGAAGAGGACGCGAGCGTGCGGATAGGGTACAGCAATGACGACGACATTATCGTGACGCAGATATGGCGAAACGGGAGGCCGCATTACAGGCTTCGCAGCGAGATGAGCGTTGCAAATGTGATAGATGCGGCGGAAGAGATAGTGAGGATTGATACATGAGCCTTTACCCACCAGCAGGCGCTTCAGACGCGCAGATAATGAAGAACATCACCATGATTCGAGGCATGGGCGATAAGGCTTACGTGCGGGACGTGCTTGAAGCGCGCCGAGACTTCCTCAGGTTGAGAGCACGGCATGAGAGGGAGATTGCAGGTGTATATAACAGGGCGGCTGAAAACGTTGCAAAAAGGGCACGTGACGTTGCTAAGAGAGGCAAACTAACAACCCGCAACCTTACAGAGATTGAAAAGAACCTCCGGGCAGAGGCGCAGCGGATAACAGAGATGCAGCGGTCGTTAATGCGGGATGGGTATCGGCGATCGTTTGAATCGGCTGGCAGGCCTTCTGGTAATGCACTGATACGAGGCATCGAGAGCGCAGGTGCATCTGACAAACTTAAAATAGCTAAGATACAGCACGGGTTCGGGCAGATCAACACTGCGGCTGTTGAGGCGTTTTGGAGCCGGACGCGTGACGGTGTGCGGGTATCGGATAGGATATGGCAGATAAACCAGGTGAACGTTCAGGAGACGATGCGAGACATTTTAGAGACTGGCATAGCATCAGGGCGTGATGCTGTGCAGGTTGCCAATGATCTGGAGCGATATGTTAAACGTGGCAGAAGGACGTTATCCAAAGATTATCCAAACATGATGCGCCGGATGGGTAAGCGCATCCCGAAGCGATTAAATTACGAGGCGTTGCGGCTGGTGCGGACTGAGTACACGAAGGCGTTTCATGAGGGCGTTTTTAGTCGTGGTGCGGTGAACCCGGCTTACGAGGGGGTGAAGTGGCAGCTAAGCGCCGGGCATCCTGAGCCGGATGTATGCACGGATTATTCTGAGGTAGATTTATACGACATGGGGACGGGTGTTTATAAGAAGGGGTATGAGCCGGCCTTGCCACATCCGAATTGCTTGTGTTACATTATACCTGTCCTGCAGGACCAGCAAGAGTTTGTAGGTGATTTGGAGAGGTGGCTTGACGATCCGGCCAGCGTGCCGCATATTGAAGATTGGTATGAAAACGTTTATCAGGAGTGGCCAGCGGTATGAGCGATTTGCTAATAACTACATTAGTATCAGGCAAAACTTATCTTGATTATATTCCTGTGTATGTGCATTCAATATTAAAAGCATACCCATGCTATGACGTGAAGATGTTGACGCCTGGTGGAGGGGATACCAGCAAGATAGAAGATATTTTGAAAGCCTATGGTTATGACGGATGTTTAAGAAAAGTAAAGTTACCGCGACATTTGTTACACAAACCTCAGTGCTTAAAATCGGCGCGTTGGCTTTTGCCCCGTCAGTTTTTTGCGGGTTATAGGTATGCTTATATTGGTGATGTAGACTTTGTAATTTTGAGTGAGCCAACTCCTCTTAGATTGTATCATATCGATCACATGCAAAAGACTGGATTGTCTTATTCAAATGATCGGCGTGATGGAAAGGATAGATTGACTGGATTACATTTTATTGATGTTGAGGGGTGGTATCAGGCTATAGAAGACGAAAGGCAAAGCATACTCGCAGGCTTACCGGATACAGTAGCAACTAAACGAAACGAGACCCTGCTATATGAAATGGTTTGCAATGCCGGGATACCACCAGTGCAAGATGGCTGGCACCGGCGCTGGCATGGCATCCATTTAGGTGTAATGAGACGCTCAAAAAGAAAACAAAAGCAGGTTATTAGAGCGTATGTAAACGATGCGATGGCAGCCCAGTATGTTATGATGTATGAGAGCGATAAGAAGTTGAATGCTATATTGAAAGATGTTGGCGGGCATGTCAGGCGTCAGTGCAAGGGGGTTTATGAGATATTGAAAGGTGGGGTATGAGAAAAAAAGCAAAGATGAAAAGGTGGTCAATAATATCTGATTTAATGGAATCAGTTGAGCATCCTAAAGGCGTAGAGGTGGGTGTTTATTTTGGAGAACTATAGATGATTGACCTTAAAACCATAGCCTGCATGGCGACGATACCGGAGCGCGCACAGCAACTGAAAAAATCTGTCAAGTCAATCCTTCCGCAGGTAGATGCGCTCAAAGTATACCTTAACGGCTGGGATAACATCCCTGCATTTTTAGTTGACAGCAAAGTTGAGATTGTCCGCTCGCAGTATCATGGCGATCAAAAGGTGCTGAGTCGCTGGCATTGGTTCCGGCGCGGTGAACTTACGAATTGTTTTGTGATGATGGTCGATGATGACATCATTTACCCTCCGGATTATGTAGAGAATATCACCGGCAAGATTGAAGAGTATGAGCGCAAGGCGATAGTATCGTATCATGGGCATTTATATCGAGCACCGATCACTTCATATCACAACTCGATCAATCGTTTGTATTTCAATCAAAATGTCAAGCGGGATTGCAAGGTGGATTCTATTGGTGTGGGGGTCTGCGGGTTTTACTCAGAGACCCTGCAATGGCATGATGTTAAACTTGAGATGGATATGGATTTCAGAAAGATGAATGATTTGCATATCAGCTATATGGCGGCTGCCCAGGATATTGACTTGATATGCCTTGCACACCCGGCGCACTGGATAAGGAAGCAGAGAACAACGACGAGTGTTTTCCGGGACGCAAAAGCCGATCATAGCCCGCAGACATACCTCGCACAACAGATTTACAAGTTAAGGCACGGTAGGCGTGGGGATGCAGGGCGACATTTATGTGTCATAGCAAACACGGCGGTAGAGAAAGAGCTTGCGCTGTTTGTCAAGACGGCACGCATTCATGGCTGGATGGAGCCGGTCTATGTGTACTATCCTGAAGATGAGCCGCCAAAGTTGCCGAGGGGTTGCATTGGCAGGCCGCGGGAGGCATGGTGGAAGGTGCCGGGTTCAAAGGTCAACACTTTTAACGCACCTGCTCTACTCAAAGCCGAGCTTCTAATGGACTTCCCGGACGGCGACCAGGTGATTTATATGGATTGTGCTGATATTGTATTGTGCTGCAATCCGGCCAGGATATTTGAAGAGCATAAAGAAAGTGGCATTTACGCAAGGAATTATGCTAAGAAAAAGCTTCATGTGTCTGGAGATATTATTGACAAACTTAATCTAAATCCGAAGTATTGCGGAGTTGCCGACAGCTTTAATAACGGCGTCATTGTGGTGAACCAAAGCGCCAAGGTGCGAGAATGGCTACAGAAATGGGACGGTCTTTTGAAGCTATACCCGAATACCGGCCCGTGGCTGAGATTTGAGAAACGCAAGATCGGCGATCAGCAGTCGTTTAATTACATTTTCAGGCAGATGCTTGAATCGGGTGACGCTGGATATTTAGAAACAAAATACAATTATAACACGGCTAAACTGGTCAATCGGCTACGCGTCAAAAAAGGCAAGTTACAGACAGAGAATGGTGATGTGGTTTTCGTTCCGCACGCGTCGGGAATGACTGAGATGTCCCGACACGTGATCGAGTATGCGCTGGGCAATTATGAAGAGTATAAGCCTAACAAAATCCATAGCTTTGAAAAGATACTCAGCCGTTGTCTGCGTCGATGTGAAGCAAAAAATATTCTGGAATGGGGGCCGGGGCGTTCAACTGAGATTATGATCGCTCAGTGCCCGGGGGCTAAGATAAAGTCCGTTGAGCACGACAAGCGGTGGTTCAGAGAGGCCCGGCGCAAGTTCAAGAAAAACAAAAATGTTGATCTTATCTACAAAGAGATTGGACAGGAGACGCATTATGCTTATATTGGGCTGGGTGATAAATACGATCTGATTTTTATTGATGGTAGAAGGAGGGTAGAATGCGCTTTTGTAGCTATGCAGTGCATAAAAGAGGAAGGATTTATATTGCTGCATGATAGCTGTAGAAACAGTTATATTGACATTATTCGGCCGTTTATTGAGGTGATACGCGATAAGGAATCGACGTTGGTATTCAGGCCGAAAAAAGCATTCAGCAATATGTGCTTGACAAACAATCGATAATTTGTTAAGATGATTTTAAGAACTTGAAAATCTAAAAAAGGCGGGCTTCAGCCGGACTGATCATCCGATTGACACGCCTTGCCGATAAGAAAACAATAAGCGCCTGTCTGGAGGCCAGTCACTCCAAACAGGCGCTTTTTTCTATTGGCTATGGGGGCCCGCCCCGGCAGGGAAACGCTTATGGCGATAATGGAAAATATAGAGCGGCTTGAGATAACAGATAGCATATCGGGCACGGATTGGCCGGGTGTGGATAAAGATCGCATTTGGGAGATTATCGATGCTGCACTTGATGCGGGTATTGGCGGAGCTGTGCAAGCTACTCGCGAGATGTATGCTGTATTAAGAGAGCAGCCGGATGATGGATTGCAAAAGGATGAAGTTTGGGGCGCTCATCACGAGATATCCAGTGAGGGCACGTTGTCGCTTAACCGCGGTGGGTTGCTTGACGTGGCTGGAGCGTTCGAGGCACAGAACCTAACGTCTACCGAGAGAGAGGATGTAAGGCAGCATCTGATAAGGCATTTTGAAGAGGTTGAAGAACTGCAAATACCAGAGAATTTGGAGGGAGAGATGGATACAATACCAATTCAGTTTGATACAAAAAGGATGGTGCAGCCTCCTAAAGGAGAGCTTGCCGTTGAAGTTGCTCTTGAACATGTCCCGCTTTCAGAAGAGCAGCGTCAGGCGGCAGGCAAACTCATGGACGGTGACGATGACCCGTGCTGGGTTGCACAGGAGATTTCAGAAGGTAAGGGCAACTGGGGATATTATAAGCAGTCGGCTATAAACGCTATTGTGCAGCAGGTGAATCAGCGCCAGCCTTCAGGATACCTCGGACATCAAAAACCAGGAGACATTCCTTATCAATTCCCAGACCCAGTAACGCATTGGTTTGCCGCTGAAATGAACAAGACTGGGGATAAGGCGTCGGCAAAGGTATATGGGCTTATTGATAAGAAGGCCGCTGATTTGAAGCGCTGGATACGTTCAAGACGAATTAACGAAGTGTCGATTTTTGGGTATCCTCAATATAAGCCGGGGACTAAGGACATTATAGGGTATAAACTTCGCTCGATAGATTGGACGCCTCGTGACGGTGCTGGGCTTGGTTCAAAATTGCTTTGGGCGACGGGTGGAGAGATGGATAAAGGGACTTATAATATAACCGTCGACGAAAACGGTGAAATAGTAAACGTTAATCCTTTTGAAAAGGAGAATGAAAAAATGAGTTACAAAGAGCAAATGGCAGAAATACGTTCCGGTATCGCAAAAGGTGAGCTGGCGGTTGCCGATGTTATTAGTGAGCTTGGCGTTACTGGTGAACAGGCAGTGCCGGAGCTTGCCGATTTGAAGGGTGCCCGTGAGAGTCACGACGCGCTCGTGGAGGCGCTTGGGTGCGGCGAGATGGAAGCAGGTGCCGTCACTGAAAGAGCAAAAGCCATGAAAGAGACTTTTGACAAGCTGGCAGTTGCCGGACGTGAAGATGTTGCGGTGTTCGCCGGCGAGCTTTTGGATACCCACAGGAAGACGCTGGAGGCCGAGAAAGAGAAGGCACTTACCGAGGCTATCGAAGAGAAGGTCAAGGGTGAGCAGGCCAGGTTGCTTGTTCGCAGGCTTATGGGAGAGGCGGATGCCGCAAAAACCAAAGAAGAGTATTGTGGCGAGGTTGACGCCTTGCTTGAAGACGGTGAGATCAAAGGTATGCTCTCCCGCCTGGCAGTTGACGGGCCGACGTATGACGGTGCATCCGGCGGCGAACAGAAGACAGGATTCATAAGCGGAAAAACTCGCAAAGAGCGAGTGTGACGTTAATATAAACTTAATTTAGTTGGAGGAGATGAAAATGAGTTTGAAAACAGGAAGACAAATTGGAGCAGTAGACAGCACGTTGTATGACATGGACTATCGCAAGCGCGGTGAGTCCGGGAGCGTTAAGGTGACCGTCGATCAGGCGGACTTTGGCGGTGAGCAAGAGATTAGCCTCGGCGATTTGGTTTGTGTCAAGGGTTTCATTGGGTTCGCATGTGCCGATGTGCATGTCAAGAGCGGTGCTACCGAGACCGAAGACCTTGTATTGCAAACCGAACGTGCACGATATGAGCTTGATCCTGACCAGCTTGACGGGACGGGCACTTATACCACCGGCAAGGCATTGTTCGCTGATATAACAGATAGCGAAGCTGTCATAGAGGTCACAGACGATCACGACGGCAACCGGTTTATCGGAGTTGTGGAAGACGAAAGCGACGGTTTGCTTTCATTATTCCTGGAGCCGTTTGTGGGTATTGGAATCGAGGCGGCCGCATATAGCGGTTAATGCCGATAAATCTATAACATTTGATTCGAGGTAAAGAAAATGAGTTACAAGACAGTAAGTATCGAGACAGAAAAACAGCGTCAAAGGGCGCTGGATGTGGATACGCAGTTGCCGTATCAGGTTGCAGGTGAGATGAAGACCGTTCCGTTCCGCAAAAGTGCTGGTGAGGTTGAAATGCCTGTGCTTTCTAAGCCGATGGGCGAGCTTATAACCACGGCGGACGGTTTGAGTGAGTTAGTTGAGTCGGTTCGGTTGGATGTGGAGCTTGGCCGCGAACGCGTGCCGGTGCTTTACAGTCCTATTTATGATAGGCTTGAAGATGCAAACTTCCCTGAGGTGTTCGACGCTAAATGGGCATTGGAAGGGCGGGTTGTGTTCGTTCAAAGGTTGGAAAATGAAGAGGTCACGTTCGGGACTCTTGCTGCTGAAAAAGGGCCTATCGCACGTATCAAAAGCTATGCTGCTGGTTTTGAGTATACTGAAGAGATGCTCATGTATAACCAGGCTTTTAATGTGCAGATGCTGAACCGGTCGATGGGCGAGGCTTATAATGCCTTGCTGAATCATATTCACCTTGACCCGATTGTGAGCGCATCTTACGATGCTGATCACAGCACTGATCCGCAGGGCGATGACGACGAGTATTATCCGATTCAGATTCGCAAGACTCTGAAGCAGGGTCTGATAGATGCGGCATCTGAAGGCCGTCCGGCTACAGTTCTGTTGGCGCCGCCTGCGTTGCAGTGGGATATTGAGGAAGCGCTGAGGCGTCATGTTATCAGCGGGACTGAGTATCCGGAGCTTGGCGGGGTTGATACCGTCATATACTACGGTGGATGGGAGACTAAAGTCGGTGAAAAAACCTACAGCTATGACGGTGTGGGATCAACTGACGCGTATCTTATCCGTCCTATCCGTGGGTTTAAGGAGCTGGTAAAGCGCGACCTTATGGTCGATGCACAGCCAGGGCCGATAAGCCGCCTGATAGAAGAGCAGATCGTCGGGCGCGCTCACCGTGGAGTTTTTGCGGCGATTGACGAGAACGTCCAGAAACTTGATTTAACCGAACAAACAAGCTGAGGGTAACCTGTAATGGAAGCTACAGCTGAAAACAGAGATCGCTTGCGGGCACTGGTTGATGAACCGGTGCCTGCGGGTGGTTCTCAATATGATACCAGGTTCACGGATGATCAGTTGGATGTTCTGCTCAATGCAGCTTCAAGCGTTGAGGGTGCTGCCGCCGATGGTTGGATGCGTAAGGGCGGTATGCTGCTTAACGAAATGGACGGTATAGAATCGGAGCGTCAGGGGCAGGAGACATATAGCTATGCCAGCCTGAAGAGTCAGCTTGCCTATACCCGTGAAATGTCTCATTATTATAGATCCATTGATCAAGCTGATAGAGGCGTTAGAGTTGGCCGGATGTTATCAGTTGAAGAGCCGGAGGTGTGTTGATGGACAGGGTAAAAAGCAGACGCCGGAAAGCTGGAAACGCTATCGATGCTAATCCATTTTGGATTCGTATAGAACGCTGGGATGTGTCAGAGGGTTTAGGACGTGCTGGCGGGATTGATAGGGATAGTAAAGTGCTATTATCTTCACAGAAGATGCGTATATTTTTTGTTCAAACCCAGAGTTTTGGGGTTGATAGTCAATCGGAAGGCGGGACTATCAGCCCGAAAACGTTTGGGTTGCTTGCCAGATGGGATGCAGACGTTGCTAAGGGCGATGAGTTTGTATTGAGTGATAGCAGATATAGAGTTGATGGAGTGACTGATGTTACGGTTAAGGGCGATGTTGTAAGTAAACAGTGTCAGATAGTGGAGCTTTAATATGGCTGAAGGCACCCGAGAGCTTAAAAGAGGTTTTGAGCAGTATCAGCGGCGCGTTTATGCGGCCGCAGTGGCTCTTGCCAGGCGCACCGGTGCTTCGATGGAGGGCGAAGCTAAGGTTAAGGCGTCATGGACAGATAGGACAGGACACGCAAGGCAAGCATTGTTTGGCGATGAGCGTCACGATGAGAACGCGATTATCAGTTTTGTTGCACATGGTGTGGAGTATGGCGTATATTTAGAGCACGCTATGCATGGCAAATACTCGGTGCTGAAACCTACCCGTGACCGCCATGCCGAGTCTTTTATGCGCGATGTGAAAAAGATACTTTCGAGGGCACAATGAGCGAAACCGATCTATATCTGAGAGAGATACTGCATGGATACCTGACCGATAATTGCACGTGTATTGAGCAGTGGTATCAGCCTTTTTTCTCTTGGGACGGTGCCGCCCAGGCTTTGGGTGTGGATGATATAGGAGACTTGCCGAAGCCGTATGGTGTGATTGTGATTAACCCGGATCGTGGAACAAATATTGATATTGCACGTCGGCATGTGATTGAGATATGGCCTTACTTCGAGCCCGGTAATTTCATGCCGCTTGACGAGGCAGTGCTTGAGATACGAAAGATTTTGACGGGTTCATTGACATATGATAGTCGCAACTTTCACGTGTCCTTTGAGGGCACGGGTCGGGATTATCACGATGAGAATCTTCGGGCTATTACCCGAACGATAGACTTTAGTTTACCTTTTTTAATCGGAGGATAGAAAGATGGCAGTTAATCCAATGTATGGATGCAGGATGCTTGAAGTGACGCCGCTTGATGAGTATGGAGCACCTATGACAGCAGAAGCAGAGCTTTTTGAGGTGCCGCAAGAGGCAGGTGTTACGTTTAATGTCGATGAGGGTGATGAGCAGGAGCTGCGTGGCGGCGACCGCCTGATTGCAAAGGTCAAGGAGGAGGATTACTTGACAAGTGCAGATATTACTTTTACCAATGCAGTTCTGAACGCTGCGGCGATTAAGATTATCACCGGTGGCGGGTCAATTGAAGGCGACGATGGATTCAAAGCGCCGACATTGTCTGACCAGGAAACAGGACGTGATGCTTTTCAGGCGCGGCTGTATGTTGCTCGTTATAACGAGGGTACGGTCGATGTCGGGGATGAGATTGACTATACCCGGTTCACGTTCCACAACTGCAAGGGGACGCTTTCAGGGTTCAACCCGACCGGTGGCGAGTTTGTGGTGCCTGAGTTTAATATTCACTGCACCGAGAATACCGCGGCGAGTGAGCCAATTTATGAGTTCGATTTCGTTGACGAGTTGCCGACCAGTTCGTAAGAGCTGATTTGACGTATTAATGGTGGCGCCTGCCGTCCGGTGGGCGTCACTTAATCTTATCTTTTGAGGTACATCATGGCGAAAATATCCACAGAGTTTTTGAAGCGCAGGCTTCAGATAGTAAACGATCGTCTTGAAGTTTTGGGCGAGACGGGCAGCACGGCGAGCTTGCAAAAAGAGCGGGACGCGCTTGAAAGGGCGATTGACGAGCGCGAGCCGGTGATTGAAGAGATCGAAGAGCCGGTGGAGGACACACATGAAGATGATCAGGTGATTGATTTTGATGCTCGGTATGAGGATATGTGATGAGTGATACTGCCATAAGAGGGTGCAAAAAACTGGTTATCGGGACGTCGCTTATCGACGATCCCGTTTCCGTTTCTGTCCGGCCTGACATCTCAGAGGGCCGTCGGCACGAGTTCAGGAACGAGGACGGTGAGCTTATCCTATGGGACGAGCCTGACATACTGGTTGGCATCGAGCTTGGGTTTTCAAAGGCGGTATTGGATGCAAATGTTGTTCTACTTATCGCAGGCGGTAGTGTTAGCGGGGGAGTTTACGAGGCGCCGAGGATTGATGAACAATCTTCTGGGCAAGGTGATTTTTTTAAGGCCGAGCTTTATGTGAGCAGGTATGAGGCTGGCGTGTCTGACGAGCATTCAGTCAAGGATTACCTTAAGATCACTTTCCCTTATTGCACGGGCAGCGCACCGAGTTTCCAGGCGGCCGGTCGTCTTTTTATTGTACCGGAGTTTACGATTTATGCACATAACGATTTAGATGAGTATGGTGAGGTGAAGGCCGATGCGGACGGGCCTTACAGTTTAGAGTTTGTTGATAATTTGCCGAGTTAAGGAGATAAGAAATGACTGGAAAGAATGAACAAAAAGTAACGAGTTTGCAGGAGATCAAAGATAAGGCAGCCGGACAGGTTGTAGAGCTTCCAGGCTGGGACGACGACCCGGTATTTTTCAGGATGCAGCGGCCGGCAATGGCTGTGCTGGTCAAGCAGGGCAAAATCCCTAACGGGCTGCTCAATGTCGTGGAGTCCCTTTTTGAGATGAAGGACATCGGCGATACAAAAAAGGATTCGCCGAGCTACAAACAATACGCAGAGCTTTTGTGTGTTATTGCCGAGGCGGCGCTTGTAGAGCCAGCCTATGCGGATGTCCAGGATTTGCTTACAGATGAACAGTTGCTTGAAATTTACCAATACACACAAGGAGGTCTTGCCGGCCTCCGTAAATTTCGTGAGCGACAAGAATATCTTGAGCAGATTATGTCTTACGGCAAAAAGATGGGGAAAGCGGCCGACGTCAATACTGGGGCTAAGTCTAAATGACTACGAGTCTTATTGTCTTGACGAAGCTGTTGCATATTTTGACATGCTGCATGAGAACGAGATGTATGAGAAGTCTAAAGACAAAGGCAGTGAGCCGGAAGGTGGTTCAAAAAACGGTCTTGACATGCTGTTAAACAACGATTTTAAGCAAGGGAGGCGTAAATAATGCCGATACCAGGTATGCAAGCAGGTTCCGCAGGGATGGGAACGGTTTGGGCTTCACTTGGTCTGAATATCCGCAAGTTCCGGCAGGGCTTTGACCAAGCCGAAACTGTCATGGATAGGCAGCACGCCACGTTGCAACGGAAGCTGGACGGGCTTGCAGACAATATGGGCCGTGTGGGCAAGCGTATGAGCATGTATTTGACGCTTCCTTTGGCAGGCCTTGCTACCTTGGCTGTCAGGACGGGGATGCGTTTTGAGCAACAGATGCGGCGTGTTGCAGCCATATCGGGTGCAACCGGCGAAGAGCTCCAGCAACTTACGGATATTGCAAGGGAGATGGGCCGGACGACATCTTTTAGCGCCGTTGAGGCAGCGCAGGGGCTTGAGTATCTTGCAATGGCCGGCTGGGACATACAAGACCAGATAGCGGGCATAGAGCCTATACTTCGGCTTGCAGAGGCGGCGCAGATGGACTTGGGCCGTGCAAGTGATATAGTATCAGATATAATGACGGCTTTTGGTATATCTGCTGAGAACGCCGGAGACGTTACGGACGTGTTGGCCGCGACGGT
>Ga0207421_10005888_pt1 | contig 13544 bp, 10 predicted proteins | sample SodLakKL_010_SED_4_FD_187542 | JGI IMG/M metagenome (GOLD analysis project Ga0207421, IMG submission 187542) | Alkaline sediment microbial communities from Lake Tanatar, Kulunda Steppe, Russia - 8KL_010_SED (SPAdes) (version 2) | ecosystem: Environmental > Aquatic > Non-marine Saline and...
CAGGTCGGCACCGACCCCGGCACGCGGCAGTTCCTGATGCACGACGGCAAGGCCGGCTTCGCGCTCGACGGCGACAACATCATATCGGTGTTCACCACGGCGGACGCCCCCAGTGGCGTCATGGACGCCGTGCTGGAGCTGGGCGTGGACGAGGGCGGGCGCAGGCTCGATGCCTTCGACACGTTCCTGCCCCCGGCCTATGCTCGTCGCGGCTTCAGATCCGTAGCGCGCTTGCCGTTCAGCCGAGAGTACGCGCCAGACGGATGGGATTACGGGTTCTTCCAAGACACGTTCGGAAACTCCGATCCTGACGTGGTATTCATGGTTTACGACCCTGACAACGCCACGCCCGACACCGACAACACGATCACGGATTATGACGATGGGATCGCCGCGCAGCAGGCCGCAATAGACGAAGGGGGATTGGCCGAGACAGCAGAGCTACCCGCGATCAATTTCAGGTGGGTGCGAAGCGGGCAAGGCGCGGGGCGGCAGCATCCGACGTGGCACGATTTTTCACGGGAGATAGACGCTAACCTCACTCGGGACGAAGCGGCGGCGGAAGTCGCTCGGCGCGGTGCCGACGGTTTCGAGCACGCGATCACCACGCGCGATGCGGACGGCGCGGTGCTGGGCGCAGGCACGAACCGCGCTCGAAACGCGGTGGCGGCCAGTGACGCGGCGATAGAGTATTTCCGAAAGGACATGGCGCCAGTCACCATGACGCACAATCACCCCATCATGTCACCGCTTAGTTTTGCGGACCTACAGATGGTGTTCAGCTCTAAAAGCCCGTCTACGGTGGTCGCGGTGCTACCGGACGGATCGCGGGAAGTTGCCGCGCTGACGCCCGCAGCACGCGCGATGACACCGCAGCTTCGCGCCACACTACTCGGGGGTGCCGAGTTCGCAGCATCCAAACCCATAAAGACGAGCGGTATGACTGGCGCCGTACAGCGGGCACAGGCTACCGCCAATATACTGGCCGCAGCAGGAGTGATCGACTATACGCCTGCTATGGCACCGACCTATGACGCCAAAACACAGGAGGCCGTACAACGTGCCGCAGACGAAATCATCAGAACCAATCCGTCTCTCAGAGACGCCCGTGACACTGGAAGACCCGACGAGCAGGGGCGAAGCCCGGCGGATGATACGGCAGCTGTCGGACCCGAGGCAGTACGATCAATCCGATCCCAATCTGATCGCGCGATTGAGAATGCTCGACCGGATCGCGAAGTAACCGGCAAGGCGTTCACGTCACAATATCCAGACCCCATCGTGGGCGGGCTGGCTGAAGCCGCGGATATTCCGGGCTTGTCGGCTGACGCACAGGCGGCGTTGACTGGGTATCGAGATACGGTCGTTAAAAACCGAGACGCGTTCAAGGCGGCGCGACCAGACCTTCACCCGATGGTGCTGGATAGCCAAGGCAATCCGATTGTCGTATTCCACGGTACGCAAGCGCCGGGCTTCACGGAGTTTGCGGACAGCTCGTCAGGTACTTTTACTGCCGCCAACCCCGACACGGCAGTGACATATTCCGGCGAGTTTATGCGGGACATTCAGGATAAGATCGCGCGCTTTCGTACCGAAGACGCAACGATCGAGCAGGTATTAACCAGCCCCGAACTGGCACGCGACCTGCAGGTGAATATCAGCCGCAGCGGGGTAGTGGTGGATAATACGGATCTAGCGTCCCTGATCCCTGAAGGCTCGCGCTGGGAAGGATTGTTCTTCCCTGACGGTCGCCCGACCGAAGAGACCGTTAATATCCAAGACGTACCTATATTGGACAGCCAGATCGAGCAGATACAGCAGGAGTTCGGCATCACACCCGAGCAATGGGATAGTGCGCTCAAGGAGCCGTACTATCAGGCCCTGACAACAAATGGCGATCCACTGCCGGATATGCCGAGGTTCCCTGTAGCGCGCGATCTCATGCGCGCGTTGACCGCTCGTAAAAAAGCAATGGGTATCGACCCGCCGTCTACGTCGCGGCGTAAAGGTGATTTGCGCACCGGCGACGTATACCCCCTGTTCGTGGATATGACCAACCCGCTGGTTGTGGATTACGAAGGCCGCAACTGGAACGACGCCCCTGAGACCTTGACCCGTGCGTTTCTGCAGACCCCCAGCGGGGAGTGGCGGCAGATGGATTTTGACTACGCGGATTACGGCGGGCCTGCGCAGGCCGAAGCACTGGCGAACGCGTGGCTGGATCAGCAGGCCACGGAGCTGTACGGCGGGCGCGAGCAGGCCGCGGCAGCCGACGCCACGCCTACGGTCATGCACCGTCCACAGCAGCCGACCACAAACGCATGGTCAGCGCACGCCCAGCGCGCGGGATACGACGGCGTTATCTTCCAGAACATTCGGGATAGCGGCAGTCGACTTGCGCCGATCGACGATGTGTTCGTGGTGTTCCGTCCCGAGCAGCTGAAGCACGCGCTCGACAATCAAGGGACGTTCCGGCGGGATGACCCGAACATCCTGCATGAAGACCGGCAGACGGTGCCGCAACTGGCGGAAGGCGTGAAGACCTTCAACGCGGCACAGAAGCGCGCCAAGAAAACCCTTCAGCCCCCGGCGTGGCTGGACGTGAAGACCCAGCAGGGCTCCGCGATCCAAGCGGCGATTGATATCGCCAAAACACCCGGCATCATCACCAAGTTCGCGCAATTTGTCGAAACCCAGCTGGTCAACCAGATGGCCCCCATCCGCAACTATGAGCTGCGCATCAGAGGCATGCTCGGACTGGGTATGGACAGCATGTTCAAGTCCGCCGAGATTGCGGTCAACGATCCCGGTCGCAACGAGGCGCTGCTGTATTACGGCGCCGCCAAGATGGGACCGAACGGCGAGTTCCGGGTCGCGGAAGGCACGATCGGGCTGCAGACCATGCTCAAGAAACTGCCCGACGGCGAAGCTGTCCTCGACTGGATGGAGTACATGGGCGCGCGGCGGGCACAGGAGATCCGCAGCAAAGGACTGGAGACGCCCCTGTCCGACGCGGATATCACCGCAGGGCTGGCGAAAGAGACCCCGCTGTTCAAGGAAGTCGCGGCAGACTGGAAGAAATTCAATGACGCCAATGTCGATTTCTTGGTTGATAGCGGGCGCATATCCAAAGCACTGGCGGCAACACTGAAAGCCGATGCCGCATATGTCCCGTTCTACCGGTCGGAAGAGACCATGCAGGGCATCCATGATCTCATGGACGATGCCGGCATTCGCAAGGCGAGTATCAGCCGTCGGGGTGGCGCGGTGCTGCAGCGCGATCCGGGTATCAAGAAACTCACGGGCGGCAAGACCCGCAAAGTCAATAACCTGATCGAGAACATGATCCGCAACTCGCAGGCCATGATCGGCGCGGGCATGCGCAACTCCGCGGCGAACAAGTCCTTTGATATCCTGAACGCAGCAGGCGATGTCAGTCTGCTGCCCGCGCGCCGCAAGACCGCGGAAGGGGATTATGTCGACGTGACCGCCCCCAAGAACGCGTTGCGCATGTGGAAAGACGGCGGTGAGCAGTTTGTCATCCCCGAGACCCCGGCCGCACTGCCCGTGCTGGTCGCGTTGGCAGGCATGCAGCCGGTACGACTGGGCGGCATCCACAAGGCGATGGCGGCGGTAGGCTCTTTCTTCCGGCAGTCGATCACCCTCAGTCCGTCCTTTATTGTGCGCAACATGATCCGTGACGCGATTTCCACGGGCGTGCTGTTCCAAGGCAAGAACCTCACGCCCGACCACAACATGTTCAAAGGCTTCATGTCGAGCCTGCGCCACAGCGCATCGCGTCAAGCATACTCGGCACAGTCCGGCATGGGCGATTTCAAGTTCGGCGGCACCGATATCGGGCTGGGTAAGAACGATATCCTGATCGAGCTGGGGGTCATGGAGCCCACCAAGCTCGGGCAGATCGGCTACCAGTTCCGCCGTGCGGTCGGTAAGATGGAAGCACTAGGCACGGCGTCGGAACTGTCGAACCGCGTTGCGATATACGAAGCGCTGATCGACAGTAATGTGCGCCCAGATGAAGCCGCCTATCAGGCCCTGACGATCACCAACTACAGCCGCAAAGGGGCGAATAGCCAGCTGCAGATGCTGCTGCCGCTGGTGCCGTTCCTGAACGCCCGCATTCAGGGTGTGTCGCGGATCTGGGAAGACGCCACCGCCCGTCGCGGGCAGGACCGCAATCAGGCGCTGATGAAACTGGCAACGAGCGGTGCGATACTTGCCGCGGCCAGCGCCCTACTATGGGGTTGGAACAACGGGGATGAAGAGCGCAGAGAGCAGTACCAAGCCGAGCCGCTACACCGCCGCCTGAACTATCATATTTTCTACGCCGGCGATCGCAAGATCATGATCCCGAAAGCCTTCGAGGTGGGTACCGTGTTCGGCACGATCCCCGAGCTGTTCATGCAGGCGGCGGTCGAGGGCGACACGTCAGAGCTGGGCAGCGCCACGCTCATGACCCTAACCAACACCTTCGCGTTCAACCCCATCCCGCAGGCGATCATGCCGGCGCTGGAAGTCATGACCGATTACAACTTCTTCACCGGCCGCCCGATCGAAGGCCAGCGCCTGTCGGGTATGCTGCGCGAAGATCGGGTAAACCCTCAGACTTCGGCGCTGGCGGCAGCCCTCGCCCGATCCGGTCTAGGGTCATTCGCGGGTCTGAGCCCTGTGCAGATGGATCACCTGCTGGGCGGCTACGGCGGGGTGGCGTATTCGTCGCTGGCCGCCACGATCGACACCGTGGCAGGGGAGCTGGGTATGCTGCCGGAGCGTCCGACCGGTGTGTTCGGGGATATCCCCGTCATAAACTCCGCACTGGAAAACACCTTCCGGTCGATGTTCAAGCAGCGTGACGCCGATCCGTCGAACCGTTGGGTCGAGGATTTCTATCAGACACGCGCGGCGATCACTCAGATCTACCGGTCGGCCCGCGCCGCAGCCCTAACCGGTGATGTGGAACGGGCGCGTCAGCTGCTGGCTGACGCGCCTGCTACGCCGGCCGCGTACCGGATGGTCAACAAGGCCGGTGCGCAGCTGAGTGATATCAACAGTGCGATCCGGCAGATCCAGAGCGACCCCAAACTGACGGGGAAACAGAAGCGCCAGAAGCTCGACCCCCTTATTAACGCGCGCAATAAGCTGGCGGCACAGGTCGCCAAGATCATACGGGAAGCCGAAGAGAAGCAAGGCACGTCCTTCAGGCGGGTGGCAGCGTAATGGCTTCAAGGCAACAGCTCAGGGCGCTACAACGGCGGATCAACGCCCTGCGCGAACGCAACTACCAGATCATAGAAGATGGGGTCCATGCACCGGACCCCATAACTTTTGCGGAGTGCGTACTGGGGGCGCCCCTAGACCCGTGGCAGCGGGAGTTCCTAGAGCACGCAATTATAGACGCGCGCGTTGCCATCGCCGCATGTCGCCAGTCTGGCAAAAGCACGATCGCGTCCCTCTTCATCGCGTGGTGCATGCTCTATATCGAGAATTTCACGGTGCTGGTGGCGTCACGTTCGCTACGGCAGGCTGCATATTTCGTTGATAAAGTGCGGGAGTGGATACTTACGATGGTGCCGCCCCGCGCCATGAGCGTGATGAACCGGCTGTCCCTGACCTTGCCCAATCGCAGTCAGATCATATCCATCCCCTGCGCCCAGCCGGACGCCGGCCGAGGCTTCTCGCCGCAACTGTTCCTGCTCGACGAAGCCGCCTTCGCACCGGACGCACTGTTCACAGCAATCCTGCCATCGCTCGCCGCGACCGACGGGGCCATGCACATGATCTCGTCGCCCAACGGTAAAGTGGGGCAGTTCTTCGAGGCGTTCGAGGGGCACTCGCAAGATGTGTTCTGGACGCGGCGGGTCACACACCGTGAGTGTCCGCGTATCACCGAACGCACGCTGATAAACGACCGCATAGCGCTGGGCGATCTGCGCTTCCGGCAGGAATACGAGGCGGAGTTTGTGTCAGCAGAAGGCGCATTCTTCGGGGCTATGGCGCTGGATGCGTTCGAGACAACCGAAGCACAGGACTTGTCTTTGTTGGAGCTTGAAAGCATACTGGACAGCAACCTGCCCCGACCATCGCCTACTCTTGACGATCTATCCGCGGCGTTTGACCGGGCCCAACGGGTCAGCACGGAGATGATTAAATGAAGCAATTCAACAACGCGGACGACCTGAAAGACCGCGGGTTCCAGCTGCTGATACCGCCGGTCACGATTGTATCGTTCGATCCGTCCGGCGATGGCGATGATAAGGACGGCGTGGTCGCGGTATCGCGCGAAGAGCATCAGCGCGGGATGGCGCACGATCCCGACTTCGCAGTGGAGTTCGTGTTCCGCATTCTGCTGGCCCACGAACTGCCACTGGATTACGAGTTCCCGGACAAACTTGCGGCACTGATTAACCTCGACAAGCGACTGCAGCGCTGGACTTCTCAGAAACGGCAATCAGCACATTTCCTGTGCGTAGAGACCAACGGTGTGGGGTACGGCTATGCTTCATCCTTTGCGCTCAAATCCCCCACCAAGGTCATCCCGTACGCAACCGTGGGCCGAGCGAATAACACCAGCAAGCCGCCCGGCAACGCGAAGGTAGCGATGCCGCGACTGGACGCACTCGACAACACCCGCATTTTGATTGAGACGGGGTACCTTAAAGCGGCGCCCGGCGCACCGGGTCTGGACGTACTGCAGAAACAGATGCAAGCGTTCGTCTGGCGTGGTAAGAATAGACCCGAAGCAATGGCGGGTCAGCACGATGACCTCGTTATGGCGCTGACCGGAGCCCTGTGGGTGGGATCGAAAGTTATCCCGCCGCTACTGAAACAAGTGAAGATGCCGGGGGTGCAGCGTAAGCCCAACCACGGCAGAGTGAGGGTCCACTGATGCCTGAAGATCTATCATACGCGGATAACGGCGACATTATCATCCCAGACGAGCCCGGCTCAATGCCGAACCCCGATGTGGAGGATACGCACGACGTGAATTTGGCGGAGCTGCTGCCGGACAATGTTCTGTCTCGGATAGGCTCGACCCTTACGGAAGAGCTGGCGCATGACCTCAACGGGCGCGCGGGATTGGAAACGCTGGCGGCGCGATACATGGAAGCATTGGGCATTGGGCCCGAGAGCGACCCGGATGACTTTGAGTACGAGTTCTCGGACACCAGTACCCATCCGCTGCTGCTCAAAGCGCTGACCAATTTCCAAGCCAAGGCGCTGTCCGCCTTGATGCCCTCACCCTCACGGGTCGCGGACGCAGAGCCGGATATTGATCTCGACAGCATCGAAGACCCTGCGGTGCGAAAGTTGGCGCGACGCAATCTGGCCGCCGCAACCGAGCGGGTGCGCAATTTCTATAACTGGTATCTGCTGGAGGCGCTGCCGTCCTACGAGGAAGATACAGACCAGATCATCCACGACAGCGGGCTGCAAGGCATAGGTTTCCGGCGTATCGGGGTGGACACGTCCTACCGGAAAACGCCGGTTCGCCCAATCGCGGTGGCGCTCGAAGATCTCATCATATCCTACGACACCAAGAACTTTCGCACCGGTCGGGTATCCCACCGCCGGAAAGAAACCGCGACCGATCTGGTACGGGCCATGCAAAACGGGCACTACCGCGCCCGAGACGTGGTGCCGGGGCTGGACTTCAATGTCAGCGAAATCAGCGAGACACGAGATCGGATGTTCGGCGTACAGCAGTCTATCCAAGAGGCGATGAGTTCGCACACCGTGTACGATGTGTTCACCTATCTGTTTCTGGAAGACGACCCGCACCCGCAGATGCTGGCACGCCCGTATGTTGTCACGATCCATCAGCAAACCCAAGAGGTCTTGGCGGTGCGCCGTAACTGGCGCGACGATGACCCTGACGAAACCCCTATCGAACATTTCGCAGGCTATGTGTACAGTCCCGGCCGCAACTCCGTTACCGCTATCGGACTGGGCGCGCTACTGACCAACATCACGCTGGCGCTGCGCACGGCACAGCGTCGCGCGCTGGACGCCGCGTATCTCGCCAACCACCCGTCAGGGTTTATGGTCGGCGGCATGAGTATCCGCGATGACAGTACCCCGTTCAAACCGGGCGAGCTGCGCACTGTCGACGTGGGCAACGGAGACATCCGGCAGTCGATCATGCTCAATCCCTTCCAAGGCCCAGACGCAGGGCTCATGGGGCTGTACGACCGCATGAACGAAGCGGGCAAAGAGCTGGGCAACATCGCGTCTATCGACTTCGCCGCCATGATGAAATCCGGCATTGCGGCAGGACCGGCGCTGGCCGCCTACGATGAGAGTACGGAGTTCCAGTCTTCGGTTCACCGCCGCCTGTATCGGGGGCACGCAACAGAGCTGCGCATCATCCACGAGCATATGCGCAATATCTACGGTGGACAGCGCGTACCGTTTGGGTCCGGCCGCTACCTAGAGCCTGACGATCTGTTGATTACCAAAGTGATCCCGGCGATGAAGCCCGGTCATGTATCGCGGCAGCGCGCACTCATGGAAGCCCAGACCCTGTACGAAATCGCGTCTGCCAACCCCCAAGAGGTCAGCAAACGTGAAGCCATATCGCGGCTGTTCGAGGCGATGGGCGCCATGCAGATCGAAGACCTCATCATTCCTGATCCAACTGAGGCAGAGATACCGGCAACAGATCCAGTGAACGAGTATATGCGGCTTATGCAGGGCCAGCCTCTGCGTGCCGCACCGCAACAGAACCATCGCGCCCATATCGACGCGCACACCGCGCAGCTGCGCGGATTGCAGACATCGGACCTGCCGGTCGAAATGGGACAGGTGGCCGCCGCCACGCTGGGCGCGCACGTCGCAGAGCATGAGGCTATGGACATGATGGTCAAGGCTGCGTCCATGATGCAGCTGCCGCTCGAAATGCTGATGGAAGGTATACCGCCGGAGATGGAGGCGGAGATTGCGCCGCAGCTGGCGCTGGTCGTCGCGCAGATCGAAGAGCAGCGGCGTCCGAAAGACGAGCAAGATCCGCGCATTGTAGTCGAGCAAATCCGGTCGGAAAACCGTCAGGCGATCGAAGCCATGAAATCCGAGCAGGCTGAACTGCAGCGGCAGGCCCAGCTGGAGATCACGCGCATCAGGGAAGAGGCGGCGACATACCGCAACATCACGGACAACGCGTATGCGATCGAAATCGCAGAGCTTAAAGACAGCGGCAAGGCTCCGGCCAAACCCGAAATGCCCAGCCCGCCAGAGCTGCGGGCTGGTACCCCTGTTCCTCGCTTTAGAATGGACCCACGCTGATGGCTCAAGAACCTTGGGGGCCGGTGAGCCCCAATCCACCCCGCGCCACCGCTAAAGACTTCGAGACTGCGGCGCGGCAGATCGGGTGCACGCCCGCCGAGATACGCGCCGTGTGGAAAGTGGAAGCCGCGGGGCGACCGTACCGTGCGGACGGCACCGTGGAGCGGCGCTTCGAGCCGCACCATTACCCCAAGAATGCGTGGCCCAAGATCGGGTTTTCCGTGCGGCAGGGCGAAGCGCCGTGGCGTGCGAGCCTGCGCCTGTCTAACGAGGCCATGTTCCAGCGCGCAGCCAACCAAGACAAGGACGCCGCAATAGACGCGTCCAGCTGGGGTGCCCCGCAAATCATGGCGGGGATGAACCATCAAGCCGCAGGGCACGTGACCGGGCGCTCGATGGTACAGGCAATGGCGCGCAACGAAGGCGAGCACTTGAAAGCGTTCACGACCCTTGTCAACAACTGGGGGCTGTCGTCGGCTATTCGGGCGCACGACTGGGAACGGTTTGCCCGCAGATACAACGGGCCGGGACAGGTCAAGCACTATGCAGGGTTGCTGGAGCGGGCGTTCGCCGTGACATCCACCCAGAAACATGCGGCAGCGCTGGAAGCCGCAACCCGCTCCGAGACCGGAGCGGCATCGCGGGTCGTCTTGCGGCTCGGCAGCGAAGGGTCGGCGGTCGCCAAGCTGCAGCGCGCCTTGGAGATTAAGGACGACCGCGTGTTCGGCGTCAACACGGAAGCCGCAGTGCGGGAATACCAGAAGGCGAATGGGCTGGCGGTGGACGGCGTGGTGGGCGAGCGCACATGGCGATCACTGGACGCGCAGGGCGCGCTGGTGGAAGTTGTTGAGACGCAACCCGCCACCACCGCGGAGAAACCCGTCACGGGCATCGCCGCACTGGCCGCACCCGCAACGATTGTGACAGGCGCGGCCGCGTCAGCAGGGTGGGTCAACGCCGCTGCGATAGCCGCAGTGGCGGTCGTAGTTATTGCGGCGTTCATCTGGTGGCGGGGGCGAGAATGAACCGGATCAAGCAATATCTGGTAGGGTTCACGCTACTTATCGCAGCGTATTTCGGGAAACAGACCTATGACCGGAACGTGGGAGCACAGCAAAATGAACGGGAACGAAAAGAGGAAGACCGCCAGTCAGCGCGACAGGTCGCAGATGCTGCGCGCGGCGCTCGTAATCGCGCTGCTGGTGATACTCGGCGCCCTGTCGAGCGGGTGCGCGGGCTCGGCGGGCTCAGAGACAGTGACCCAGATCGGAAATGAGTTGAACGAGGTACTACCTACCGTGTCTGAACAAGATACTGAGCAGACCATCGACGAGAACGCCACGTTTCGCGAGGTGTTCTTTTCGATATTCCCCCAGTTTCGCCCATGAATGATGTGCGGCTACTGAATGAAGGCGCGACAGATGCCAAGGTTGCAACCCAAATGGTTGCAAATCTACGACTACAGGTGCAAGATGCCGAACAGTGCCTGACGACCAAACGGATGAACAGCTATGAAGAGTACGTCGGACGGTTTGAGGCACTGCACGCGTTGAAACGTGCGCTGAAACAAGCCGAAGATATATTCGGTAAACACTTCAGGATATAGAGGCCCATATGCTTATTCTACCTAAACACGTAGCAGCTAACCTTCGCAAACGCGAAGCTCCGGTCGGTGCGGCCGGAGGCTTTCACCGCGAAGCGAACAAGCACGCTACCCACACCGACGATTTCATCGACCCGGCAGACGTAGCGACGCAGGTCAAGACCTTCGTGGATTACGAAGGGTCGGTGCCGGCCCCCGTAGGCTGGCGCGTAGCCGTTCTGGTGCTCACCATCCCCGAGATCACAGCCGGCGGGCTGCATATGATCGACGACAGCCGAGAAGCACGGGCGCTCGCGTCACCGCAAGGCGTGGTCGTCGCAGTGGGCAGCCAAGCGTACCGCGACCCAGAGCGCTTCCCTGACGGCGAGCCTTGGGTCCGTGTCGGGGATCGCGTGATGTTCCAGAAGTATGCAGGCCGGATGTTCCAGATCCGAACCGGCCAGCACATTGCAATCCTTAACGATACCGACTTTGCGGGCGTAGTAGACCGCGGGTGGGTGCAGGAAAGTGAGGCAGCGACATGAAACTATTTGGCATGATGCCCGGCTTTCGCGCCATACTGCGCGACACGGGCGAAGGTAGCGGTGGCGGTGACGGCGACGACACAGGAGCTGCACCCGATCGCATGGATATGCTGGAGCAGCGCCTTGGGAAGCTCACGCAGGTTCTGACGGGCTTTGCGCAGGAAAACCAGCAGACCAAACAGAACCAGCAAGCGGAGCAGGAACGGCAAACAGCCGTGCGGTCCGCCGAAGGTTTTGTCACCGAAGCGCAACAGCGCCTGCAGGCGTCGCGGGCTAAACTCGCATCCGCCCACGACGCGGGCGACGCGCAGCAGATTGCGGACGCAACGGCAGAGATGTCGACTGCGGCCGCAGAACACACTGCCGCCCGCATGCACGCCGAGAGCGTGAAGGCACAAGCGCAGCGTGCACAGACGCAGCCCGCGCAGCAGCAACAACCCCAGCAGCGGGTGGACGACAGTAACCTGCGCAACTGGCGGGAGCGCAACAAGAGCTGGTATGGGGTGGACGGGGAGATGACCCGTGCCGCGCTAGAGGTCGCCAAGGAAGTCGAAGGCGAGCGGGTCTTGGAGGTCGGGTCGCCCCAGTATTTTCAAGCTATAGACGCGCGCTTGAGAAACCGCTATGCTGACCGTATGCCGCGCCCCTCCGGTGGAGCCGCGCAGGTGCAAACTCAGCGAGGGTCGATGGCAAACGCCGCGCCGCAGTCACAAAACCGAATACCCGAGGCCATCGCCTCCGGGTATCGCCGCATGGGCATCAACGTGGATGACCCTGAAGTGGCGAAGCAGATGCAGTCTGCTCGCCAGACCGCAGTGCAGAAAGGTTTTCTGCCTGAGAAACCCAATTACGGCCCAGTGGTGACACGATGACCGATACAAACCCGACCCCCGATCTTCGAGCCGCACTGGAACAAGCCGCCGGAAAAGCGACACCGCAGCCGGACGCAGAGGTGAAATCGGCCAAGCCCAAGGCACGGGAGCGCTCGGTGCAAACCCGTGCAGGGAAGCGGTCGCGTGAAACCGATGACACGTCATATTGGGAGCGCGCGAACATGCAGAGCTGGGCCCCTTCTTCGCAGCTGGAGCTACCGCCGAACGACGAGCAATACGTCTTCCGCTGGGTCGCTGAGTATGTGAATGGCAATCTCATGACGAACCGCCTCACCAAAGCCAAGCGCGAAGGGTGGCAGTTTGTGCTCATCGACGATCTGCCCGAGGGCTTCGTTGTGGATGAAGACATTAAAGGAGATGGGATCGCCCGTGTCGGCGGTCTCATTATGGCGCGGCTTCCGCGCAAGTTTGCAGAGCAGCGCAGAGCACACTACGCGCGCCGTTCTGCTGAAGCTCTTGATGGCGCGAACCAGCTGCAAGGCATTGCAGGCAAGAACGCCGTCAAGGAAGATCGCGGCACTCGCTCACTGGATGGTCCAGCGGCGGGGAATGCTCTGCGAGACATGGCGCAGAAGAGCGCATAAGGTAGGAGACAAAGCGTATGGCCGGCTTTGGTTTGAAAACACTTCGTTCCACGGGGCCCGATGGCTACGTGGGCAACCAGTCCGAGTTTGCAATCGGCGCGAACAACTCGAACCCCATCTTCAAAGGCGACCTTGTGCGTCTGGACGGCGGGCTGCTCGTGGAAGCGTCGGGCGCTGCGAATAACGACGACTTCTCGCCACTCGGGGTGTTCCTCGGGTGCCGTTACGTGGCCGCCGATGGCAGCTTCGAGTTCAAGCCCTTCTGGGACGGGACTGCGGGGCGCACGAACATCGTGGGCATGGTCGCCATCCCCGATGGTACGACGTTCCTCATCAAAGGTTCCACGCTCGGAACCTACACGCAAGCCAACATCGGCTCGCGCTTCGGCATTAACTACGCGGCAGGCTCTACGGTATACGGCGACAGCCGTGTGCGACTGGGCGCTGCTGCAGCAAACTCCACCGGCCCCTTGCGGCTGCTCCGTTTGGTTGACGCGCCTTACAACGCGTTCGACCGCCCAGAGCCGCTGTTCGAGGTCAATTTTGCCCGTTCGCAGGGCTACGCAGCGCTGGCATAAGCCTAGCATAGAAGGGAGACAGGTAATGGCTGTCATCAATCGGGCCGCCCTCGCAGAGCATC
>Ga0207421_10005889_pt1 | contig 13544 bp, 14 predicted proteins | sample SodLakKL_010_SED_4_FD_187542 | JGI IMG/M metagenome (GOLD analysis project Ga0207421, IMG submission 187542) | Alkaline sediment microbial communities from Lake Tanatar, Kulunda Steppe, Russia - 8KL_010_SED (SPAdes) (version 2) | ecosystem: Environmental > Aquatic > Non-marine Saline and...
TGTCACTTAAATCTTTCTGATGCAGTTTATGCTGGCGGTAGAAGTTCATGAAGCTGCGGCCGACCTTTTCCAGGGAAACACTCTGCTGCAGAAGACCATCTTTAACCAGAGCCAGCAAAACCGGCATCTTATAGGATTTGGCCATGCTGGTTTTTTCCAGCTCTAAGAGAAAATCTTCGACAATGGTATCTAACCAGCCTTTTTCCTCATCATTCAGCTCATTAATTTCATTCAAAAAACGCAAATAGCCATCTTTATCATCATATTTTCTCTTTAAGAAGTGTCTGGTTTCCAGATCAGAACCGGTATAAACATCAAAGCGCAGGGGACGGTGGCCAAGCTCACTCTTAAGGCGATAATATTCATCGGCCATCCGCTTCTCCAGAGGGTCACTTTTCTTAAGCTCCTTAAAGAGATCCAGCACATCGAAGTCAATTTTAACCTGACAGCCTTCAGGATAATCGAGATCATCGGGTCGAGTAATAGTTCTTCGTTCATCTTCCAGGGGATTAATTCCGGCAAGGAGAAGAGGAACATAGTGGGCTCTCTTATAATTGCCGATAAAATCGAGTACGGTGAGATAATCCTTCTCCTCATACTTTCGCAGCCCTCGACCGAGCTGCTGGAGAAACACAACATAGGATTCAGTGGGGCGGAGGAAGAGAACGGTATCAAGCGAGGGTATGTCAACCCCTTCATTGAAAATATCTACCGCAAAAATTATATCAATATCTCCCCGATTCAGAGCAGCCACAGCCTGATCCCGCGGCATAAAGTTTTCGCCCCTGTCACTGGAGCTGTGAACACAGACAGCATTTAGGTTTTTATCTCGATTGGAAAAATAATCAGCCATATAGCGAGCATGATTAATAGTCGCACAGAAACCCAGGGTTCTTGCTCCGGCCAGTTTTCTATAATTGTTATAGATCAGATCAGCCCTTCTGTGGGTTGAGAGGCTTCTCTCCAGTTCCCGGGAGTTGTAGCGACCGTTCTGAAAAGTAATTTCGTCATAATCCACCTCAATGTCATGAATTCCGTAATATTTAAAAGGAACCAGCAGATCACGATTGATAGCATCCTTTAAATCTATTTCATAAAGTAGATTATCATTACAAAGAGCAAAAATGTCCCGGTTGTCCATGCGGTACGGGGTGGCAGTAAGTCCCAGGAGAAATTCCGGTTCAAAGTAATTCAGCACATTTAAATAACTATCTGCAGCTGCATGATGAAATTCATCGACCACTATGTAATCAAATTCTTCAGGACTGAAATATTCTTCGAGATAATCCTCGTTGCGAAGAGTTTGAACGCTGGCAAAGACCACATCGCCCTTGGGATCCTTTTCCCGGCCGTTAAAATATGTGTGGTTTTCGTCCTCCCGGATAACAGCATAAGATTCCCGGGCCTGACGCAGAATTTCCTCGCGATGCGCCACAAAGAGAACTCTATTAAAGTCCAGAGAATCAAAGGCTGCCAGATAGGTCTTGCCTACACCGGTGGCTGCAGCCACAAGTCCTGCTTTAATGCCTTCCTCCCTGGCCAGCTTAAGCTCGTACAGTGCTTCATGCTGGGCTCCCCGGGGACGAACTTTTGATTCCTCTCCTCTTTGAATTTCTGAGCTGCTGCTGTCAACCACCCTAAGCACCTCGGGTTTTTTCCAGCCGGCAGCATACTTCTGCAAAAATTTATCGGTTAACTTATGGGAATGGTTATTGAAAAGATCCGCGAACTCTTTTTCAAATTCCTGAAAAGCCTTACTATCCCGGCTTTCTTCCAGCCGGTAATTCCACTCAATACCTTCATAAAAAGCTGAATAGGAAATGTTAGAAGAGCCGATAAAAAGTATCTTATGGTCGGGAGTAGTAATAAAGTAGGCTTTGGGATGATAGGCAATTTCATCACCATAAGAGCAGATTCTAATGTCAGCCAATCTGCCAAGTTCATTCTGAAGGAGATAAAGGGCCGAGGGTTCGGTAATATCAAGATAGTCTGAAGTCAGTATTTTAATATCGGCACCCTGGAGAGCCTGCTTCTTTAAATCCCGGGATATCAGATAGGCACCCGATTCCCTGATAAAAGAAACATTGATTTTAATTTCTTCTGCTCTCTCAATTTCCTGTTTGAGACGTTCATAAAAATAACCTGCCCTGCCGGTCAGAGCATTGGAAAGGTTTCCGGATCTCACATTTTCACCACCTCAAGATAACTGAAATAAAAAGTCAAAAATCTCAGCTTCAACCTTTATAAGGTACAAGCTCTTCCTTTAAATGACGAACTCCTCCTCTGGGGTCTTCAACATCACCTTCATAACGGGGAATTAAATGAATGTGGAGATGCATAATAGTCTGACCTGCTACTCTGCCTATATTTATCCCAACATTATAGCCATCAGGCTGATATTTATCGTCAAGATGATCCTTAGCCTTATGTAATATATCATAAATTGCAGCTACTTCCTCTTCTGTAGCAGAAAAAAAGCTGGAAAAATGACGTTTTGGAATTATCAGCATATGGCCTTCATTGACCGGGTAACGGTCATATATTGCACGGATTAAATTGTTTTCGAGAATAATATCTCTATTATTTAAATTACAAAAAATACAACTCAATTACATCACCCATCTCTAAAATTTATAGGAACCCAATCACTGATTCTTGCCTTCTTCAATTTTATCTTCAAGCCTGTCAACTCTCATCTTTAGCCTATCTATTTTCCCTAAAACTTTGCTAAGATCAGGAAAGTGAAGCTCACCTGATTGTTTTTCTAGCAAGATAGATTTTATTTCACTTTTGAATTTTTTTTGTTGGTACAACTTCTCTGCTTCTCGACTAACTGAACTTTTGCTCCTCAACACTGGATTAAAAACATCAAATGCTGCAAGTTCTGCAGCTTCTAAAACAATCTTATCCTCAAACTTGTCATTAACCCACCATCTAATAACCTCTATGTAGTCAGGATTTAATCTTACAGCAGAAGTCTTAGTAGTAACACTGCTATCTCTTCTAATCATATGCTGTCTGATTCTGTTCCTCAGATTGGTGGAAATTCCTACATAAACAGAATTTTTGTCTGATTTATTTTCAAACATTGCATAAATGCCCTGCGAAGAAGAAACTTTTTTCATCATGCTGGAGATTCTATGCCTGGTATACATCTCCAATTCCCCCTGATTAACAAAAAATAGTTCTTATTATTTCTGTTAAAACAATATTTATATCTCATCATAAATAAACTTCAATCTTTTCATTAAATTTCCTGCTTAACAGATATTTATTTTTCAAAATTTTATAAATTAATCACATATAGGCCTTTAGCACCTCAGATGCACTACTTGCCTGTTGTAATTTTGAATTTTCCGGTATATAATATTGTCAGTTTAGTAAATTTTAGAAATTTTATGTCAGCAATTAGAATTAACCTCAGATCAGCGAAATAAAACTAATCAAGGAGTTGAAGTAAAATGGCCAGAACTGAAGGACCTCTACATTCAATTGATGCCCGGAAAAGTATCGGTAAGGAGTTTACCTATTTCATCAGAGAGGGAGTTACTTTCATGAAGAAATATAGCAAACCCAGAACCGTCACCACAGAAGGGACGACAAAGTCCAGAGATAATTTTTCTCAAGCCAGTAAGCTGGCTAAAGAATTAAACCAGTATGATCGGCAGGCCTGGCAGCTAAATTGCGGTAAAAAAAATATGTTAATGACCTGGCATAATAAATTAGTTGAAGTATTTGTCAACTATAGAGAAGCCGGCGCTAAAAACTTTAATCTCATTTCTCAGGTGGAGGCTGACAGTATCACCGCAACCTCTGCCAGCTTCACCGGAAGGGTAACTGAAAAAGCTGATTTCTTGATATTCTGGGATAGATTTACCGGTAAGAACAATATCAAAAGCAGATACCCGGCCAATGCTCTTGACCTTAAAGCAGATGAAATCATTGATAACAGATTTCACTTTACCCTTAATAACCTGAAACCCGGAGAAAGTTATGCCTTTCAGATCTTTCAAAAACCGGTGCTGGTCTTCCCTCCCCGGAGTTTAAACTATGAAATTGTGGGAACCAGTGGAGAAAGAAGTCTGGAGATAATTGTAGGTCTGGTCAGTAAATATGGCGATCTTATGCTGGATACCTCAATCCGCCACCGGCTGAATTGCTGTCCTGAAATTTTGAACAACTTTAATTACCTGGAACTGCACTGGCCCCGGGTTCCTGAAGCTCAAGAGTATCTGATCTATCTGGTCGAACCTGAAGAGGATAGAGCTTATCTTAAAGGGAAAACAACCAGGAATATATTTGTCCTCCATCAGGAAAACCAGGAATCCTGTGAGAGCATTCCCCTGACAGCAGCAGAAAACCCCGAACCCTATTCTACCTTAAACCTGAATAGGGCCGGGGAAAGTGGTATCTATCAATTTATTACCGGTAATTGAGAACATACTGAATAAAGAAAACAGACCTGGAGACAGCTGACTGCTGTTATCTTGTTCTAAAGCTTATTTCAATACACAAAAGCTTATCCCAGCTCGATCAGCTCCCTGATCCGCTTCTCAGCTCCCCCGCGGGGCGGGGTTCGGAAGTAGTAGTGGCCGCTTTCTCCTTTAATGTGCGTGGGAGGAGGCTGGTTTTCCACAGTGGCTAATTTCGCTTCGGCAGTCGTGTCGATCTCAACCAGGGGCTGGAAGATCATCAGGCAGTATCTGGTATCCGGCTCCAGGGAAGAGAGGGTGAATTTTCCCTGTCTGTCTCCTACTAAATCCAGGTCGATATCCTGCTGGTTCTGCCATTTTGTTTTATCATCTGTCCGCCAGCAAACCTGAAACCTGCCGGGCACATCAAAGGCAAAAGCGAATTCGGCCCAGGTGGTCTGAACTGTTACGGGACGAACTCCTCTGATAAAATTAAAACTGGCTCCTTCCTGATAATATGAACTCAGAACCTGCTCGAAAAATAAATTAACATAAGAATTCCTCGGTTTTGTAACTTTATTTCTCCAGCTCTCGATATCCTCCTCCGGCAAATTTTTTAAGCGCTTATAGGTATCGGCAAATCTGGTCTGAGTGGCAATCTCTTCTTTAGTTTTGGGACCGTCATATTTAGCAGGAGCTAAATAAGCAAGCTGGTTACCATGATGATCTATTCTGCAGATAACATCACCCACTTTTCCCCGGGTTCCAAAATTAAAATAAGCTGGATTTAATATCGTTTCCTCGGGGTCAAGGTATTTCTTGGGTCTCTTTTTTCTTCTGATAAAGCGTCATCTCCTTATTTAGTTTTGACAGACCAGTTTCTCCGGAGCTTAAACCCCTCCTGTTTTGGTATTATATTTTAGATATATTTAGTATATTATACTGGTTAATTAATTTCAAGTATATTTTTGTTAATTTTGCATATATTTCTTCAAAATTTTTCTGCTTTCTTTTGTAATGGTTCTTTTGGCTTTAGGAAAAAGTGGTGTTTTCGGATAATTTAATAGGTTGTGGATTAGCACACATAAGTTCTGGGCAGGTAAAGAGGGGAATTTCAGCAGAAACAAAATCAAACTTTGATAAATATAAATAGATAGAATAGATTTTGAAGGTATTATTATCTGCAGTGTAGAATTATATTGCTGAGATCGAGTTCAAATGCAGATATTGATTACAAATGAAAATCTTGAGACCGGAGATTGCAGTCTATGAAGGAGTTTGGCACGGCTTGCGGAAATGATGGCGACCTGGCAAAATCAACATTGGTCTAACCTCTCAGGCTGTTTTGAAAACAGATTGATAACCAGCATTCATCCTGTTGATACTGTTTATCGTTGTCTGCTGATATAAATCCAGCCACCATTCATAACCTAAATCTCTGTCCGCTTCCTCCTGGTCTGCCTTTGCAAACCCTTCTGGTTTTATAACTGAGGCTGTAGCTGCTGCCATCTCAGTCTTGACTATCTCTTCCCTGATAACTTCAGCTTTCTCAGCTGACAGCGATCTTTTCTCTTTCCAGCTCTGTAAAAGCTCGATCAGATTAGGGTTGGTCTTTCTCTCACTATTTTCTCCCTTCATCACTAACCCTCCCGTCTGCTGTTACTGTACTCCATCTGCTTTTCTACCCTGCTTGCTGTTACTACCATGCATGCTGGTGCTGTCCTGTCCACTTATGCCGCCCTATCTGCCGCTACTGCTGTCCAGCCCCAGCTTATCCTTCAGCTTTCTTCTAATTTGATGCAGTTTATAGCGCACGGTTCCGGCCGGCATTTCCAGCATTTCGCCAATTTCCCTGCTGGAAAGCTCACCGATAATATTTAAATGAATAATCGTTCTTTCAGCTTCCGGGAGCCGGGCAATTTCCTGATCCAGCTTCTTCAGCAGATTATCGGTTAATACTTGCTGAGAAATTTCCTCTTGAGAGGAATCGGGTAGAATTTCACCGGGATTTAGCTGCTGGATATTTTTCTTTACAACATCCTGATGCCGATAATGATCAATCAGCCTGTTTCTGGCAACCTTATAAAGCCAGGACTTTTGCCGGGACAGGGAGCTTTCTCCCAGTCGCTTAATATTCTGCCAGGCTCTCAGGAAAACATCCTGCATTAAATCCTCAGCCAGTTTCTCATCAGAGGTTTTTGCCAGAAAAAAACTGTAGATCACCTGATGATGCTGCTGGTAAATATCATAAAAAAGGTCAGCTGGCTCCATCAAAATAACACCCTTTTCCTTGTCGGCTGGAAATTTAAACATCTGCTCTGCCTTTCCAGATTGTGCAGGCGCTGAATAGATAATTCTATCTGGCCAGGAGCTAAAAATTCGTTAGAGAGCTGAAATTTCACCTGTGACCGAGCTGGAGAGCAGCTGTAAAACTGGCACAACCTCCTCCTCGGCCTTCAACTCCCCAACGATTATAAGATCGGCAATTTTCTGGCGCAATAAATCATCGGGTATGCTGCCCTCTATCCTGGAATCACCTACCAGAATTAAAGTTACCGGCTCCTCTATCAACTCGAAAAACTTCCGGGTAAAACTCTGATCCCCGGTTAGAGTTTTAGGATTCTTGCCTTGATAATATAATATCTGACCGCTGAAACGCTCGATGGCCTGATCCAGCACATCTTTGCTGTTCTCCGGGGCTATTAACTGACCATGAATATGCAGGCCTTTAAAACCAATCTTAGCGGGAGGTTCTTTGAGAATGATCTGACCGGAAAGAATTAACAGAGTGTCTTCCTCACCGGATGCTAAAAAGTTTGCACTTAGAGTAATCTGACCGGTTCTGATTTTATACTTCTCTCCTGAGGGAATGGGTGTTATCGAGCCGACGTTTTTCATAGAAATATTCATCAGACTGTCCAGTAAATTTTCGGGAACTAATATTGTGCCGATGTTCTCCAGACGGCTGGTCCGCTGCAGCTTTTCGGCATTTTCCAGACCGGTAAGATCCAATATACCCATATTCTTAATTTCTCCTGCAAATTCTTCTTTTCCTTCTTTTCCTTCTTTTTCTACCTCTTCTTCATTTTTTTCTCTTGCTAATCTTTCTTCCTCTGTCATGGCTGCTGCCTCCCTGTTTTTGTTAGGATAAAGAAATTAGACCCAAAAAAGATGTCGCTCCCTTTATCCTCTTTCTTTTTTCTTTTCATCTTTCATTATTATATAACGTATGAGAGGCAAAACTGTTGGGGATTTTATCAGATTTTTTTGATTGATGGATCGGGTTTTAGGAAAGAGCCAGGTTTTGGGAAAATACCGGAATATTTTTTCAGATATTTGCGAATATTGCGGGACATCACACATAAGTTTCCGGCACGTAAAGGAGAAAAATTCAAGCAAAAATTAACTGAAGAATTTAAATTTTAAAGGTATTATTGGCTCCAGCGTAGAAGTATATCTGCATATTATTATCTCCAGCACAGAAGTATATCTGAATATGTTGTAAGATTGTTTCTATATAATTAATGCTATTATTGCTGATGAATGACAGCTGACTTAAAACCGGGAGGTGATAAACGATGAATTACCAGGTAAAGAAATTAACACCTGATTTAGCGAATACCTTTATTGACTTCATGAGCGGCCTGGACTTCGGTCATGAGCCGCACTGGAATCACTGTTACTGCCGCTATCATCATTCCAGTCTGCCCTGGGAGGAATGGAAGGGGCGGAGCGGCAAAGAAAATCAGGAGGAGGCGCGGGAAGCGATTAAAGCCGGGCGGATGAAGGGCTACCTTGTCTTTGACGGCGATAAGTGCATCGGTTGGTGTAATGCCAATGATGCCGGAGAGTTTGCCCGTCTCAGGGAAGAGGCCGGGAAGAAAATCGACCCCGGCCAGAAAGTTGGCTGTATTATCTGCTATACAATTCATCCTGACTACCGCAGGCAGGGCATCTCCAAACTGCTGCTTCAGAAAGCTGTCGAAGGTTTTCGGGTAGAGGATTATGATGCAGTTCTGGCCCTGCCGGTCAATTTTGACAATCCTGTTATGCGCTACCGGGGAACTGCCAGCATGTACCGGGGGGCGGGGTTTGAGGAGATTGAAAAAAACGGTGATCTGACTGTCATGTGGCTGGATTTATAAAAAATAACCTGATATTTTCTTTTTACACGAATATATGGATTTTATCTTTTATACCATTATACGGATTTAGTATTTGTATTGGTTGCCCATTTATTATAAATTAATGAAGGTTGAACATTCAGCAAGTTCTATTTTTATAGCATCATTCAGTCTGTGAGCTCCTGGGGTTCCAGGATAATCTTCTTAAAATATCAAACCATGAGTTTTTAACAGCAGCGACCTTAAGGCAGGCTCTTTCTTGCAGCTTCTCTATTCTTCTCTCTCGTTCCCGGCTGCTGGCTGGTCACCTGAGGAGCTGTCTGTACTGGAACTGGCAATCAGCCTGGGCTGAAACCCGCTCTTCCTCTGCAAAAAGAAATCAACCCGGTTTATAATATAAAAAGAAAGGCCCAGAAAAACAAGAGCCCCCAGCATTCCTGCCGGTTCTGAAGAATAGCCCAGAACAGCAGTCCCCAGGATGCTGAAAACAAAATAGCCCAGGATTAGTGCTAATATCGGGAAACCGTAAACCAGAATAGCAGCTCCTCTGATCTGCCGCTCTCCCATATCAAGCCAGACCTCATCACCAGGCTGAGCCTGCACTGCATTTGTCACTTCAACATACATTTCCTGCTGTGAGTTGCTGTCACCAGCCAGGCCGCAACTCTGCTCGCATCTATCACAGGCTGATTGACGCTTAATTTTTACCAGGACTTTATCATCCTTTGCTTTGGTGACGACACCTTTCTCCTTCATGTTAAACCCACCCTGTCTCAACCCGATTTTTTATAGATCCTTTGACATTACCTCTCAACCGGTTTTTCATAAATATTTTGATGTTACCTGTTTTTCTCAATTCTTTGACATCTACAGTTTTTTGACAATACCAGGTTAACCAATGGTTGGCATCCGGGCTGTAGATATTAATTGAAAAGATTACCGCCCGGGAATAAAGTTTATTTCATGAGGAGTATCGCCTACTTTTATTCTATCAATAATTTCCCGAGACTCTCTATCGATTACAGCAAGTTCATGAGCCCTGGCATTTGTCACCAGCACATATCTGGCATCGGGAGTAAATATAATATGATTGGCATATTCACCGGATGCTATTGTTTCCTGTTCCTCGAGAGATTCTGCAGATATTATTGTTATATCATTGCTCCTGCGATTTGCCGTCCAGATCTCCAGACCATCAGGAGAAACAGCCACGCCATGGGTGCCCTCACCGGCTGGAATATTCGTTACTATTGAAAAATCGTTCAGGTTGATAACGGTAATCTCATTTGATTCCCAGTTAGCAACATAGGCATAATTCCCGTCAGGTGATACTCTGGCTTCGTTGGGGCCTTCTCCGACTTCGATATCAGCCAGCACTTCCAGAGAAGCAACCTCAATTAACTGCACTAAATTTTCAGAAAGCACAGCACTAACTGCCAGGGCACCATCAGGAGTAAAATCGACATGACTGGAGCTGCCTGCAAGCTCATCGGTAAATATTTTTATTATTTCAGTGGTTTCCACATCCACCACAATTAAATTTTCTTCTACTTCTCCGGCCGGCGAAATGAATAAATACTCTCCCACTCCCAGCTCAAATACTGTTGGTCGATTTTTCTGCTGCCAAAGGTAAGATCAAGCATTTCTAAAAAATCCTTGTCTGTTAAATCGCCGCTGTGAGTATCCATATAAACCTGAAAGTTTAAATGATCCAGCTCAGCTTCTTCACCAATGTCGGGATAATTCAGAAAGTTAATTTCAATATCAACCCCACCACCAAATGATCTCTGGCTTATTTCTCCTGCAAAAGTCCGACCTCCAGAAAATAAAAGAAAAATACTAATAAATGCTATTAGAATTACCGGCAAAAAAAGCGATATAGAAAATTTCTTCATCTTATTGTTTCCTCCCTTTGATTAATACCTGACTTATTACCTGGTTGCAGTTCTGACACAAATCTAATTTATTGGCAATATAACTATTTTGTTTAAACTTCTATTTTGATTAAACCTGTTGAAATATTTGTCCTTGAAATATTCGCTCTATATTTGCTCATTATTTGCTCTTGAGAGATTTGTCCTCTTTTTATTATCGTTAGAGAAGTTTTCCTACTGTCAGCAGTATTGCAGCTTTCCTTGACCTCCTCAACCAGCTCTGTCGGGGCCTGATTCCAAACAGCCTGAAATTTATGACATCTAATCTCCTGAATCTGATCTCCTAAATCTGATATCCTGAATCTGATCTCTTAAATTTGATGCTTCATCCCTGGCTGTCATTCTTCATGGCAAACATCATAGCAAAATGCATTAACGGGCATAATAATACAATCATCCAGCCTGAAGAACCAAGCCAGGGAATTCTTCCTGAGATAGCCAAAAACCCCACAACCATGATTAATGAACAAAGAATGAGCATCCACCAATGACTGACGTGACTGGAGTTTGATTCTCTGTGATCTCCTGAATTGGTATTTTGATCAACATTATTATCATTTGCGGTATTCTTGTCGGTATTCTTGCTGGAGTTGGTGTTTTTATCCAGATAATCTGTCATTTAATTACCTCCATTTTAGATTAATGGCAACTGCTGGAATTTGAAGATTTATTCCTGGAATTATTGCCTGTCTCTGCACTATCATGACAGCTCCTCGGGGGATTTTCCTCATTTTTTTCCGCCAGTTTGTTCAGTAAATTTTCCCACCAATTCTTAAGACCCATGGGAGCACCTCCTTTCTGGAATTCGTATAGTCAATAATATTTCTTATTTATCAATAATATTATAAACTGACAAATTGTTAATTATTTGTTAATTATGATATGACTGCATATACGCATACCCTGTACTGGTTTTTTCTAATTTAATCCTAACAAATCCTATGTAATATGTCAACATAAACACAAAAAAGTTTAATAAGCAATCATCACCAGCAGAATTATGGTAATAATTAAAAAAATTTGTTCTAAAATTTTAAGCTTGACAGTTAAGGTGATATCATCTTATAATTAGACAGACAATATTTATATACACATACTGGGTATTTATCAGGTTTTTTAAACAACCAGCAGTAAAACAGCAACAGTCAGGCAGTTGTTTTTATACTTGGTTATGAAACTCATAAAGGAGCCATGACAGTTAGCTCCATAAGTATTGTATTAAATTCCACCAGACTAAAAAATAAAGAGCTTTCACTTGATGAAGAGGATTACGCCAAAGTCACACCTGAGGGGGCCAAAAAATCAGCCTGATCCCCTGCCCCCCTGCAGGTATTCTCAAGCCCTCCAGTTGTTGATTATTGGTTGATTATTGATAGTTGAAAATTAATCGTCCCCTGCATTATTCAGGGGGCGATTACAAATTTGTAAATCATTCCCTGTTAAATCATTCCCTGAGACTTAAGAGTAAAAAGGATGAAAGGAGATTATAATTAGATGAAGTGTTCGAATATCTATAAAAATCTATCTGGTTATTTGCTGATTTCAACCCTGATATTATTTGTGGTCTTTAATGTGTTCACTCCAGCCGGAACTTCCAGTTTGCAGGCGGAAAGCTTTCCCCTGTTGAGAAGAGGTAGTGAAGGCCCTCAAGTGGAAAAACTTCAAAGTAAGCTACGAGGGTCGGGATTTAAAGTATCCGGTGAAGATGGATATTTCGGTCTGCAGACCGAGATTGCAGTGAAGCAGTTTCAGCAGCATCTGGATTTAATGGTCGATGGCCTGGCTGGAGAAGAAACTCTCTCAACTTTAAAATCAGTTCAGGAGGATAAGATAGTTCCCCTTCGGCAGGTGGAGCCAGCAGCCTGGTCTGAAGTTAATGAGATTTTTAACAGGACGGATGTGGTTCTTGTCACAGATATCGAAAGTGGATTGAGCTTGAGAGTCAGCAGAATATACGGTACAAATCATGCAGATGTAGAGCCTGTTAAACCTGAAGATGCTGAGGTTTTAAGGAAAATTTTCGGAGGAGAATGGAGCTGGGAACGCAGACCTGTAGTAGTTCAGATACAGGACAGGCTGCTGGCAGGTTCAATTACAGGTATGCCCCACGGCGAAAATGTAAACGGACATATTACTGATAACAATTTTGCCGGTCATTTTGATATCCATTTCCGGGGGAGCAGGCGTCATAAAGATAATGCAGTAGATGAACAGCATCAGAATAAGATTGAAAAGGCAGCGGAGAAAAAGTGGCCTCTTTTCAGGCAAAAATAAAGTAATGAAAAAGTTTTAAGGCACCCGGAAAGGGTGCCTTAGTAGTTTCACTTAGAATTCTGGTTTATTTCTCAATATTCTCCCAGTGTAGAAATTATTTCTTCAAACTCTTCCCGGGAGATTTCTCCTCTGGCCAGACGTTTTCGGGCCAGCTCTTCCGGACTCAGGGAACTTCTCTGGCTCGAGCTTTCTCTCCTGTTTTCGTTCCCTCTGTTCTCACCAAACAAGCTCTTTACCAGCCAAACAACTGCTAGGATTATGAGAGCCCAGAACAGCACCATAAATATTCCACCGAAGAAATGTCCGGGAAAGAATCCCCCGGCTCTTCCTCCCAGAAATCCTGCGCAGTGACTAAAAAAACCTTCTCCAGAACCATTGGCCAGGAAACTGCTGAATATATTCATTTTCAAACCTCCTTCATCAAAAGTTTTATCAACAAAACTTCATCAACATAACTTTATCTACATAATCAAGATAACTTCATCAACATAACTTTATCAAGATAACTTTCAGCAGAACCGTCCGCAAAACTTTCCAAATATACCCTTGTCAGGTATGCTGGGTTAATTATAAATAACTCCAGTGATTTTGTCAAGTTAAATCCTGAGAAACAGCTAAACTGCCCGACTTCAGCTTTTCAGTCGGGATCTAATAACCGGGCAAATATTTATAAAAAATGATTTTTCAGCGCTTAATCTGCCGGGGAATCATCATTGTTTACCAGCATATCTCCCAGCAGAAAAGAGTTAAAGAGCACCGTGCTGACACTTAATATCATGGCAACCATGGCCCAGGCTGGA
>Ga0207421_10005891_pt1 | contig 13544 bp, 11 predicted proteins | sample SodLakKL_010_SED_4_FD_187542 | JGI IMG/M metagenome (GOLD analysis project Ga0207421, IMG submission 187542) | Alkaline sediment microbial communities from Lake Tanatar, Kulunda Steppe, Russia - 8KL_010_SED (SPAdes) (version 2) | ecosystem: Environmental > Aquatic > Non-marine Saline and...
GCGGGTGCGCCGATCATGCCTGCGGTCGTCGCTTTGGGCTTTTTCAACGGCATGTTCGCTGTCGCCGCCATTGGATCAATGATGGCGCTGGCCGGTGAAGGCCGCGCGCGGCGCGAAGGCACGCGGATGGGCCTTTGGGGTGCCGCACAAGCCATCGCCGCCGGTTTTGGTGGCCTGCTGGGGGCAGCCATGGCCGATGTTTTGCGGCTGACCCTGCCCGACGCGCAGGCCTTTGGCGCCGTATTCCTGTTTGAAGCCAGCCTTTTCATTGCTGCAGCCCTTGTCGCTGCCAAAATCATGGACCGCAAAATGCCGTCCGCAACCCTCGTTCCGGGAGAATAGCCAATGCAATATGATGTCGTCGTCGTAGGTGCGGGGCCTTCCGGGGCCACTGCTGCCGAAGATCTTGCCCGTTCCGGCCACAAGGTCGCTTTCATCGACCGTGAAGGCCGGATCAAACCTTGCGGCGGTGCCATCCCGCCCCGCCTGATCGCGGATTTCTTTATCCCCGACGACCAGATCGTGGCCAAGGTAAATACTGCGCGGATGATCTCGCCCACTGGGCGGCAGGTCGATATTCCGATTGAAAACGGCTATGTCGGCATGGTGGACCGCGAACATTTCGACGCTTTCCTGCGCCAGCGTGCGACAGATGCAGGCGCACATCGCTATTCCGGCACCTTTACCAAGATCAGCCGCGACACTGACGGCACCCATGTTCATTACCGCGACAAGATCAGCGGCAATGACATGACCCTGACTGCCAAACTTGTCATTGGCGCCGATGGTGCCCGGTCCAACGTGGCGCGGGCTGAAATCAAGGACGGCGACAAGATACCCTATGTCATCGCCTACCATGAAATCATTGAGGCCCCCGCCGCCAATGCCAGCTATGACCCGCTGCGCTGTGATGTGATCTATGACGGTCGTATTTCGCCTGATTTCTATGGTTGGGTGTTTCCGCATGGGGCACAGGCCAGCGTTGGCATGGGGTCGATGATCAAATCGGTCGATGTCAAACAGGCCACGGCCGATTTGCGTGCGGCATCCGGACTGACAGATTGCAAAACGATCCGCCGCGAAGGTGCGCCGATCCCATTGAAACCGTTGGATTGCTGGGACAACGGTAAGGATGTGGTGCTTGCCGGTGACGCTGCGGGCGTTGTCGCCCCGTCCTCTGGCGAAGGCATCTATTACGCGATGGTTGGCGGGCGTGTTGCGGCAACCGCCGCGGCGGCTTGTCTTGCGACGGGCAGGGTGAAAGACCTGCAAATCGCACGGAAATTGTTCATGCGGGAACATAAACAGGTTTTCCGCGTTCTTGGTGCAATGCAGAACGCCTATTACCGCAGCGACGAACGGCGCGAACGCTTTGTGTCCCTGTGTCATGATGTCGACGTGCAAAAGCTGACGTTCGAGGCTTATATGAACAAGAAACTTGTGAAAGCGCGCCCCATGGCCCATTTGAAAATCGGCATCAAGAACCTTGCGCATCTGACGCGGCTGGTATCGCCGCTGCGGACGTGACGATCATGATCCCGGCCTGGGTCAACGGCAAACTGCAACCGGTAGAAAAGCTAGAGGCGCATCAGCGCGGGCTGAAACACAAGGCGGTCAGCGTCTTTGTGATGAATCGCGGGCGCGTGCTGATCCAGCAACGTGCGTTGGGCAAATACCACACGCCCGGACTTTGGGCGAACACCTGCTGCACGCATCCCGAATGGGACGAAGACCCCGCCACCTGCGCGCTGCGCCGATTGGACGAAGAATTGGGGATCACGGGTCTTTATCCTGCGCACCGCGACCAGATCGAATACCGCGCAGACGTGGGCAACGGCCTGATCGAACACGAACTGGTCGAGGTTTACGTCGCCGACGCCCCGGGCGACCTGAAGATCACCCCAAACCCCGCAGAGGTGATGGCAACCCGCTGGGTCGATTTCTACGACCTGTCCGCCGATGTCACCCGCCACCCCGACCAATACACGCCGTGGCTGCGCATCTATATGCAAGATTATCAGGATGTGATCTTTGGCGACTTGATGCGCGCGGTCTGAGCCCCTTTTCGTTGCCTCCCAAAAAGTGTTTATGGGGCGCAACAGGAAAGGATCGCGACAATGGCGCTTTGGGTTTTCGGATATGGGTCACTGCTGTGGAACCCCGGCTTTACCCCCCTGCGTGCGACCAAGGCGCGACTGGCTGATTACCACCGCAGTTTCTGTATGCTGTCCATCCATCATCGCGGCACGCCCGACGACCCCGGCCTTGTGCTGGCGTTGGATCATCAGCCCGGCGGGCAATGCACCGGCGTCGCGTTTCAGGTTGCCCCCGAAGAAGAACCCGCCGTGCTGGAAACGCTGCGCGAACGCGAACTAGTGTCATCTGCCTACTACGAAGACCACGTGACCCTGACCTGCGACGATGGCGAAAACATCAACGCTCTGGCCTATATCGTGGACCGGACACATGCCCAGTATTGCCAGTTCGATCTGGAACGGCAGGCACAGATGATCGCGCGGGCTGTGGGCGGGCGCGGGCCGAATACGGAATACCTTTACAATACTGCCGCACACCTGACAGACATGGGCATCAGGGACGCCGATCTGTCTTGGCTGGCCGACCGCGTTCGTGCCTTGACAGCAACATAAGCGCCGCGCGAATTTATTTGGGTTTAGTGCTATCGCGCCATATGCTGCTATGGGGGGACGGAACGACCACCATATGAGGATGAACCTCCGTGTCAGAAAAACGGGCAGCTAAGATAACGGCACAGTTTTCCCAACCCATCCGGCAATTGCTGTTCATGTTGACCGTGATCGTGCTGGTCGCGGCGGGGCTGTATCTGGGACTGAACCAGATCAGATCGATCTTTATGTCAAACCCCTACCTGAACGGCGTCATTGTGGCGGTTTTCGTGCTGGGCGTGCTGTCATGTTTCAATCAGGTGTTCCTGCTGATGAATTCGGTCCGCTGGATCGAAAGCTTCGCACGCGAAACAGGCGGCCACAACTTCACCGCCGCGCCATCACTATTGGCACCATTGGCGACGTTGCTACGGTCGCGCGGGGCCAGAACGCAGATTTCGTCCAGCTCTGGCCGGTCGATCCTTGATTCTGTCGCACAGCGGATCGACGAAGACCGCGAAATTACGCGCTACATTGGCAATGTGCTGATTTTCCTTGGCCTACTGGGTACGTTTTACGGGCTGGCCACGACGGTTCCCGCGCTGGTCGAAACAATCAGGTCCCTGAACCCCGGCGAAAACGAATCCGGTGCCGATATCTTCGGGCGGCTTCAGGCCGGACTAGAGGATCAGCTGGGCGGTATGGGCACGGCCTTTTCCAGCTCTTTGCTGGGGCTTGCAGGATCGCTGGTTGTGGGTCTTCTGGAACTTTTCGCGGGGCACGGGCAAAACCGGTTCTACCGCGAGTTGGAAGAATGGATGTCCACCATCACCCGCGTCGGCATTGACGGCGACGAAGGCACAGGCGGCGGTGGCGCAGCCGCTGCTGCCGTCGTCGAACAGTTGGGCGAATTGACAGATACGATCCAGATCATGCTGGGTCAAAGCGCGTCAGACCGCGAAACCACCGACCGGCGTTTTCAGGCGCTGGCCAGCGCGATTGAAATGCTGGCACAAGCCACCACCACCAGCGACACCCCCATCATGCTGGAACGCGTGGCCAACGGGCAGGACCAGTTAATCAAAAAGCTGGATGACAGCGGCATGGGCGGCATCGACGCCGAAAGCCGGATGCGGCTGCGGTCGATTGATGTGCAATTGCTGCGCTTGCTTGAAGAAATCTCTGCCGGACGTCAGGAAAGCATCAGCGCGCTGCGCGACGATCTGGCGACCTTGGCCACAGCAATCAAGGGTCGGGGTTGATCCATGGCGCTTAGCCGCAGATCATCCAACCGGTTCCAGAACGCCATCTGGCCGGGTTTCGTCGATGCGATGACGGGCATCTTGCTGGTGCTGATGTTCGTGCTTAGCATCTTCATGGTGATCCAGTTTGCCTTGCGAGAAACGATTACCGGGCAGGAAAGTGAACTCGACAGCCTGTCCAATGAAATGGCCGCCCTTGCCGCGACCTTGGGTCTTGAACGCGACCGGACCGCAGCGCTGATCGCCGAACGCGCGGCGCAAGATCTGGCGCTGGACGAAGCGCAAAGCCAGATTTCAGGGTTTGAAGCGCAGGTCGCCGGTCTTTTAGCCGACCAGCGCGCAGCACAGCAAACGATTACAGGGCTGCAAGATGCGCAGGACCAGCTTATATCGCAGCAGGACGCGCTGAACCTCGCACTTGCGCAAGCGCGTGACGAAATCGACGCCGGCGCAGAGGCCGCACGCCTTGCCGCCGCACGCCGCGAGGCGCTGGAAGCCCTTGTCGCTGATCTTGAAACGGCACGCGACGAAGACGCCGCCCAGATCAGTGCACTGGAAGCAGAACGCCTGACAGATGCTGCCGCCGCTGCCGCCTTGCGCGAAAGGCTGGAAAACGCCGATGCCGAACTGACCGCGATGACCCTGAACCTTGAACGCCAACGGCGCGAGGCCGAGGAAACGCTGACCATGCTGGCCGCCGCCCGCGCCGCACAGGACGCGCTGGACACCGAACGCGCCGAGGCGATGACAGAGGCCGAAAGACAAGCCAACCTGCTTGCCATCGCCAATGCCACCTTGTCCGAACAAGAAGCGTTATCCGCCGAAAGCCAGCGGCAGGTCGCGGTGCTGAACGAACAGATCCTTGCCCTGCGCAATCAGGTCGGCACCTTGCAAACCCTGCTGAACATTGCCGAAGACGCCGACCGCGAAGCGCAGGTGCAGATCGAAACGCTGGGCGCGCAGCTGAACACCGCACTGGCCCGCGTCGCATCCGAAGAACGCCAGCGCCGTGTTCTGGAAGAGGCTGAACGCATCCGGCTAGAGGCAGAAACGCTTCGCCTGCAGGAAGAAACAGAAAATCTGGCGCGCTTCCGGTCCGACTTTTTCGGCCAGTTGCGGCAGGTTCTGGAAGGACAGGACCGGATCAGGATCGAAGGCGACCGTTTCGTCTTTTCATCCGAGGTGCTGTTCGACGTTGGCCAAGCCGATCTGTCACCGCTTGGCCGTGCCGAAATCGCGAATATCGCGGGTATCCTGCGCGACATTGCAGATGACATCCCCGACGGAATCGACTGGATCATCCGCGTAGACGGGCACACAGATGATATCCCCGTGTCCCCCGGCGGGCGTTTTTCCACGAATTGGGAACTTAGTCAGGCGCGCGCCTTATCGGTGGTTTTGTTCATGGCACAAGATCTGGGCATCGACCCCCGCCGTCTGGCCGCCAACGGCTTTGGCGAATACCAGCCGCTGAACCCCGACAACACGCCCGAGGCGCGGGCACAGAACCGCCGGATCGAATTGAAACTGACCGAAAGGTAGGTCGGGGTTTACCCCGACACCGGCCGCACCTTCACCGCACCCGCGACAGGTTTCGGCGTCTCGTTCATATCCGGCAGCAGACGTTTGTGTTTGCGGATTTCGTTCAGCAACGCGCCAAAGGTAGTCAGGCCCCGCGCCTCCAGCATCGGCACCATGCGCAGGAACACATCACGCGTCGCAATCGCATCACCAAGCGCTGTGTGGCGGTGTTCGTCCAGTATCTTGACATCCAGACGGGCCGCCAGTTCATCCAGCGTATGGCCTTCGGTCACACCAAACAGCACGGCAGAAATCAACACGGTGTCCAGCACCGGATGGTCGAACTTTGCACCGATCTGCGCGGAATAGCGGTGAAAGAACGCCAGATCGAAAGGCGCGTTATGCGCAACCAGCACCGCGTCACGTGCAAAGCTGTGAAACTTGCGTCCGGCTTCCGGCATGGCGGGGGCATCTTTGACCATCTGGTCGGTGATCCGGTGCACCGCAGTCGAACGGGCAGGGATCGGACGACCGGGGTTGACCAGAATATCCAGCACCTCGCCCGGCGCTTGCTGGCCATTCACGACACGCAACGCCCCGATCTGGACGACTTCATCTTTGTTGGGCAAAAATCCTGTGGTTTCGGTATCGAACACGACATAGGTCAGTTCGCGCAGCGGCATTTCGGCAATGTCACCGGTTGCTGTGCGGCTGGTCATCTCGAAATCAAAGACGACAGGGCGGGCTGGGCTGGTTTCGCGCGGAACAGGAAAGCTGAGCATATAGCCTTGTTCCGCCCCCAGATAATGCAACGTCACATCCAGCAGGCGCGCACCATCAGCGGTGGCCACTTGCTGGTCCAGCGTGCCATGGCCGCTGGCGTGCAGGTTCGACAAAGCGGCGCGCAAATAGGTTTCATCGAAGTAATCAAACACCTTTTGTCCCAGCCCCAGATGGTGCTGGTCATCCAGCATCATCGCCGCATGCCCGTCATATAGCGCAACGCGGTGATCCGGACTGACCATCAGCACAGCAGCAGGGATCGCGGACAGGATACGCGTCAGATATTCCCGCTCTGCCGCAAGCTTGCTGGTGTAACGCGTCAGATGGTCGTCCGCCTCTTCGCGGGCGGCAGAAAGGCGGGCCGTCAGGGCGGCCGCCCCTTTTGCCAGATCACCCAGATGACGGGCCATTTCAATATCGATGCCGCGCCGCATGTCGGTGGCGGCATGGGCCTGCATCGCGGCAGCAAGCCGTTCCATCGGACGCACGACCATATCGTCAAAAATGAACCACATCACCGCACAGATACCCAGAATACCAAAACAGGCCATCAGCCCCGCGCTGATCAGGGCTGATCTTGGGTCTGCATGGTCAAGCCGGCTATCGGCCAGCACCATGGCACCGGCCACACCGCCGATGCAGGCAAGTGCGAGCAAAGCGAAGAAAGCAAGGGTGCGCTGGCGCGGGCGAAGCCGGTCAAACATTATACAGGCTCCTGACAGACAAGGGCTGTTGCGGGGTCATCCGGTCCGGTCTGGTCCCAGCGCGGCACGCGGATAGAACCATCGTCCTGAAACACCACATCGCCATCGATCAGCGCGGACCGGCCTTGTGCGCAGTCAAACACAGCCGTGCGCATCTGAACAGGCTGCCAGCGCATGAAGAACACAACATTCGTCAAGCGCAGATCGGGCAGGTTTGCATTGCGCTGGACGCCCGCAACATCAACCGCCGCAAAACGGTTCACATAGGGCAGCACATAGGTCCAGGGGCTGAACGGCGCTGAGTAATCACCGGTCGAGATGACTTCGTACCCGCTAGGTAACAGGGTCAATGTGCGCGGATACCAGCGGTATTCGTTGGTCAGGCTCATCAGGATCATACCCCCGCCAGCAAAGGCGGGCACGATCCAGCGTGGCAAGCGCCGGCCTGTCAGCCGGTTCAGGATCAGCGCGACGCCTGCGGCGGCAAAGCCTGCGGCGACGATCGTGATAATATCGACATACATTCTTGGTCTCCTTGGTCTGTGTCTTGTCCCTGGTCCGCCCTGTCGATCACAACGGGCCGGGGATGTCAGCCAATCACACCGCGCCCTTGGGTCACGGCAGACTGCATCGTGCGCACGACGACAAAGGCGTCGCGCAGGTGGCTGCGTTCAAATTCGGACAGCACATTCGGGGACATGAAATTGTCCGGTTTACGCCCCGTGCGGATCAACCTTGCCTGATGATCCAGCCGCGTCTGGGCGATCAGGTCATACGCATCAAGCAGATCCCGCCCCCCGGTCTGGCTGATTAACCCCGCGCCATGTGCGCTTGCGATCCGCGCGCGGGTGTTGACGCTGTCAAGCTGGCCGCGCAGCGCATAGATCCGGCCAAGATCGACAACGGGAATCACGCCGTTCATTTTCATATCAATCAGGTTTTTATGTTCACCGCTGCGCAAAGTCGCAAAGCCCCGCAGCAGGCCCAGTGGCGGGTTATGTTTCAGCGAATTCGACACCATATGCGCCACAAAAATCGAATTGCGCGCAGCGGATTCGAGCGTCTCGCGGTGCAGATCCTCGAACAGGGACCGCGTGCCGCCGATGGGCCGCAGATCGAACATCACAGATGCCAACATCTGCGCCTCGGTGCTGGGGCTGTCGATCCAACGCCGGAAATAGCTGCGCCAGACGCGGACGGGCTGGCACCAGCGCGGGTTGGTCGCCATCATATCGCCAGGGCAATAGAAATAGCCCGCCTGATCCAACCCGTCGCTGACGAATTTCGCCAGATCCGCAAAATAAGCCATATCGCCGTCAGTGGCCGCATCATCCAGCATCAGACAATTGTCCTGATCCGAGATGCCGGTCTGTTCCTGCCGGCCCTGCGACCCGCAAGCCAGCCACAGATACGGCACCGGTGGCGGGCCAAGCTTTTCTTCGGCAAGCGCCAGCAGGCGGCGGGTGATCGCGTCGGCGATATCGGTAATCAGGCGGGTGACGGTTTCATGCCGGTTCCCTGCGCCAACCAACTGGACCAGCAGCTGCGGTATGCGTGCCGTAACAGCGGCCATCGCCTCGGGGGTGCTGGCGCGCACGACGTCGCGCACCAAGGATGCGGAATTTGTCGCCTGAAACCGCGTCAGGTTGGTCTGGGTGACGACGCCCAGCAACTTGCCCTGATCCACGATAGGAACATGCCCGAAACGGCGTTCCATCATCATATGCAACACATCAGACCCGATCGCCGACGGTGGCAACGTTTCAGGATCGGCAGTCATGATGTGGTGGACGGGCAGGCCCGTATCCAGCCCTTCGGCCACGACGCGGTTGTTGATGTCGTGCAGCGTCACGATCCCCGCCAGTTTGGCGCCCTGCATGACGGGCAGGCAAGAAATCCGGTGCTGGCGCATCAGTTTGGCGGCGTCGGTGATGGTGTCATCTGCCGTGCAGGTAACAGGATCGCCAGCCATCAGCTGATCGACACGGGTTTCGGTCAGCGTGGCGGGGCGGGTCGCATCAGCGGCCTCGCGCCCCCGGCCACGGGTGAAAAAGCGGTGCGCACCGGCATTGACTGCAATCAGATCGCGAAAGGCATCCGTCGGCAGCAACAGCAGTTCACCATCGGTAAGCGCACGGGCATTGGTGCCGGTCTTGCCATCACGCATCAGACCACGTTCACCAAAAGAATTCCGGGAACTCAGCTGCGAGACGATCTCGCCGCTGTCAGAGGTGATTTCAACCTCGCCATCAAGAATAACGTAAAGCCCGTCGCAGGGTGCGTTGATCGGATAGATCACGTCGCCCTTGTGCATCGGCAGGCGGGTAAATTGGGTCAGGACGCGCTCTAGATCAGCGTCCGGCAGACTGTCATAGGGGTGGATCGACAAAAGAAAGCGGCGCAGATCAATCATGGATCGGGGCATCTGATGCATCCTTGTCCAGCGGCAACCTGCGCGCCCGACATTTGAAAAGTGAAAGCGGGCAGTCCTTGCAGACCGCCCGCCCTGTGGTCTTAGTGACCGGTTGCGGCACCCGCACCTTTTGGTACGCGGATCGATTCAACCAGTTCCTGGATCTCGCGTGGCGGTGCTTTGGTCACAGCCGATACCAGATAGGCAGAGGCAAAGTTCAGGATCGCACCCACGGTCCCGAAGGACGCTGGCGATATACCGAACAGCCAGTTGTCAGGCGTGTTGGCCAAAGTCGCTGTGCCGGGGATGAAGAACCAACCCAGATACAGGAAGATGTAGATGGCTGTTGTGAACAGACCCACCAGCATCCCGACAATCGCGCCTTCCTTGTTCACACGCTTGGAGAAGATCCCCATCATGAGCACAGGGAAGATCGTCGCCGCTGCCAGACCGAAGGCCAGCGCCACCACCTGAGCCGCAAAGCCCGGAGGGTTAAGCCCAAGCCATGTCGCCAGCAGAATGGCAAAGCCCATCGAAATCCGCGCAGCCAGCAATTCGCCTTTTTCGCTGATGTTCGGGTTGATCGAGCCTTTGATCAGGTCGTGCGACACAGCAGACGAAATCGCAAGCAACAGACCTGCTGCCGTCGACAAAGCCGCTGCCAGACCACCAGCCGCAACCAGCGCAATCACCCAGCCCGGAAGCTTTGCAATCTCTGGGTTGGCCAGAACCATCATGTCGTTGTCGATCCGTGTCAGCTCGTTGCCTTCCCAGCCACGTTCGGCGGCGATTGCCTGCATCTCAGGATCGGCGTCGTTGTAGTACTGGATCATGCCATCGCCGTTCTTGTCCTCGAACGCCAACAGACCTGTGTTAACCCAGGTGTTGATCCAGGCCAGTTCAGGGTTGGTGTTGATTTCTTCAAGCGACAAGGCTTCGCCGTCCAGCGCGTTACCTTCAACGGCGTTTGGCCAGAATGTGGTCGTGATGTTCAAACGCGCCATCGACCCCACGGCAGGTGCCACAGTGTAAAGCAATGCGATGAAAACCAGCGCCCAACCAGCAGACCAACGTGCGTCAGCAACCTTTGGCACGGTGAAGAAGCGGATGATGACGTGTGGCAGACCGGCAGTACCGATCATCAGCGACATGGTGAAGAAGACCATGTTCAGCATGGATGTCGTGTCAGCGGTATATTGGGTAAAGCCCAATTCGACCACGACCTGATCAAGTTTGCTCAGGAATGACACATCACCGCCCGTTGGCGCATAGCCCCCCAACAGACCCAGCTGCGGCAGGAAGTTGCCAGTGATCTGCAAAGAGATGAAGATCGCGGGAATGGTGTAGGCCACGATCAGAACGCAATATTGCGCCACCTGCGTGTAGGTGATGCCCTTCATCCCGCCGAAAACGGCATAGATGAAAACAATCGACGCACCGATATACAGACCCATATCCGTAGATACTTCGAGGAAGCGGGCAAAAGTCACACCCACACCACGCATCTGGCCGATCACGTAAGTCACCGAAATGACGATCAGACAGATCACGGCGACAAGCCGTGCGCCTTTGGAATAGAACCGGTCACCGACGAATTCCGGCACGGTGAATTTGCCGAATTTGCGCAGATAAGGTGCCAGCAGCAGTGCCAAAAGCACATAGCCCCCGGTCCAGCCCATCAGGAAGGACGATTGCGCATAGCCGCCCGCAGGCGCCAGCGCGATGATCCCCGCCATCGAGATGAAAGACGCCGCCGACATCCAGTCTGCCGCCGTCGCCATGCCGTTCATCACAGGCGGAACGCCCTGCCCGGCTGCATAAAATTCCGCGGTCGAGCCCGCACGGGCCCAAATCGCGATGCCGATGTAAAGCGCAAAGGACGCGCCGACCACCAGCAGGTTGAGTGTATACTGATCCATTGGTTTCCCTGTCCCTAACTCTTATTCCTCGACGCCGTGTTCAGCATCGAGTTTGTTCATGCGCCAGGCGTAGAAAAAGATCAGCACCAGGAACACCAGGATCGAGCCTTGCTGCGCGAACCAGAATCCCAGATCGGCACCGCCGACAGAAATCCCGCTCAGCGCGGGCCGCAAGATGATGCCAAAGCCGAACGATACTGTCGCCCAGATCGCAAGACTGATGAGAATGATCCGCACGTTTGCGGCCCAATAGGCGTTATTGTTTTGTGGTTCCTCTGCCATTTTCAGGCGTCCTCCCTTGTTGACGTTTCAAAGCCGCAAGGGTGACCCTGCGACTTTTCCCCTCCCTGTTACGCGACAGCTTCCTTTACTATCGCGCTCAGATCTTTGGCGACCTGCCCGATCTCGCCCATGGCGTCGATCCGTTGCAGATTGCCTTGTTCTTCGTAGTAGCTAATCAGTGGCGCAGTCTGCGCATGATAGGCCGCCAGCCGTTGACCGACCGTTTCGGCCTTGTCATCGGCGCGGCGCACCATGTCGGTGCTGCCACATTTGTCACAGACACCGGCCACAGCGGGTGCCTTGAACGTGTCGTGATACCCTTCGCCACACCCGCCGCAGGTAAAGCGCCCTGCAATGCGGTTGACCATTTCGGCATCGTCGACATCCAGCGACACAGCCGCATTGATCCGTTGCCCGCTTTCGGCCAACAATTTGTCAAGCGCCTGCGCCTGAACGGTCGTGCGCGGGAAACCGTCAAGGATGACGCCCTGCGCAGTGTCCGGTTCTTGCAGACGATCCTTCAGGATCGCCAGCACGATTTCGTCACTGACCAAGCCGCCTGCGGTCATCACGGCCTTCGCCTCGCGTCCGGCCTCGGTGCCTGCGGCGACAGCGGCGCGCAGCAGGTCACCAGTGGAAAGCTGCACCAGACCGAAATGGTCCTGCAACATCCGGGCCTGTGTGCCTTTGCCAGCACCAGGAGGGCCCAGCAGGATTAATACGGCAGGGCGCGTCATGGTCTCTACCCCGCTCATACTTTGTTCATCCGGTTTTCGATCAGATTGTCGACAACCGAAGGGTCAGCCAGCGTAGATGTATCGCCCAAAGTGGTGTGATCGTTTTCGGCAATCTTGCGCAGAATGCGGCGCATGATCTTGCCCGAACGGGTCTTGGGCAGGCCCGGCGCCCACTGGATCAGGTCGGGGCTGGCGATCGGGCCAATCTCGGACCGGACCCATTTCACCAGATCCTTGCGCAGATCGTCAGACGGTTCGACCCCGTTCATCAGCGTGACATAAGCATAGATGCCCTGCCCCTTGATCGCATGCGGATAGCCGACAACTGCAGCCTCGGCCACGTTGACATGCGCGACCAATGCGCTTTCGACCTCTGCGGTGCCCATCCGGTGACCGGATACGTTGATCACGTCATCGACGCGACCAGTGATCCAGTAATAGCCGTCTTCGTCGCGCCGGCAGCCATCACCGGTGAAGTAGTAGTTCTTGTAGTCCGAGAAATAGGTTTTCTCGAACCTTTCGTGGTCGCCGTAAACGGTGCGCATCTGGCCCGGCCAGCTGTCCTTGATGCACAGCACACCTTCGGCGGCGGTCGTTGTGATCTCTTCACCCGATTGCGGGTCAAGAATAACAGGCTGCACGCCAAAGAACGGCAGTGTGGCCGATCCGGGTTTGGTCGCAGTCGCACCGGGCAGTGGCGTCAGCAGGTGACCACCGGTTTCGGTCTGCCACCATGTATCGACAATCGGGCATTTACCTTTGCCGATCACGTCATTGTACCAGTTCCACGCCTCGGGGTTGATCGGCTCACCGACAGTGCCAAGCACCTTGATGCTGGACAGGTCGTATTTTTCAACCGGATCATTGCCATGCGCCATCAAGGCGCGCAGCGCGGTGGGGGCAGTGTAGAACTGATTGACCTTGTGCTTCTGGCACACTTCCCAGAACCGGCCTGCATCGGGGTAGGTCGGCACACCTTCGAACATGATCGTGGTCGCGCCATTGGCCAACGGGCCATAGACGATATAGCTGTGGCCGGTCACCCAGCCCACATCGGCGGTGCACCAGAAGATGTCACCGTCATGGTAATCGAACGTGTATTGATGGGTCATCGCGGCATAGGCAAGATAGCCACCCGATGTATGCACAACGCCTTTGGGCTGTCCGGTAGAGCCTGATGTGTAAAGGATGAACAGCGGGTCTTCGGCATTCACCTCGACCGGGGCGGCGTAATCATCCGCCTCCATCGCCATTTCGTTGTAATCGTAGTCGCGGCCTTCGGTCCAAGTCGTCTGCCCG
>Ga0207421_10005892_pt1 | contig 13542 bp, 9 predicted proteins | sample SodLakKL_010_SED_4_FD_187542 | JGI IMG/M metagenome (GOLD analysis project Ga0207421, IMG submission 187542) | Alkaline sediment microbial communities from Lake Tanatar, Kulunda Steppe, Russia - 8KL_010_SED (SPAdes) (version 2) | ecosystem: Environmental > Aquatic > Non-marine Saline and...
TAGCGATTCCCATGAAATGAAATCTTAAAAATCGTTAAATCATTGGGGTTTCGATTCAGCCCAAGGCATCTAAATCGAAGGATATGCGATTTTTTGGCAATGGTCCGGAACCCCGCGAATCACCATCCGATTCTGTTTTGCGGTTTCGCCTGGATAGATGGACGGTGCATTCGCGTCAAAAAATTTCAAAATTTTTGTAAGGAATTTTAAAAATCCTGTTCATACTATAAAAGGGTATAAACGATGAAAGAGTTTGATGTTGCTAAATATTACGGGAGAACCGTGCAGGAGATGCAGCCCGACGAACAGCCAAGAGAGAAGATGCAGCGGTTTGGTGCTGAGAGCCTTTCGGATGCTGAGCTGCTGGCTATTCTGCTTCGAACCGGCACTAAGGGGATGAATGTGGTAGACACATCCCGCGCACTTCTCAATCACTTTAGCGGCCTGCGAAATCTCTCACGGCAAAACTGGCAGTCAATGAGGGTAATTCCCGGAATTGCCAGTGTTAAGGCGATTACGCTGGAGGCTGTATTTGAACTCTCACAGAGAATTCAGATGGCCTCACTGGGTGATCAGGTGGTTATTCAGTGCCCCGAAGACGTTGCTGCGTATTTTCGTCCCCGCCTGCGCGATCTGCCACACGAAGAGTTTTACGTTGCTTTTTTAAATAACTCTAAAGTACTTACCGGGTGCAGGAAAATTAGCTCGGGCGGCAGCACATCAACCATTGTTGATGTGGCAGAGGTTTTGCGACAGGCGGTTATTAATCAGGCCAATTCAATTATACTGGCCCATAATCACCCTTCCGGATATGCGCGGGAATCAGCAGCCGATATCAATCTTACAAAACGAATTTCAGAGGCCGGTAAATTGCTGGGTATCCCGGTTGATGATCATGTAATCATTGCCGGAGATCAGTTTATCAGCCTGAGAAGTAAAAACCTGATACATTAAAAAAATTGTATTTAACAGTTTGTGTAAAAAAATTCATCTCTTATATTCTTCTTATAGATTAACAAAAACTAAAGGGTTATGGACTATTCTGAGTTGGTGAGAGCTATTCAGAAAGGCGATGATGTAACGGCCGACAGGATGTGCGCTGAAGCCATACCGATCTTAAAAAAATATCTTATTGCCAATCTCAACGCAACTCCGGAAGATGCTGAGGATGCGGTCCAGAAAATGTTTTTGTATCTGATCCCAAAAATCAGAAGAGACGGGTTCAATAATCCGGGTGGATTACTGGCCTATATGCTTACAGGAGTACGCCATGCCTACTATAAAAACATTCGTGATTTTGATGTTGAAGAACTGGATCTGCTTGTAGAAGAACCCTCAGTGAATGCCCCCCAAATCTGGAACCTGATCAATGAGGAGCGAACGGAAATTTTAAAGATCTGTATTGAGTACCTGAAAGGACATCACAGAACCCTTGTGGAATTTATTTTTGAACATCCGGGGGCAGATTCGGAAGAGATCGCCGAACATTTTGATATTTCTGTAAATAATGCATGGATCCGTAAGCATCGTGTTATCAAGCAATTAAGTGATTGTGCAAAAGAAAATATGTAAAAAGTTTGATTATTTTTGTAAGGAATCTGAAAAATCGGGTTCATACAACCAGACGGTATGTGTTAATAACGTGATATGTGGAGCCCCAAAATTAAAGAGACATGACTGAGAAACAGATCATAAAAGAGATTGATCGGTACATTAATGGTGAACTCCAACCGGATGAGATTGACTTGCTATGGGAGCAGTTTCTGAAGAATCCGGAGTATTTTGAGTGGTTCGAAACAGAGCTGCATCTTAAAAAACTCGCATTAGACTCAAAAAAGGAGAAGTATAAACCCTTTGGTTCAAAAGGAGGGTCATCCTCTGGAGGAAATGGGTTTTTCAGGAGATGGATGCTGGCAGCGGCAGCGGCCGTGGTAATCGGTTTTGGCCTGCAGCTGTTATTTTTGGATCAGCAGGTATCACTCCATCCTTACTCTATTGACGCCATCGATTATACCGAAATGGCCGGGGCAGACCTCTATCGATCTGATGGTGAACGGCCCGGAGTGTTGGATGTAGCCATGAACCAGGGCATCGCGTACGCCTATAACAGTGAACCGGAGAAGGCCATAAGTCAGTTTCAGGAGATACTAGCAAACAATCCGGATCATTTTATTCGAATCCGGGCCGAGATGAATTTGGGAATTCTCTTTTTTAACACGGCTGAGTTTGAATCAGCCCTCCCTCACTTTATTTATCTGACAGAACAGGAAGATCTGGCTCACTTTTTTGAAGAGAAAGCGTGGTGGTTTCTTGGGAACACCTACCTGAATCTTAGCGAGATCGCAGAAGCCAGGGAGGCCGTTTTAAGAACAAGCGTCATGGATGGCCGCTATAAAGTCACCGCCGACTCAATGCTAGAGAAACTGGCCGCTGATATGGATTATTAGGTTAGATTTTCACTAGCGCATTAAATAAATGAGCGGCACCAATCAAAACCAAAGTGGAAAGTATCTGCACGAATAGTTTTTACGCTCTGAGCACAGCTTTTACTGCTGCAGCAGCAGGAATCGGTTGTTTTACATCTTTCATATGATTCATCAGCTCCTGATGGATCGCAATTTTACTCTCTCCTTTCTTTTTTCCCACCTTTCGGTATTGACCTTTTGAATTCATTACCCAGCGCTGCTGGTTGTCTTTCATGGCCAGGCTCAGAAAAAACTGAAGATACTCTTTCAAAACAGGCTCCTCAATGGGCACCAGGGCTTCAACACGGGCATCCAGGTTACGGTGCATCCAATCGGCCGAGCCGATGTAATAGAGATCATTTCCGCCGTTATGGAAGTAGTAACAGCGTGAATGTTCCAGAAATCTGCCGATGATGGCATGTACACGGATATTGTCACTGAGGCCTTTTTTTGCGGGAATAAGGCGGCAAACACTGCGAACAATCAGGTCGATTTTAACTCCTGCTGCTGAGGCTTCATACAATTTCTGAATAATGAGCGGATCTTCAAGATTATTCATTTTAGCGATAATGCGGGCCGGTTCCCCCTTTTTGGCTGCTGTGATTTCATCCTCGATATAGCTGATCATCGATTTTCTGAGATGTTTTGGCGCCACAAGCATCTTACTGTAGTTCTGGTCGGGGGCGTATCCGGTGAGGAGATTGAAAATATCGGATATATCGGAGGCAATATCGTTGCGGCATGTAAAATACCCGAGGTCTTCATAAAGCTGTGCTGTATCGGGATGGTAGTTGCCGGTGCCAATATGGGCATACCTGCGCAGTCCATTCTCCTCTTCCCGAACAACAATGGTCATTTTGGTGTGAATTTTTAAGCCGGATATTCCATAGGATACATGCACACCCGCTTTCTCCAATCGCTGAGCCCAGGTAATATTTCGTTCCTCATCAAATCGTGCTTTCAGTTCAATCAGTACGGCCACCTGTTTATCATCCTCGGCTGCTTTTACAAGAGCATGCATTGCGGGCGAGTCGTTTGAGGTTCTGTAGAGTGTTTGTTTAATGGCAAGTACTTTTGGGTCGGCCGCAGCCTCCTCTATAAAACGCTGGGTTGACGATTCAAAGCTGTGATAGGGATGGTGAACCATGAAATCCCCTTTTCGAATAATTGAGAAGATACTGGGTGCTTCCTGATCTATTTCATGTTTGAAAACAGGATGAAGAGTAGGTGTCCAGTTTGGAAACTTCAGGCCCGGAAATCCACTCACATTATGAAGCTGTACAGCATCAGCCAATCCGAGCGGGCCTTCCATCTCATAGATATCATGCGATTTTACACCAAGCTGATCAAAGAGATAGTTTTTCACATCGGAAGGCATTTTTTTATCAACTTCTACCCGAACTATTTCAGCAAACCGGCGCTCTCTCAGCTCATCTGTGATCATCTCGAGCAGATCATCTGCCTCCTCCTCGTTTCTTTCCAGGTCTGCATTTCGGGTAACCCTGAAGATATGTGCCGACTGGATATCCATACCGGGGAAAAAGCGGCCGATATTGTTTATAATCAGATCGCTGACCGACAACAGGATCACGCTGCTTTCCGTACTTTCCAATTCTATCCAGCGAGGGCGGTTTGCCGGTATTTTAATGCGGGCAAATAGACTCTCATCTGAGCCCGGATGCTGAAGCTTTATGGCCAGTGAACGGCTTTTATTCGAAATAAAAGGAAATGGATGCCCTTCATCTACGGCCAGTGGAGTAATAATCGGGTAGAGCTGTTTTTCAAAATAGTCATCCGCAATTTGTTTATAGGCTGCATCAAGATCAGCATAATTCATAATCCGGATCCCCTCATCTTCCAATTTTGGAATCAGCTCGTTGAAGTAACAATTACGGTAGGCAATAATCATCTTTTTTATATCCTTTCGGATGGCATTCAACTGCTCTTTTGGTGTTAGCCCATCTACCGAAAGCTCAGTTACCCCTGCATGATACTGTCTTTTTAATCCCCCAACCCGCTTTTGAAAAAATTCATCCAGATTGGAACAGACAATCCCAATGAACTTTGCGCGCTCCAGCAGCGGCATTTTTTCGTCTTGAGCCGCAGATAGCACTCTCCAGTTAAATTTTAGCCAACTTAATTCGTAGTTTATGAAATAGTCGCTGCCGAATATCTTAAGTTCACTGGGGCTATAGTCTTTTTTTAGCCCTTTTTGGGTCAACACTTCATTCTTTTTGGGGTTTGCCAGCTTTTTTTTACGGGATTTGGATTGCGGTGTAAAAGCCGGTTCCTCTGGTGAAAAAGATGATTTAGGCATATTGATCTAAGCGGTTTATCAATTCAGTTGAAGTATAGTTATTATAGCATTAACATAGATTAAAGAAATCAGAAATACGACTGTTTTGCAGAATCCACTATTAGATCCAGAAGAAAAAGAACCGGCTGTGGAGGAGAATCTCCGCCCATCGTCTTTGCAGGAATTTGTTGGCCAGCAGAAGGTGATCCAAAACCTGAATGTGTTTATCAGTGCTGCTAAAAAGAGGGGTGAGGCGCTGGATCACGTGATTCTGTCAGGCCCGCCGGGATTGGGTAAAACCACTCTTGCCTATATTATTGCACGGGAAATGGGTGTTCAAATCAAGCCCACAACAGGGCCGGTGTTGGAAAAGCCGGGAGACCTGGCCGGACTTCTGACCAATCTGGAGGAGGGCGACGTACTCTTTATTGATGAGATACACCGGCTGAATCCAATTATTGAGGAGTATCTCTATTCCGCTATGGAAGATTATAAACTCGATATTGTAATCGATTCGGGGCCGAATGCTCGCAGTGTTCAGATCGACCTGAACCACTTTACCCTGGTGGGAGCAACAACCCGGAAAGGCCTGCTCACGGCACCTCTCAGGGCAAGATTTGGAATCGATATGCGTCTCGATTACTACGATACGGAGCTGCTGCAGCGCATTGCGCTTCGTACAGCGCATATTCTCGATTTTGGGATAACCGAAAAAGGAGCACACGAGATTGCCCGGCGAAGCCGCGGAACACCCCGTATTGTAAATAAACTGCTGCGGCGAACCCGCGATTTTGCACAGGTAGACGGTTTGGATGCCATAGATGATGCGATTGCCGACAAAGCGCTGAATGCGCTCGACGTGGATGAAAACGGCCTGGATGATATGGATGTGCGTATTCTAAAGGCAATTATCGAAAATTACAAGGGCGGCCCTGTAGGGCTGGGGACGCTCAGCGTAGCTGTGGGTGAAGATAAGGGCACCATTGAAGAGGTGTATGAACCCTTTCTGATTAAAGAGGGTTTTTTACAGCGTACGCCGAAGGGCCGTGTGGCTGCCTCAAAGGCGTATCAATATCTTGGAATCAGCCCAAAAGGCTCGGAGTCGGATTCGAGAGATCTTTTCGAGTAATAATTGAAGTGTGTAATCTGCAACATATAGATTAACTCCTTTCTCTCATTAAGATGATAAATTTGGGAATAAAAGGAATGAATATGTCACTTCTCATGAAAGCGATTCAGATTTTTTGTACTTTCAGACCGCCTTATTCAAAACAGATATTTACCTATCAATATAGAATTACATGAAAAGATTATTTACCTCCGAATCGGTGTCCGAAGGGCATCCTGATAAAATATCCGATCAAATCTCCGATGCCATCCTTGATGCCATGCTGAAAGATGATTCGGAATCACGAGTAGCTGTCGAAACCCTGGTAACCACCGGGCTGGCTGTTGTGTCAGGCGAAGTGACCACTGAAGCCTATGTTGATATTCAGGAAATTGTAAGAGAAGTAATTCGGGAGATTGGATATACGAAGGCCAGCTACCGGTTTGATGCCGACTCATGCGGGGTGCTTTCAACGATTCATCAGCAGAGTCCTGATATTGCCCAGGGTGTGGATGAGGCAGGTGGAAAGAGGCAGGGTGCAGGCGATCAGGGGATGATGTTTGGATATGCATCAACTGAAACGGAGACTTTCATGCCTATGACGCTTCAATTTTCGCACGACCTACTCAGGAACCTGGCGCGGATACGCAAGAAGACAGCCCTGATGCCATACCTGGGCCCTGACAGTAAAAGCCAGGTTACGGTTGAATATGACGAAAATATGAGGCCAAAGCGTATCGACACGATTGTAATTTCTACCCAGCACGACGAAGGTGTTGAGCAGTCACAAATCCGTCAGGATATTAAGAAGCATCTGATTTCAGAAGTGATACCCACCGAACTGATGGATGCCAATACCATTCTTCATGTTAATCCAACAGGGAAGTTTGTGATCGGTGGTCCGCACGGAGATACAGGCCTCACAGGCAGGAAAATTATTGTGGATACCTATGGAGGGCGCGGCGCACATGGAGGAGGAGCATTTTCCGGTAAAGACGCTTCCAAGGTAGACAGAAGTGCGGCTTATGCAACAAGGCATATCGCAAAAAACGTTGTGGCTGCAGAGCTGGCCGAAGAGTGCCTGGTACAGGTTGCCTATGCCATTGGTGTTGCCGACCCTGTATCGATAAATGTGAATACCTACGGAACCGGTGCGGTGGATGATATGAAGCTTGCTAAAGCTATAGCCGACACCTTCGATATGACTCCGTCAGGTATCATATCCCGGTTTGACCTTAAAAAACCGGGTTTCAGAAAGACCGCTGCATATGGCCATTTTGGCCGCGATGAATTCACCTGGGAAGAGCTCAACTACGTGGATAAGATCGCGAATGCGGTGAAGTGAGATCTGAGCTTTCAGCTCTACCCTTTAAACTGAGTTCAAATACAAATCTGAATCAGAAATTGAACTCAGTTTTCTAATAAATTCAGTCAGACTCACCTTTTGTGACAGGGCCTTATGAAGCAAACCCCACATGGAAGTCCTTCCTATGTGGGTAATCTCTTTTCAAATGAAGAAAATCTATGTCAGGTGCGGATTTATTTCTTCACGTAAATCTTCTTATTACCCCTGTTTCTGCGGATCGCATCTACCACGTTATTTCTTTTTACAAACAGGATTGGTTTGAGTATGTTAGATTCTCTTATTAAGTCAAATTTGAACATATATTCTCTTCTATGAAAAAAATGATCCTATTGGGGCTGCTCATGTGCTGCAATATACTTGTGCTGCAGGCGCAAGAGAGGCCACAGGTTTTTGAAGGTGCCGAAATACTACCCATCTCCGGTGAACCGATTCTAAATGGAGTGCTCATTATACAAAACGGCAAGATTACGGCTGTTGGAGCAGCCGGATCGGTTACTATACCGCGCAATGCCGATCGCCACGACGCCTCGGGCAAGGTGATCATGCCGGGCCTTGTGGATACACACTCTCATATCGGTGAAGGGGATGGAGGAGACCGTTCATCGTCGATGCATCCGGATGTGCGAATTCTGGACACCATCGATCCCCGGAGTAAAACATTTAATAAAGCGATGGCGGGTGGAGTAACAACCGCCAATATAATGCCCGGATCGGGATTACTGATCAGCGGACAGACGGTTTATGTGAAAACGCGTCCGGCCAATACCATCGAAGAGATGGTTGTTGTTGTGGATGAAGAGACCGGGATTTTTGGCGGCCTGAAAATGGCAAATGGAACCAACCCCCTGAGGGCCGGCGGAACGCCGGGTACCCGTGCCAAATCGGCCGCTCTTGTGCGCGCTCACTACCTGAAAGCACAGGATTATAAACGAAAAATAGAGGAAGCTGACGGCGACCAGGAAAAAATGCCGGCCCGGGACCTGGAGATGGAGACACTCGTTGAAGTGCTTGAAGGCAAGCGAATTGTCCACAATCATACCCACCGGCATGATGATATCTTAACGGCCATACGTCTCTCCAAAGAGTTTGGATACAGGCTTGTTCTCCAGCACGTGAGTGAAGCGTGGAAAGTGGCTGATGAAATAGCTGAAGCCGGGGTTCTTGGGGTTTCAATTATTGGTCTGGATTCTCCCGGAGGAAAAATGGAGGCAATCGGTATTCGTGATAAAAACGGAATGATGCTTGAAGAGGCCGGCGCAGATGTGGCCTATCACACCGATGATCCTATCGTAGACTCCCGGTTCTTTCTCCGGATGGCTGCACTGGGCGTACGCGAAGGGATGAGCCGTGACCGCGCTCTTGAAGCACTGACCCTGGCCGGTGCCAGAATGATGGATCTTGATCACAGGGTGGGGTCGCTTGAGGCCGGTAAAGATGCCGACTTCCTGATTCTTTCCGGTGACCCGTTCAGCGTATACACGCATGTGGAGCAGACCTGGATAGATGGTGAAAAAGCGTGGGACAGAAGTGATCCTGAAGATCGTAAATATGCCATCGGCGGATATGATATTTTCCGTTTCAGCAGTAACCATTCACATCATGAGGGTAATTAATTATGAATAGCTTTTTGAAGAATATGTCATTTCCGGTAAGAGTTTTATGCGCATCACTGCTTGCAGTGGGGCTGGTGATGGTTTCAGCGGATCGTTCGGATGCCCAGATTGCGGTAAAAGGCGAGACTGTTTATACCGTAAGCGGTAATCCCATACAAAATGGTGTGGTATTGATAAAAGATGGAAAGATTGAAAATGTGGGCAGAGCCAACCGGGTCAGGATACCGGATAACTATGAGGTTTTTGAAGCCAGGGTGGTAACTCCCGGGCTGATTGATGCCCGTTCGGTGGTAGGTTTGGCCGGTTACTACAATCAGGCCCACGATCAGGATCAGCTCGAAACATCCAGCGCTGTACAGCCTGAACTTCGTGCATTCGACTCCTATAATGCCCGTGAATTTTTGGTTGAATACCTGCGGGAAATGGGCATGACCACGCTTCATACCGGCCACGGACCCGGCGCGGTTATAAGCGGTCAGACCATGATTGTTAAGACCAAGGGAACTACGGTAGATCAGGCGGTTATAGACGAAACCACAATGCTTTCCATCACGCTTGGATCGTCGGTTCGAAACAACTTCAGTTCGCCGGGCACCCGGTCGAAAACGGTTGCTGTTTTACGACAGGAACTGATCAAGGCGCAGGATTATGCCAAAAAACGTGCTGAAGGAGAAACAAACGGTCTTGACTTAAAGTCGGAACTTCTGGCGGATCTGTTGGACGGTAAGGTGAAGGCAATGGTTCTGGCCCATACCGCTCACGATATCATGACGGCACTTCGTATTCAGCGGGAGTTTGGGTTTCCAATGGTGCTTGAAGGGGCTGCAGAAGCCTACCTGGTTATAGATGAGATCAAGGAAGCGGGTGTGCCGGTAATTATCCACCCGCCAATGATTCGTCCGTTTGGTGAGGCCAAAAATTCCAGTTTCGAAACGGCAGCGAAACTGCATGAAGCGGGAATTCCTGTAGCATTTCAAAGCGGATATGAGGGGTATGTGCCTAAAACGCGGGTTGTGAGATATGAGGCAGCCATTGCCGCAGCAAATGGGCTGGGTATGGAAAATGCATTGCATTCCATTACTCTGGGTGCTGCCGGAATTTTGGGCATTGATAACCGTGTAGGTTCTATCGAAAGAGGGAAAGATGCTGATATTGTTCTGTTCGACGGCGATCCTTTTGAATATCTTACCAACGTGGAGAGGGTGATTATTGACGGTGAAGTGGTCTACAGTAAGGAGTAATAATAGGCCGGACCTGTAACGCTGTTTTCCGCGAAGGATAATTTTTGATTGTGATTTTGCAATTAATTAGTGGGCATGGCTTTGCAGGTTATTCGGATTTCCGTTGTGAAAACCTCCGAACTCTTCTCTTGCTTTTACGCAAATCCGGGCGGAGGTTTTGGTCGGGATACATTGTTTTACCACGGGTCCGGCCATGAATGGCCGACCCGCGGTTAATCATGTTTGACACCTTCGGTGTCAGGGGCTACACAGAATTATCCCTGATGGGATTCAATCTGTCTTCGGTGTTTTCATAGATCGCCCACCCGAACGCTGGAAGCGTTCAATGTGATTAGCCCGGTGCGCAGCTCCGGGTATATGACGGTGTTCATACATCCCCGGGGCAACGTCCCGGGTCTATGGCGACAGACACGATTCCCCGAGGCGAAATATCGATCAACGCCCAAATCAAAATCGAGGGGATCCGGGAAAATCTAAATATCCCAAAAAAGAACGCACTTACCCTCACTTCTTGTTCTTCTTAAACAATCACGAAGAAAAATCCCGTTTTTCACCAACAGAATTCGTATTTTTATAGATTTGAAATGAACCCAATCAGATGTCAAAAAGCGACCTGAAATCGACAGGACCGATCACCAAAAACGGCTCATCAACCACCGACAGGCCCATCATTGTGAAGGGCGCAAGGGTTCACAATCTCAAGAATATTGATGTTGTAATTCCAAGGAATAAACTCACGGTGATTACAGGTGTGTCGGGTTCAGGTAAATCCAGTTTAGCTTTTGATACCATCTACGCTGAAGGCCAGCGCCGCTATGTGGAGAGCCTGTCCAGCTATGCCCGTCAGTTCCTCGAGCGTATGGACAAACCCGATGTAGATTACATGCATGGCATTTCGCCCGCCATGGCCATACAGCAGAAAACGACCTCCAGCAATCCGCGCTCAACGGTGGGTACGTCTACCGAAATATACGACTATGTGAGGCTGCTCTTTGCCAGAGTTGGAAAAACCATCTCTCCCGTCTCCGGAAAACAGGTGCAGAAAGACACGACCGAAACAATTATCAAAGAGCTGTTCGCCGAGCTGGATGAAAAAACAAAATTCTATGTACTCTTTCCAATAGAGCTCAGAGAAGGGCGGAAGATGGAGGAGCAGCTCACTGTTCTGAAAGAGAAGGGGCTTGTCAGGCTGATCGATATCAGGGATGAATCGATGGTCGATTTGAGTGGAGATGAGTACAATCCAAAAAAAATTAAACCCGCAACACACAGGGTTCTGGTCGATCGCCTCGCCATCAAAAAAGATGATCAAACCCGCAGCCGTATTGCCGACTCTATCGAAACGGCCTACAGGGAGGGCAATGGGAGATGTACCATAAAAATCAGAGACGGGAAAGAGTACAAGTTCAGTGAACGTTTTGAGCGCGACGGAATGGAGTTCGTGGAGCCAACTCCCCAGATGTTCTCTTTCAACAACCCTTTTGGCGCCTGTGATACCTGTGAGGGGTTCGGCCGCGTATCAGGAATTGACGAAGACCTGGTGATACCCGATCATGACAGGACCATTCGCGGTGGTGCCGTAGCCCCGTTCGACACTCCGAAATTCAGCAAGTATCTGCGCGATTTTGTTCGCGAGGCGGCCAAAGACCAGCTGCCTATTGATGTTCCCTACAAAGATCTGGATAAACAGACCCGGCGAATCTTATGGCAGGGAAGGGGAAATTACTCAGGAATTCACGGATTTTTTGAAGAGGTGAAACGGCAGTTCTATAAAGTTCATATGCGCGTGCTCTACTCCAGGTACCGTGGGTATAGCCGATGTCCGGATTGTGAGGGATATCGTGTGAGAAAAGATGCGCTGTACATCAAGGTGGGAGAGCTGCACATCGGAGAAGTGACAGAGATGACCATAGGCCACGCCCGTACATTTTTTGAAGAGCTGGAACTCTCCATATTTGAGATGGAGGTAGCGGGTCAGATTATCTATGAAATCAGAAAACGCCTGAAATATCTCGACGAAGTGGGACTCGACTATCTTACGCTCGACCGGCTTACAAACACTCTAAGCGGAGGCGAGTCACAGCGAATCAGCCTGGCCAACTCTTTGGGAAGTTCACTTATCGGTAGCCTCTATGTGTTGGATGAGCCTACCATCGGGCTGCATCCGCGCGATAACGATCGTCTGATCCGGATTCTGAAATCACTGCGTGATATCGGTAATACGGTACTGATAGTTGAGCACGATCCTGAAATGATTAAAGCGGCCGATAATGTGATTGATATCGGCCCGTTTGCCGGAACTCACGGCGGTGAGGTGGTTTTCAGCGGGCCGTACAAAGATCTGCTTACATCCAAAACACTGACCGGAAAGTACCTGAGTGGCCAAAAAGAGATTTCGATTCCGGAAAAGCGCAGAAAAGGAAGTGGTAAATCGCTGCTGGTTGAAGGCGCCTCCGAGCACAACCTCAAGAGTATTGATGTGGAGTTCCCGCTTGGGATGATGGTCTGCGTGACCGGGGTTTCCGGGTCGGGAAAGTCCACACTGGTTCACGATACACTCTACGCCACCATTCAGAAAGAGCTGGGTACCTGGAAAGAGAAGGTGGGCCGTAACCGCGGTATTTCAGGGTTGAAGCATATCGAGTCGGTAGAGATGGTGGACCAAAGCCCGATTGGACGATCCACGCGCTCCAATCCGGCCACTTACACAAAATCGTTCGACGGTATACGTGATCTCTTTGCCAATACTCGTCAGTCTAAAATTATGGGATACACCCCGGGGCACTTCTCATTTAACGTGCCCGGCGGACGCTGTGAAAGCTGTCAGGGTGAGGGGGTTCAAAAGATCGAAATGCAGTTCATGGCAGATATTGAACTGGTTTGTGAGGAGTGTAAAGGCACGCGATTTAGAAAGGATATCCTGCAGATTCAATACCGCGGGAAAAGCATCCACGATGTACTGGAGATGAGTGTTAGTGATGCCATTGAATTTTTTGTGGATGAAAAATCAATTATCACAAAGCTGCAGCCTCTCGAAGATGTGGGGCTGGGATACCTGAAGCTGGGACAGAGCGCAACAACTCTCTCGGGAGGTGAAGCCCAGCGTGTAAAACTGGCTAAATTTCTTTCCAAGTCTAACAACGGCCATACGCTTTACTTTTTTGATGAACCCACAACCGGTCTTCACTTCGAAGATATCGCAAAGTTACTTCAGTCGTTCAACGAGCTGGTAAACCAGGGCCACTCCGTTATCATCATCGAGCACAACCTCGATGTGATTAAATCGGCCGACTGGGTTATTGATATTGGCCCTGAAGGTGGCTTTGGCGGCGGCCAACTAGTGGCAACCGGAACCCCTGAAGAGATTATGAGTGAAGAGAGAAGTTACACGGGTCAATTTCTGAAAGAGGTACTGAACAAGTAGCTGGTTCTCAAGTCCCCCTTCGAAGGGGG